>MDTD01017461.1_pt1 | contig 10869 bp, 10 predicted proteins | sample 811221 | NCBI WGS metagenome assembly MDTD01 (sample SAMN05326646, study PRJNA326480) | marine metagenome | isolation source: seawater | place: Pacific Ocean: South West | collected 2011
CTTACCAATAATAGAGTTATCATTTTTTCTTTGAAATTTCATAAATGTTTAATTAGTTTAGAAATAAGACATATTTATGTTTTTTCAATATTAATAAATGTTTAAAAAAAATATAGTATTAATTGGCATGATGGCAGCGGGTAAAACCACTATTGGTTTTAAATTAGCAAAAAAGTTAAATTATGAATTTATTGATATAGACTCAGAAATTGAAAAGTCTAAAAATGAAAAAATAATTGATATTTTCCAAACCAGAGGAGAAGAGTATTTTAGAAAATTAGAAGAAAAAACAACTCTTTTTTATTTAGATAAAAACAGATGTGTTATTTCAATTGGTGGTGGAGCTTTTTTAAATGAAAAAATTAGAAAAAAAATAAAAAAAAATAGCTTTTCTGTATGGTTGAGTTGGAAAATTAAGACAATCCTAGCAAGAATTGCAAGAAATAATAAAAGGCCATTGGCTTTAAAATTAAATAAAAAAGAATTGGCAGACCTATATAGAAAAAGAGTTAAATTCTATAAATTGTCAGATTTTAAAGTAAAATGTGAGGAAAAAAATAAAAATGAAATTATAAATCAAATATCTAAAATTATAAAAAATGAAAATTCTTCCAATTAAAACAAAAAGCAAAAATTATAATATTTATATTGGACACAATATTACAAGCAAACTAAATAAAATAGTAAAAAAAGAGAATATTTTTTTTAGAAAATGCTTAATAGTAATTGATAAAAAAATTCCAAAAATATTTATTAAAAAAATTAAATCTCAAATTAAGTCAAAAAAGATATTAATTTATAACTTTGATGCCTCAGAGAAAAATAAGAATTTAACCTATACAAATTCTATTCTAGAAATATTATTTAAAAATAGTTTTGCAAGAAATGATGTTATATTTTGTGTAGGTGGAGGAATAGCGGGAGATGTTTCAGGTTTTGCCGCTAGCATATACAAAAGAGGTTTAAAATTTATAAATATTCCTTCAACACTTTTATCTCAAGTAGATTCCTCTATTGGTGGAAAAACTGGAGTTAACAACCAATTTGGAAAAAATCTTATAGGTTCTTTTTATCAACCTGACTTAGTAATTTCTGATACCAGACTTTTGGAAAGTTTACCAAAAAGAGAGGTTGTATGTGGATATGCCGAAATATTTAAACACTCATTGATAAAAGATAAAAAGTTTTTTTTATTTTTGGATAAAAATTTGACTCAAATCTTAAATTTAGAAAAAAAATTTATTGAAAAAGCGATTTTAGAAAGTTGTAAAATTAAAAAAGAAATTGTGGAAAAAGATGAAAAAGAAAAAAATCTCAGAAAAAGTCTCAATTTAGGTCATACTTTTGGACATGCTTACGAGGCTACTTTAAATTATACAAAAAAACTCAATCATGGAGAGGCTGTGTTATATGGTATTCTATCAGTAGCAAAGTTTAGTAAAAAATTTGGAGCATTAAGTGAAAATGATTATATTTTAATAGTATCTCACTTATCAAAATTGAATTTTACTAATTTAAATAAGTTTTTTAGAAAAAGAAATTTAAACAAAATAATAAATTTTATGATTTCTGATAAAAAAAATATTTCGAATAATATTAATATTATAATTATTAATAAAATTGGTAGAGTAAATATTGATAATCAATTTAGTAAATCTAAAATTAAAAATTTTATTCGATCAGAACTACTCAAATAGTATTTGGATTGAATGGATGTAATTTTTTATTTCTTCTTGTAAAATTTTATTTATTTTTTTGGTTGCGTCTAATTTGCTGATTTTCTTGAGTTCATTTGAATATATAGTCAGCTTTAAATGAAATTTATTTTTCTCATGTGATGCGTGCTTAATATGAAGGTATGTTTTATCTTCTATTTTTACGTTTTCAATAAAAGAATTTATTAGTAATTTTTTTTTGATATTTACAATTAAATTTTCTATATCCATGTAGATTATTATAAATTAAATAAATATGAAAACAATTTGTGAGTGGAATAAGTGTAGCAATTTAGGTGAGTTTAAAGCTCCAGTTGAAAAGGATAATAGTAAAAAATATAGAATGCTTTGTCTTGAGCACGTTAAAGAATTTAACAAAAATTGGAACTATTTTTCAGGCATGAATGATGAACAGATTATAGAATTTATAAAGTCTGATATGATATGGCATAAACCAACCCAAAGCTTCAGTTCATCTGATAATTTTTTTAAAATACTTTGGAATAATGCTCTTAAAGACGAAACCCAAAAATTTAGAAATTTTGAGAATATAGACCATATGGAAAAATTTAGATTTAGTAGTCAAGATTTCCAAGCTTTTACTATTTTAGATATACCTGTAGGAATTGAGTGGAAAAAAATACAAGAAAAGTTTAAAAAGCTTGTGAAAAAATTTCACCCTGATAAGAATGCAGGTAATAAAAATTTTGAGGAGAAGCTTAAAGTAATCACTTTAGCATATACTCAACTTAAAAATACATATAGAGGAAAAATTGATACCAAATATTGAACAAACCCCTGACATTAAATTATCTGTAAAACAAACTTTTGGGATTGAAAGTGAAATGGAAATAGATGGCTTCTCTAAAAAAGGAGAGTTTGTACCAGAAATTGATAAAGGTTATAAATTTGATAGAGATACCACTTTAGCAATATTGTCAGGTTTTTCTTTTAATAAGAGGGTTTTGGTACAAGGGTATCACGGCACAGGAAAATCTACTCATATTGAACAAATTGCTGCAAGACTAAATTGGCCTTGCATAAGAGTAAATTTAGATAGTCATATAAGTAGAATTGATTTAATTGGTAAGGATGCAATTGTCATAAAAGATAATAAGCAAATTACAGAATTTAGAGAAGGTATTCTGCCGTGGTCAATTCAAAATCCAGTTGCCTTGGTTTTCGATGAATATGATGCTGGAAGACCTGATGTTATGTTTGTAATTCAAAGAGTCTTGGAAGCTGAGGGTAGTTTTACTTTATTAGATAAAAATAAAGTTTTGAAACAAAATAAATTTTTCAGGCTATTTGCAACATCAAATACAATTGGTTTGGGGGATACAAGCGGACTATATCATGGAACGCAACAAATAAACCAGGGACAAATGGATAGATGGAATATTGTTACAACATTAAATTATTTACAACTTGAAAAAGAGATGGATATAGTCTTGTCAAAAAATAAAGGAATGAACAATTCAAAAGGGAAAGAAATTATTTCCAATATGATTAAAGTTGCAGCATTAACTAGAAAAGGTTTTATTGCTGGAGATATTTCTACAGTAATGAGTCCAAGAACTGTAATTCATTGGGCAGAAAATAGTCAAATCTTTAAAGATATAGGTTATTCATTTAGAGTTACATTTTTAAATAAATGCGATGACGTGGAAAAAAATACAATAGCTGAATATTATCAAAGATGTTTTGGAGAAGACTTACCAGAGTCATTGATAAATATTCAGATTTAAATGAAAAAAGACGAAAATCTTAAAGAAAAATTCAAACAAGCCTTGATATCAACTGTAAAGGCAATATCAGAAGATTTTAAAGACAACACAGCCTTAGAGCAAAATAATAATAGCTCTAAAAATTATAATTTTTTTGAACTTGACAACTTAAATAATAAATATGATTTTTTAAAGTTTAGAGCAAAAACAGACTCTGAAGCTTTAAAAAGAAAATTTTCAAATAAAACATTATACTTGAAAAATTTACCCACAAAACCAACTCTTAGAGCTTTATATAATGTTTCAGAAAAAATTAGATATGAAAAACTTGGAACAAAAATGTTAAAAGGTGTAAGTAAAAACCTAATTGAAAACTATGCTTACCAAATTAACTTAAAAAGAAAAGACCAACTTAAATCAAAAGATGACACTACAATAACTGAAGCTTTTGAAATTTATATGCTTAAGAATTTTTTTTATATCAAACCAAGTGAATTATGTCAGAAAATATTAGATTATTGGGATGATGATTTTAGAAAAAGTTTTGGAAAACATTTAAATTATTTGAAACAAAATTTAGAGGATCAGGAATTGTATAGCTCAAAATTCGTTCAAATCTTGAATGAATTAGATTTTTTAGAAAAAGATGAGGAAGAAAAAAGTGAGGAAAATCAAGAAGAAAATGACCAAAATACTCAACAAAATGCAGACTCAAATAGTGAAACAGATCAAAATCAAAATCAAAATGAGACAGAAAACCAGTCTACCTCTGATAATGACATAGAGGTAAACGAGTTTAGGATGGAAGAACAGCTTTTTGATACTGAAAGCGATCAGCAAAGCTCTGAGAATGTTATTCAAAAATTAAATTCATCAAAAAGTGAAAAGGATTACAAGATTTTTACTAAGCAATATGATGAAATTGAAAAAGCAGAACGTTTGGAAGATCCTGAAGAAATATTTAAATTAAGAAAAAATCTTGATCAGCAATTAATTAATTTTAAAGATTTAATTATTAAGTTAGCAAATAAATTACAAAGACAACTAATGGCAAAACAAAATCGTTCCTGGGATTTTGATTTAGAGGAAGGTTTGCTAGATAGTTCAAAGTTACCTAGAATAATTATAGATCCATACAATTCATTATCTTTTAAAAAAGAAAAAGATTTAGAATTTAAAGATACTATAGTTACTCTTTTAATTGATAATTCTGGTTCTATGAGGGGAAGGCCAATTACTATCGCTGCATTATGTGCTGATATTTTGTCGAGAACTTTAGAGCGTTGCTCTGTTAAAGTTGAAATACTTGGCTTTACAACAAAAAATTGGAAGGGAGGAAAATCTCGGGAAAAATGGAATAAGGATGGAAAAGCAAAAAATCCAGGGCGGTTAAATGATCTTAGACATATAATTTATAAAAGTGCAGATAGTCAATGGCGCCAATCAAAAAAAAATTTAGGTCTTATGTTAAAAGAGGGAATATTAAAAGAAAATATCGATGGTGAGGCTATTATGTGGGCCTACAGCAGATTAAAAAAAAGGAAAGAGGAAAGAAAAATTTTAATGGTAATATCTGATGGTGCCCCTGTAGATGACTCGACATTATCAGTGAATTCTGGAGATTACCTAGAAAAACATTTAAAGAAAGTTGTGAAATTTGTAGAAAGCAAAGAAGATGTTGAAATATTGGCTATAGGGATAGGACATGATGTTTCAAGATATTATAGTAGAGCAATAAAAATCTCTGATGTTCAAGAACTAGGAGATGTAATGATTGCCGAACTAAGTAGTTTGTTTAAAAATAATAAATTACTAAATTAGAGTCCTATCAAATCTTTATTTTTCCACTTAATTATTACTTCTGCTCCATTTCTTGTTATAGAATTTCTACAGGTTACTTTTGCATAATTTCTCTCTAGTAAGGTTCCACCTATAAAAATTCCGAGACCTAATCCAGATTTTTTATTATTATCTTTATTTTTTGATCTTATATAGGGCTCTCCAATTTTATCTAAAATATCTCTTGAAAACCCCACACCATCATCTTCTATTATTATTTCTGTAATTTCACTGTCTGAATTTATGGTTATAAATATTTTTTCTTTTGCAAATTTATTTGCATTGCCAATAAAATTTCTGAGACCATAAATAATTTCAATTGATCTTTTAAATTTTATTGGATTGGTATCTTGATTATCTTGAAAAAAAAATTTTTTTTTACTTATACTTTGAAAAGATTTTATAATTTCGTTAATATAATTTGATAATGTGAGATCATAATCTATGAATTCATCATCAATTTGTGGATTTATACTCAATTTCTTTAATATCTGGTTACATCTTTCCACTTGTTGACTTAATAGAACTATATCTTTTTCTATATCTCTATTTCCCTTTAAAGACTTGGATAGTTCTTGTGTGATTACTTTTATTGTAGATAAAGGCGTAGCTAAAGAATGTGCTGCAGCAGCAGCCTGCCCCCCAAGTGACACTAATTCATGCTCTTTTGCAATTAGTTGTTGAATTTTATCTAATGCATCTTTTCTTAAACTAGATTCTTGTCCAAATGTGATCGCAAAAAAATTTAAAAAAAATAAAGCTATGATTAGTGATATTGTTATTGAAAAGTAAAAATAATCATCAATTAATGATTTTTTAGGAAACGGAAGAGATGTTTCTTCGTAAAAAAAAGTAAGTAAAATAATACAAACTAGAGTTATTAAAATTAGTGTAAAATTTGTTCTTTTTTCTAAGCTTAATGATGCAAAAACACTTGGTATTATAAGAAAAATAATAAAAGGATTTAAAATACCTCCGGTTAAGTAAAAAAGGATTGTAAGTTGTAAAATATCTATAATTAAGAAGTTAAATGCAGTTCTGTTTGATAAAATATTTTTACTATAAAAACTTAACAAATAAATATTACTAATAACTCCAATTAATACAACAATATTTGCTTTAATGAATGAAAATTCAAATTGAAAAAAAACAGCTGCTATATTTATTGCAATAAATTGACCAATTATTGCAATCCACCTTAAATTTATATATGTTTTTCTATTTAAAGAATAATTTTTAGAATTATTTAAAAACTCCATTTAAATATCTAAATTTGATACATTTATTGCATTTTCTACAATAAAATCCTTTCTTAATGAAACGTCATTCCCCATAAGAGTATAAATTAAATCTTGGTCTTTTTTTACATTCTTGGAATATTTTACTTGTAATAAGTTTCTAGTATCTGGATTTAAAGTTGTATTCCACAATTCAATTGGATTCATCTCCCCTAATCCTTTAAATCTTTGGATGCTTAATTGGGATTTCTCTTGATCTAATATATGTTGAAAATCTTTATTTTTTTTATTTAAATTTTTTAAATTCTTAGAATTACTCAAAATATATTTTTCTAGATCAGGTTCGTCTTTAATATATATACTTTTTGATCCTTTGCTTATTTTAAATAAAGGAGGTTGGGCCAAGTAAACATTTCCATTCTCTATAAGTTTATTAAAAGGCTTATTGTTAAAAAATGTAAGTAGAAGAGCTCTAATATGAGAACCATCTACATCTGCATCAGTCATTATTATTATTTTTCCGTATCTTAGATCTTTAATATCTATTTCATCTGCTTTTGGATCAAGACCAAGTGCATTGATTAGTGTTACTATCTCATTTGATGACATCATCTTAGATAAAGACTTTGTTTTGTAATCATGTGTTTTTCCATTCTTACCGTTTTGATCAGTGAATGTATTTAAAATTTTTCCTCTTAAAGGAAGTACTGCCTGAAACTCCCTATTTCTTCCTTGTTTAGCAGAACCTCCTGCAGAATCACCTTCTACTATAAATAACTCTGTGCCTTCCTGCTTTGAATTTTGACAATCTGCAAGTTTTCCTGGTAATCCTGTTAGTTCCAATGCTCCTTTTCTTCTAACACTCTCCCTAGCCTTTCTGGCCACATCTCTAGCTACTGCAGCTTGTATGACTTTTGCTAAAATAATCTTTGATATTGAAGGATTCTGATCAAACCAAATAGATAATTTCTCATTTATGAAATTTTCCATAATATTTCTTACTTCTGAAGATACTAATTTATCTTTTGTTTGAGATGAAAATTTTGGATCTGGAACTTTTATAGAGAGTACACATGTCAAACCCTCTTTTATATCGTCTCCTGACAAACTAACTTTATTTTTTTTAAGTAAGTTTTGATCATTTGCGTATTTATTAATAACTCTTGTAAGTGCACTTCTAAATCCTAGTAAATGCGTACCACCATCTTTTTGAAAAATATTATTTGTAAAAGGATATACATCTTCTGCATAACCTGCATTCCATTTAAGGGAGCATTGTATATCAATATTATTTTTTATACCCTCTAGATAAATCGGTTTTTTAAACAATTCTTTCTCGTTTTTATTTTTTAAGCTTTCTCTTTTGTTGTCCAAGAACTCTACAAATTCTATAATTCCTCCATCAAATTTAAATTCAAGTATTTTTTGTTTTTTGCTAGAAAAATCTTTTAAAACTATCTTAATACCTTTATTTAAAAAAGCTAATTCCCTTAATCTCTTCTCTAAAATGGAGAAGCTAAATTTTACTGAAGAAAAAATGTCTTTCGATGGTGTAAAAGTAATTTCAGTTCCATTTTCACTCGACTTCCCAACTTGTTTTAATGGTAATTTTACATCTCCGTTTTTAAATTCTATATAATATTTTTTTCCGTCCTTAGCTATAGTTAGCTTTAGTTTCTCTGAAAGCGCATTCACAACAGAGACCCCTACACCATGTAATCCTCCCGAAACCTTATAAGATTCATGATCAAACTTACCACCTGCATGTAGTTGAGTCATAATCACTTCTGCTGCGGAAACCTTTTCAACTTTATGAGTGTCAACGGGTATTCCTCTTCCATTATCATTGACTGTAATTGATCCATCAGAATTTATGCTAACTTCAATTTTTGTACAATATCCTGCTAAAGCCTCGTCTATAGAATTATCAACGACTTCATAAACCATATGATGCAAGCCTGTACCATCATCAGTATCTCCAATATACATACCTGGTCTTTTTCTTACAGCTTCCAGTCCCTTAAGAACTTTAATCGAGTCAGCTTTATATGATTTGTTATTTTGAATTGACATTGAAATAAGAAGTTTTTTTATAACATCTTTTTAATTTTAAACAAACACGGCTAGATAGAAGGGATCTATTTATATTGATTATCAATGCTAATTTAATGAAAAAAAAAAAAATTAGATGCTTTTTAAATTATGGGTATAAATTAAACAATTTCCATTATTTTTTCACTAAATTGACTCGATTTAATTCCTTCAGTAATTAAATTATATAATTTAATTAAATATTTTTAGAATTGGCTTTTTATTTGTAATTTTTGCAAAAATATTTTTTTTCAAAAAAATTATATCTATTTGAACTAATACATTGTCAATATAATGTAATTCACAAGCATCGAACGGTAAAAATTCGATTGAATTTAAATAATTTATATATTGGTCGATACTAGGCGCACCTTTATTGTAATTAATAATTGGACACTCTAACAGAATTATTTTACATTTTTTCAATATTTGGTTTGCACCTTTAAGAATATCAATTTCACTACCTTGGGTGTCAATTTTTAAAAAATCTGGCATAGGAAGATTGTTTGTTTTCTGTACTATATTTAAAGTTGTAGTTTTTTTTATTAAAGGTTTAATATCATTTGGATAAAAATCGGTATTTTCGCGATAATAGGAATCCCCTACATGAGACTTTGAAAAAAATTTAACTTCTTTAATATCATCTGATAACGTTTCAATAAAATATTTATACTTATATTTTTTTAAATATTTTTCGTTTTCAAAATTAGACTCAAATAAGTAAAAATTTTTATTTTTAAGAGATGTCCTGTCCAGAAAATAGCTCCAGTTACCTTTATAAGCTCCAACATCATAAATATCATTAATTTCTATATGATTTTCTTGTAAATCTAAAAGTACAGAGTTTAATTTTTGCTTAAATAAGGAATTAAAAAATCTTTGATATTTTTTTTTAAAAAATTTTATTATTTTAAAAATAATTAAATATTTATATTTCATAAGAAATTTTTAATTTTAGATGATAGAGATTATCTTAACGTAAATTAAAAATATCTAAAAGTTAAAAAAAATGGCGGAGAGAGTGGGATTCGAACCCACGATAGAGTTTCCCCTATACACGCTCTCCAAGCGTGCGCCTTAAACCGCTCGGCCACCTCTCCAATTTAATATTTACTAAAAGTTAATTCTCTCTTTCTCAATTACCATTGGCATATTTCTTGCATGAATTAAAATCACTCCAATATATTCTCCTACCAATCCTAAAAGAATAATTTGTACAGAACTAACAAAAAATATTCCAACTACTACTGGTGCAATACCCAAAGAAAAAGAATTCCAAAAAAGTAATTTGTAAATTAGGTAAAATAATCCAGCAGCTAAACTTATTAGGCCTAGAATAAAACCTATAAGAATCATAAATCTTAATGGTTTTCTTGAATGTTTTACAATCCCTAACATTCCTATATCATATAAAGTAAAAAAATTATTTTTAGTTTTTCCAGACAACCTTATAGGTTGATTAAATTTTATTGTGGATATCTCATAACCAATTTCACTGATTAAACCTCTAAAATATGGATATGGATCCTGAACTTTTTTAAGTTTTTCAATAACCGACCTATCAAAGATACCTGATCCAGTAGTATTAATTGTAAGTTTAAGGTCAGAGATAAAATTCAAGAACTTATAAAACATTTTTCTAAAAAAAAATTTGATAAAATTCTCCTCTGATTTAATTTTTTCTCCTAATACAATTTTTTTTCCTTCTTTCCACTTTTCAATATATTTTGGTATCATTTCAATTGGATCTTGAAAGTCTGATGCCATCAATATTGTTGCATCACCTGAACTTTGCAATAATCCATGAAATGGAGATTTAATATGTCCAAAATTTTTCGTATTTATAATAACCTTTAAATTTTTATCACTACCGGCTAATTGTCTTAATTTTTCAATAGTTCCATCATCAGAGCTATTATCTATAACTATATGTTCATATTCACAATCTATTTTTGTAAATTGATTTTTAATTTCGTTATAAAGTTTTTCAATATTTGAAACCTCATTAAATGTTGGTGTAACAATTGAAATTTTCATAAATTGCTTAAAATTTTTTTAATTCCATTTTTAAAGCTTACATTATTTTTTAATCCCAGGTCTTTAGTAGCAAATTTTGTAGAGGGAACATAATATTCTATTTCATTTAAATCGTAATTCTTCGATTTTAATTTTATATTATATCTATTTGAGAAAAAAGCAGCCAATTCAAACATATTTATTTCTTTATTTGAACCTACGTTATAAATTGGACAATTAAAA
>MDTD01029243.1_pt1 | contig 10869 bp, 8 predicted proteins | sample 811221 | NCBI WGS metagenome assembly MDTD01 (sample SAMN05326646, study PRJNA326480) | marine metagenome | isolation source: seawater | place: Pacific Ocean: South West | collected 2011
AAATCGCCGTCGCGGTGCTGGCTTGTGCCCGCGTCGGCGCGATCCATTCCGTGATCTTCGGCGGGTTCTCACCGGACTCAATCGCCGGGCGTATTCACGATTCCGATTCTACAATTATTGTCACGGCCGACGAAGGCATGCGCGGCGGCCGGCCGATCCCGCTAAAAGGCAATGTCGATGAAGCGCTGAAACAATGTCCGACGATCGAAAAATGCATCGTCGTCAAACGCACGGGTAACGATGTCGGCTGGGAAGACGGGCGCGACGTCTGGTACCATGACGCCATGGCGACTGCCTCTGCCGACTGCCCGCCGGAGGAAATGAGCGCCGAAGATCCGTTGTTCATCCTCTACACGTCGGGTTCGACCGGCACGCCCAAAGGTGTATTGCACACTACCGGCGGCTATATGGTTTACGCGTCCATAACGCATCAATACGTTTTCGACTATCACGACGGCGACATCTACTGGTGTACGGCGGACGTGGGCTGGATCACCGGTCATAGCTATATCGTCTACGGCCCACTGGCCAACGGCGCGACGACGCTGATCTTCGAAGGGGTGCCGAACTACCCGGATTTTTCGCGCTTCTGGCAGGTCTGCGACAAGCATCAGGTTAACATCTTCTACACCGCGCCAACCGCCATCCGCGCGCTGATGCGCGAAGGGAATGGACCGGTAGAAGCAACCAAGCGAGACTCTCTGCGCCTGCTAGGCAGCGTCGGCGAGCCGATCAATCCGGAAGCCTGGATGTGGTATTATGACACGGTCGGTGGCGGGCGCTGTCCGATCGTCGATACGTGGTGGCAGACAGAAACCGGCGGCATTCTGATCACCCCGCTGCCAGGCGCCACGCCGCTCAAACCCGGCTCCGCCACGCGGCCGTTCTTCGGCATCAAGCCCGAAATCGTCGACGCCGATGGCAATGTCCTTGACGGCGCGACAGAGGGCAATCTGGTCCTAACGGACTCCTGGCCCGGCCAAATGCGGACCGTCTATGGCGATCACGACCGTTTCGTGCAGACGTATTTTTCCACCTATAAGGGCAACTATTTCACTGGCGACGGCTGTCGCCGTGACGCGGACGGCTATTACTGGATCACCGGCCGGGTCGACGACGTGATCAATGTGTCAGGCCATCGCATGGGCACAGCGGAAGTTGAGAGCGCGCTAGTAGGTCACCCAAAAGTCGCCGAATCGGCCGTGGTCGGATATCCGCACGACATCAAGGGGCAGGGTATCTACGCCTATGTCACCCTGATGGAGGGCGAGGAATCATCTGATGAGCTGCGAACCGAGCTGGTGCAGTGGGTGCGCAAGGAAATCGGGCCAATCGCCTCGCCGGATCTAATCCAGTGGGCGCCGGGACTGCCGAAGACCCGGTCGGGCAAGATCATGCGCCGAATTTTGCGTAAGATTGCCGCCAACGAACACGACCAGCTCGGTGATACCTCGACGCTGGCTGATCCCGCGGTGGTCGATGACCTCTTGAACAACCGGCAGAACCGATAAAGGCGTGCGGGACGGCATAGTCTTTATCAAAGCGTTATCTTGATTATCCGGAGCGCCAAAAATTATAAACAAACCAGAAACATAGTACGGGCAGACCGAGAGCTTCAGCTGGTCACTCGCCGACAATATCAACCTCGGTCAATAAACAACCGATCCGCTTGAGGCTGGGGCTCGCAGCCACGCAACACCTTGATTCGTTTCGACCTTTCTCTCTAAAAATCGACGCAGCGGCCATTTATTTCCCAATCGCCATAGCGTGTGGGATCTGGACCTTCACGGCCCCCGATTTCGGCCCCTCTGTCGGATTCTGCGCTCTTGTCTCCGTCATCCGACTTCGAAGATGGTGCTGCCGGCGTCTCAGCTCCGGCGGGGTGTTTTGGCGCCGGCCTCTCCATGCCGGTGGGCTCGATTTTTTCATCATTCGCCATCTGTCGACTCCTGTTGTTTCGCGCCGCGATTTCGGGCCAGATATATGAGGGCCGTCAGGTCGGCTCGACGCACAACCCCAACGGCATATGTCAGCACCATATATAACCCCGTTCCGGCCACGACCATCAAAAACGGTAATATCCAGACCGCGTAAACATCATCGCCCAGTTCTAGCGCCGATATTGCGCCCCTAGCGGCCGCAAATGCCGCGCCGCCGCAGAGTATCGCCCCGGCGGCCGGCAGAAAACCGAACAGGCCAAATTTGGACATAACGCGGTAAATCAGCAGGACGAGCATGACGAGTTGCGCAGCCAGCGTCGCTATGGCAGCGCCGATTCCGCCATGAACGGGAATCAGCCACAGATTCAGCACCACATTGGCGGCCGCGACGATAGACAGGATAACCATCTGCGCGGTCTGGTCGCGCCAGGCGACCAGGGCGGTCAGCGGCGCCATACAAGCATAGGAAAGCATAGCAGCCATCACCAACAGTGCCAAAATCGGAGCGCCCGCGATGAATTGTTCGCCAAAGACGACCTTTATCACCCAGTCGGGAAACGCAATTATACCGGCGCAGACGGGCGTGCCGATAAACACGATGATGCGAATATGCCGGTAATAGGTGGCGCGTTTCTCGTCTGGGTCGGATGCCGCCGCTGCAAGCGCCGGCGCAAAGGCAGCGCTCACAATTTGGCCGACAAACATCGACAGAACGAACAGCCGTCCCATCCCGACATAAATGCCGACCTCTTCCGCTGAGCGGAGAAATCCGAGCATCACCACATCAACATTGAGGAAGACGAGAGACATCAGCCCTGCCAGCAGGATCGGCGCACTGTCGACCAATACATCCTTCAAACCCGCGAGCTGAAAGGAAAAGCCCATGGGCGCGATGCGTCGGTTCGCATATAGGCCGAGCAGAACCGCACTGATCAGCATTGCGGAAAACGGGATCGCCGCGGCGGCGAACACATCGCCGGGATCCCGCACCACAATCAACACCGCAATCATCCCTGCGAGAGCGGAGGCGCCTTGCCGAATTGCGACCGGCCCCATTCGCTGTACGCCCTGGAAAAGGAAATCCACGGTCATCGCCGCAGACAGGAGGCCGAGGATCTGAATGAACATGACGATGATCACGTCGCGCGGACGATCGATCCCGGAAATCACGCCGATGTAGATCACTCCGACGAGAAGCAGGAGGATTAAACGAGCACCCATAATTCGCGATAGCAGCGCCGGCATCTTTTCCGGCGACGACGCAATTTCCCGCGTGCCGTACAGATCGGTACCAAACACGACCGCAAGAGCGAAGTAGGAAACAAAGGCGGTGCCGAAACCGAGAATGCCGTAAGCCTCCGGTCCGAGCATCCTCGCGAGCCAGGCCGTCGAAACGAACCCGGTCGCCATCGAGACAGCCTGCGCCACGCCCAGCAGCGAAGCGTTTCGTAGGACGCGCGACGTGCTCATGCCGCCGGGTCCTGGCTGTTCGCGCGGCGGAGACGTAAAAAAGGAAACTGGGTGATGCAGACCAATCTGGAGTCCTCGCCCGGGGCCGTACCGGCTGATAGGAGGTGTTTCAGATGCCTATCATCAGATTTGGCACTTGTCACTTGCGACGGCGCCGGTCGCACCCCACATTATTCCCATGAACTACCTGAAAACAACCTTCCTGCTGACGAGCATGACGGCCCTGTTCGTGGGGATCGGCTTCATGCTAGGTGGGCCGACCGGGATGCTGATCGCGTTCGGAATCGCCCTGACGATGAACGCGTTTGCCTACTGGAATTCCGATCGGATGGTGCTGAAAATGTATGGTGCTACCGAGGTGGACTCCCGCTCTGCGCCCGAGCTACATCGGATGGTCGGACAAATGGCGCAGCAGGCGGGCCTGCCGATGCCGAGCGTCTATATCATCGAGAACGACCAGCCCAATGCGTTCGCAACCGGGCGCAACCCGGAAAATGCGGCCGTAGCTGCGACCACCGGTCTGCTTCGCATCCTGTCGGACAAAGAGGTTGCCGGCGTAATGGCGCACGAATTAGCGCATGTTCAAAACCGCGACACACTGATCATGACAATCACGGCCACCATCGCAGGCGCAATATCGATGCTGGCCAATTTCGCGTTATTTTTCGGCGGCAGCCGAAACAACCCGCTGGGTATCGTGGGAACGATCCTGATCATGATCCTGGCGCCGCTGGCCGCCATGCTGGTGCAGTCGGCAATATCCCGGACGCGCGAATACGCCGCCGACCGGCGCGGCGCAGAGATCTGCGGCAATCCTATGTGGCTCGCCTCGGCACTCGAGAAACTGCAGCGCGGCGCCGAACATATCGATAACCCGGAAGCCGAGAAAAATCCGGCCACGGCGCATGTGTTTATCGTGAATCCATTGCATGCACGGTCGATCGATAATCTGTTTTCGACGCACCCAAACACTAAAAACCGTGTCGCCGCCTTGCGCGAGATGGCGGCAGGCGGTTCGGCCAGCGGTACGACGATCAATATTGGCCCCGCCCGCGCTGAGCGATCGCGCATTCCGTCCACCGGCGGTCAGCAACGCCGACGGCGCGGCCCTTGGAACAAACGGTAGATCCGCCAAGAACCAGATTGTAAGGAACCGGCTTTGCGCTATGGTCCGGCTATGAACCTCGCCGCTAAAGATATAGTGGGCCTCGCCGCCCGCGCTCGCGCGCACACCATCCTACACGAGGTGCTGGACCGGCGGCGGCCGCTCGACGAGGTTCTGCAATCGGACAAGCGGTTCGCAAGGCTCGAAACACGCGACCGGGCGTTCGCACGCAATCTGATCGCGACCACGCTCCGCCGGCTGGGTCAGATCGACGCGATCATCGACGACTGTCTTGACCGTCCGTTGCCACAATCGGCCGCCGCGGCGCGTAACGCCCTTCGGCTTGGTATCTGCCAGATCCTGTTTCTCGACACGCCAACGCATGCGGCGGTCGACACGTCGGTCACGCTAACCGGACAGCGTGGGCCGGACAGATTCAAGGGCGTGGTCAATGGCATTCTGCGCCGGATCGTGCGGACGGCCGAGGATATCCCCCTGACAGCCGACGCAGAACACGCCAACGTACCGGACTGGTTGTGGCGATCCTGGATTGAATCGTTCGGCCCTGAACATGCGGCGAAGATCGCTGCCACCCAACTACAGGCCCCGCCGATTGATCTAACGGTCTCCGCCGACCGCGACGTCTGGGCCAAGAAACTGAACAGCACCAGGATCGGCAGCGCGTCAATCAGGCTAACCGTTGGCGGGGATATCGCTCTGTTGCCAGGTTTCGCCGAGGGTAACTGGTGGGTTCAGGATGCGGCCGCGGCATTGCCAGCTCAGCTGATGAAGGGTGTCGCCGATGGCGGTAAGGTGCTGGATCTCTGCGCCGCGCCGGGCGGGAAAACCGCCCAGCTCGCAACCGCGGGGTACAACGTCACCGCCCTCGACATCGCGCCCAGCCGCCTGCAGGTCCTGACGGAAAACCTATCCCGCCTAAACCTGCAAGCCACGGTGGTCGAAGCCGATCTTCTGTCCTGGAAATCGGAAGTGAAATTCGACGGCATTCTTCTCGATGCACCTTGTACAGCGACAGGCACGATCCGACGGCATCCGGATATTCCGCTCTTGAAATCCGCGGCGGATGTCACCCGCCAGTCAGATGTTCAGAAAAAATTTCTTGACCGAGCCGTCGATCTGGTTCGGGATGGCGGCACCATTATTTACAGTGTGTGTTCGATGGAACGATCAGAAGGTGCCGGTCAGATCGAGGCGTTGCTTGAACGAAACCCGGACGTGGCCATCGATGCTATCGCGCCGGACGAGCTGCCCGGTTTTGAGACCTGCATCCAACCGGAAGGCTGGGTTCAGACTACGCCCGCCCATTTGTCAGAACAAGGTGGCGTGGACGGATTTTTTATCGCTAGACTACGTAAAAAATGATGAATCGGGGCCGTCGTTTGCTTGCTGCGGCTCGGTCAACCTGATACCTAACCGCCGTGCAGAAACCCATCAGAATTGCCCCGTCGATCCTATCAGCTGACTTCGCAGCGCTGGGAGACGAAGTGCGCGCGATTACCCGCGCCGGCGCGGATTACATCCATGTGGATGTAATGGATGGCCACTTCGTTCCGAACATCACGATCGGGCCAGATGTGGTGAAGTCGTTGCGAAAGACCAGCAAGAAGCCGTTCGATGTGCATCTGATGATTTCGCCTGTCGACGCTTACATCCCGGCCTTTGCGGAGGCGGGCTCGGACATCATTACCGTTCACGAGGAAGCCGGCCCACATTTGCACCGGACGATTCAGCTGATCAAATCTCTGGGTAAAAAGGCAGGCGTGTCGATAAATCCGGCCACGCCCGCATCGGCGGTCTTCGAAGTATTGGAAGACATCGATCTCGTCCTTGTGATGAGTGTCAACCCCGGCTTCGGCGGGCAAAAATTCATTCCAGGCTCAATCGCCAAGGTCGAAGCGCTACGCGAGGCGATTGACGCGACGGGCCGGGAAATCGATCTGGAAGTCGATGGCGGCATCGATCCGGTCACGGCGAAGGCAGCGATAAAAGCCGGCGCCGACGTCCTGGTCGCCGGCTCGGCAACTTTCAAGGGCGGCCGACATCGATATGCTGCCAATATCCGAAGACTTCGCGGCGGTAAATGAACGTGGCGAGCGACACACTGACTGAAGAAAAATCGGCAGCAGCGGAGAGTAAAACACAGGGTAATCGGGCCGGACGGAAAATGCCGCGTCTCAGCCAAAACGGAATTGGAGAAAACTTACGCACGGGTGTCTACTGGATCGCGCGGCTGTGGTTCCGTGGCGTTTTTTACGGACGCACCCTGCGCGGACGGCGCCCGCAGGCACTGACCATGATCCCGGAAGAAAACTGGCCGGGAAGGTCAGACCGCGGCGCCCGGCTGGTCGACGGGCGGTTCCGGTTCCTGAATCATACGGTTTCTGCGGAAGACTTGGCCGCCGGCAAGTCGGATACAGGCCCGTCGTGGCAGGCCGAGTATCACAGCTTCGACTGGCTACGCGATATGCGCGCCGTCGGAACGGAAGCCGCACGCGTAAGGGCGCGTACCTATGTGACGGAATGGATGGTCGCGAACCAGAAATGGCATCCCGTCAGCTGGCGGCCGGATATACTGGCACGGCGCGTCTGTAACTGGCTGACCTATGCGGAATTCATTTCCGCCGGCGCAGACGGGGATTTCGCCGAAAAATTTCTCGACAATATTGCCCGGCAGATCCGGCACCTGAGGCGCGCAGGCCGCTTTGTTCCCAACGGGGTCGACCGCATGTTGGTCACCAAGTCGCTGATCTACGCCGCGCTATGCCTGCCCAACAGCATCCGGTTCGTGCCGCGCCAGATCAAGGCAGTCACGCGAATGAGCGAACGCCAGGTTTTGCCGGACGGCGGCCACCTGGAACGGAATCCGGCGTCTCAAATGCAGGCACTGCGCCATCTGATCGACATCCGGTCCGTGCTCGGAACGTCGTCTATCGAAATTCCCGAGGCTCTTCAGCGGGCGATCGACCGCGCCGCACCGATGTTAAGCTTTTATCGTCACGGCGACGGGGGATTGGCCCTGTTCAACGGCAGCACCGAAAGCGAGCCCCGGCTGATCGATGTTGTGCTGACCAAGGCAGAGGCCCGGGGTAAGCCGCTGATGTCAGCGCCGGATATCGGCTTCGAGCGTATCGCCGCGAACCGGACGCTGGTGATTGCGGATGGCGGCAGTCCGTCACCCATGGGACAGGGTGCCCATGCCGGGACGCTGAGCTTCGAGATGAGCGTCGGAAAACAGCGCGTCATCGTCAATTGCGGTGCCTATACGGGCCGCAATGCGACCTGGCGCCTGGCCCAGCGCGCGACGGCCGCCCATTCCACATTGGTGGTGGAGGACAGGAACTCAGCCGAGATTCGCGAAGACGGCACGATCGGTGCAACCGGCGTTACCGTAACGTCGGAACGGCTGGAAGCGGATGGGAACACCTGGATCGACATGTCGCATGATGGCTACTTGGCGAGCCATGACGTCGTCCACAGGCGGCGTCTCTATATCAACGCATCGGGTTCGGACATCCGCGGCGAGGACACGCTGGAAGGATCCGGCGATCACAAGTTTTCGATCCGCTTTCACCTTCACCCCTCGGTGAAAGCTTCGCTGGTGCAGGACGGCACATCAGTCCTGTTGAGACTGCCCGACAAATCTGGCTGGCGGATGCGGTGTTCGGGCGGAATCGCCAGTTTGCAGGAAAGCATATATCTGGGTGACGGTCAGGAGACCAAACGCACCGAGCAGATCGTTATCGTCGGCGCGTCGCAACAGGGTGCCGCCCAGGTCAAATGGGCGCTGACCAAGTTGACCGGTAAATAGAATCAGTCAGGCATGCGCCAGAGCCAGCGCTGCCAAAACCTTAGCTCCCGGAGTTAGAGCTGCCAGCGCCGATAACCGGCTGACAGATCGGTTGTGCGCCACATACCTTTCACGTCGGCGATGACCGCGTCGTCTACCACCAGCTTGGCGAAATCAGCCTCTCCATACGCGGCATATTCTTCATGCGCGACCGCGCCGACTAAACAGTGATAGCCCGACGCGTCATCGAGAGACGGCATCAGGTCGACACCGTATTCGCGTCTGGCTTCATCGGCATCGGCGAAACTATCGTGGATCTCGACATCGAATCCGCGCACCTTTAGCGCCGTGATGATATCGATCACCCGCGAATTTCGAAGATCCGGGACGTTCTCCTTGAACGTCAGGCCGAGAACCAGAATGCGCGCCCCGGCGCCCCGGCCCTGCTGGGCCAGTTCGGAGGCGATACATTCGGCGACGTAGGGGCCCATCGCGTCATTGATACGCCGGCCCGCCAAAACGATTTCCGGATGATGACCGACCGCAACCGCAGCATGCGCCAAATAGAACGGATCGACGCCGATACAGTGGCCACCGACGAGCCCAGGGCGAAAATTCAGGAAGTTCCACTTGGTGCACGCGGCTTCGAGAACGTCATGGATCGAGATGCCCATCTTGTTAAAGATGGTCGCGACCTCGTTGACGAACGCGATGTTGATATCGCGCTGGGCATTTTCGATCACCTTGGCAGCCTCCGCGGTCTTTATGTCGGCGGCACGAAAAACGCCGCCCGAAGTAATCGCGCCATACATCTCACAGAGCTCATCCGCGACTTCCGCTGTCTGGCCGGCGACAACCTTGGTGATCCGGTCGACGGTGTGCTCCCTGTCGCCTGGATTGATGCGTTCGGGCGAATAGCCGAGGAAAAAATCCTTGCCGCATTCGAGGCCAGACGCGTGTTCGAGGATCGGGCCGCATACATCCTCCGTGACACCGGGATAGACTGTGCTTTCATAAACAACGACCGCACCCTTTGACATGACCTCGCCGACCATCTTGCTGGCGCCGCGCACGGCGCCAAGATCGGGCTGGTTATTGGCGGTGACCGGCGTCGGCACCGTCACAATGTAAATATCGGCGCCGGTGATAGAAGCCGGGTCGGCCGAATAGGTCAACGTACTCTCCCTTAGGCGGTCGAACTCCACCTCCCGCGTGCGGTCCTCGCACGCTTCGAGTTCACCCACCCGGTTGGCGTCTATGTCGAATCCGATCACTGGATAGCTGCGCGCGAGCGAGATCGCTAGGGGAAGTCCCACATAGCCCAATCCCACGACAACGATTTTTCGATTCTTGTCCATAAGCGCCCAACTGTTGGTAAGCGGCATTCGTCTAATGTGAAAGACTCGCCCAGTCAAATAGGCAGACGGCAGGGTATATGCGCAATGCTGGATGTTCTTCGTTAATTTGCCTGGCAGCGCCATAGCAATGGACCTTGCCAAGGATTCACAAAATGAACGCCTTATGCCGAATCAAACTGTGTGGCATAGTTTTACAGGTTTTTACAAAGGGACCGTGGCAAAATCGATATAATCATTCCTTGACGTTCACATTGTGAACAAATAGACCTCACAGATCGGCACATGTGGCCGTTCATTATATGAACATTTTGGGCGCACCAACATCGGCATGGCTCAGGGCAATAGCGACAAGATAAACGACGTCGACGAGAATACCATTACGCTTGGGGTTCTATCGGCGATAGAAGAGGACGACCGCGCGACCCAGCGGGCGATTTCGAGAGATCTCGGCATCGCGCTTGGCCTGACCAACGCCTATCTTAAGCGATGCGTAAAGAAAGGATTCATAAAGGTTCGCCACATTCCGGCGAACAGATACGCTTATTATTTGACGCCGCAGGGATTCGCCGAGAAAAGTCGGTTGACCGCGGAATATCTATCGATCTCCTTCAATTTTTTTCGTTCATCACGTGAACAATGCGCCGACCTGTTTAAAGTATGCGACAAAAACCGCTGGACCCGGGTAGCCCTTGCAGGGTGCGGCGATCTGGCAGAAATCGCTACACTATGTCAGCATGAGGGCACCGATGTGGAGATAATCGGCATTATCAACACATCGGAAGACGCCGATGCACCGCAGCGTTTTGCCGACCTCCCCGTCGTCAACCGCCTGACCGATCTCGCGAGAGTAAATGCCGTGATCGTAACTGACATCGTGAATGCCCAGAGGGTCTATGACCGTTTGAGCAAGGCCATCCCGCCCGAAAGAGTTCTTACTGCCCCGCTTCTCAAAGTCTCCCGAGAACAGCCGAGGCTGATCGATGACTGAGAAGCTTGCCGCAGAGCCAACCCGTTGGTTTGTCGCGAAAACCCGGCCTAACGGCGAACAGAAGGCCCAGTTTCACCTTCAGCGCCAGGGGTTTGAGGTTTATCTGCCCCAGTTACTGCGCCGCATCAGTCATGCCCGCCGCACAACCTGGCAGCCCCGACCGCTGTTCCCGAGCTACCTGTTTGTTGCGATGTCAGAGA
>MDTD01138554.1_pt1 | contig 10869 bp, 5 predicted proteins | sample 811221 | NCBI WGS metagenome assembly MDTD01 (sample SAMN05326646, study PRJNA326480) | marine metagenome | isolation source: seawater | place: Pacific Ocean: South West | collected 2011
AAGGTGACAGATTAAAAGATCTTGTAAGTTTTGCTGGAATTAGAAATAACCAACTTCTTGGATATGGGTTAGTTGTTGGATTAGATGGAACAGGGGATTCAGCTTCTAACTTAACACTTCAAAGTATGGCATCCACTGTTTCACAATTTGGTTTAAAAGTGGGTCCAGCTGATATAAGTGCAAAGAATGCTGCGGCAGTTATGGTTACTGCAGAGTTAAGGCCTTTTACTAAAACTGGACAAACAATTAATGTAACAGTCTCATCAATGGGTAAAGCTAAAAGCTTAAGGGGTGGAACCTTGTTAATGACACCCTTAAAAGGTGCCGATGGCCAAGTATATGCAATTGCACAGGGAAATCTGGCAGTTGGGGGATTTGGTGTCGAAGGTAAGGATGGATCATCATTATCAGTAAATATTCCAACTGTTGGTTCAATTGCTAATGGTGCTACTGTTGAAAAAATGGTGGAAACGCCCTTTATTAAAAATAAAAATTTTGTAATGAATCTTCATCAGGGAGATTTCACCACAGCTAATAGAATAGTTGAAGAAATTAATAAGGTTTTTGGTCCAGGAGTGTCAAGAGCATTAGATCGTACTTCAATTATAGTAAATGCACCTAAAGATCCTTCTCAAAAGGTCTCATTTATGAGCTTATTAGAAAATATTGAAGTAAAGCCAGCATCGCCGGTTGCAAGAGTTGTTGTCAATGCTAGAACAGGGACTGTTGTTATTGGAGGAGATGTAAGGGTAACGCCAGCAGCTGTTAGTCATGGAAGTTTAACCGTTAAAGTACAAGAAAATACAAAGACTACTGCTGGACAAACAACAACAACACAAAATGCTAATACTACAGTTACTAATACAACTGATCCAGTTACAAATGATGATTCTGAAATAACAGCTGGTGCTGAAAATGTTTCCGCATTTGTATTTGATGCTGGAACAACTTTATCTGACATTGTTGACGCTATTAACGCAATTGGTACAAATAGCGCAGATTTAGTGGCTATTTTAGAAGCATTGAGAGAAGCAGGAGCGTTAAGAGCTCAAATGATTATTATTTAGAGAATAAAATGGATGAAATTATTTTAAAATTTAATTCGCAACAAAATTACAAAAATGATTTTAATACAAATAAATTAGATGCAAATAAAAAGCTAAAAGAATTAAAAGGAATTTCAAATCAATTTGAGTCAATTTTTATTAATCAAATTTTAAAACAGGCACGACAAAGTAAAATAAAAAATGGTCTTTTTGATTCGGAAGCAATTGACACATTTAATTCTATGATTGATCAAAAATATTCTGAAATATTATCTAAAAAAACTAATTTTGGAATTTCTGAGGCATTATTTAATCAATTTAAATCTCAAGTTATTAACGAAAGAAAAAAATAAATGGCTAGTTTATTTGAAATTGGTAAATCAGGTGTACAAGCTTATAGACAAGCATTGTCAGTCACTGGTCAAAATATTGCCAACGTTAACACTGAAGGTTATAACAAAAGATCTGCTGATCTTGAAGAAGTCCCAAGTGTTCAAGGAGGTGTAACAAACGTACCTGATCAGTCAGGATTGGGTGTTAGAGTAAATCAAATCAGAAGATCATTTGATGCATTTTTATCGGCTAATTTAAGAGATACAAATGGTGAACAACAAAAACTAGAGAGTTTTGTAGATAAATTAAATAAATTAGAAAATATGTTACTTCCAAGTGATAGTGATCTTGGAACTTTTATCGGAAGATTTTTTAGTTCCTTACAAGATGTTGCATCTAGACCTGATGAATTATCAGCTAGAACTGTAGCTTTAGAAAATGGAAAAGCTCTAGCAAACTCATTTAATACGTATGATAATCAATTAAATAACTTTAAATCTACTTCTCATAATGAAGTAAAAGATAATTTAAAAGTTGTTAATTCACTTGTAGATCAATTGGCACAAGTTAATAAATTGATTATGAGTGGAGGATCAAAAAAAGCTTCACCCGACATTTTAGATGCACGAGATAATTTACTTTTAGATTTATCTAAATTCATAAATTTTACAGTTGATTATGGTGAAAAAAATGATGCAATTGTAAAATTAGGTAATTCTGGAAATGGAAAAATTTTACTTGAAAAAACAAATAAATCTACCTTATTAAGCGAAATTCAAGAAGATAGATTAATTTTCAAAATGTCTAGAAATGGTATAAACGCAACGGTAAATGATATATCAGCAGGATTAATTGGAGGCATAAGAGATTTTTTTAATTTTGTTGGTGAAGTTCAAAAAGAAATAAATGAATTAGCAAATAGATTATCCAAAGATTTTAATGAAATCCAGCTAAATGGGATTGATTTGAATGGAAGAAATGGTAATTCAATGTTTTCTATTAATTCTATGAAACCAGTAATAAACCAAAGTGAAAATCGGTTTAATGTAGAAATGATTGTTGGAAATGAAAATATTATAAACCAAGAAAAAATGATATTTAAGTATGTTGCAAAATCAAATAGTTGGGAAGTTTCGAACTCAGATGGAATTAAATTATATTCAAACAATAACCTTAATTTTAAAGGTTTTAGTTTGAAAACTGAAGGTAACTTAGTTGATAATGATCAGTTTATTATTCAACCATCTTTGTCCAAAGCAGCTTCTTTTTCATTCTTGCTAAAAGATCCGTCATCGATAGCAGCAGCATCAAAGCAAATAATTTCTGCTAGTTTAAACAATATAAGCCAAGCCAATTTAAAAATTATAGGTAAAGAAAATATTGTTAACAAAAGTAATATAAGAAATATTGATGAAATATTTTCTTCATCGAATAATCCTTTACTTTCAACCACTTTTTTAAATGAAGGTGCATTTACTATTATTCCACCAAACAGTGATGTCGTTAAGGTAGCTTCTTTATCGAATCAATCATCTGCTCAATTTAATATTTTTGATAATCAAATAAGAGGCTTTTCAAATATAACAATAAATTTATCAGATGGTAACTCATTAACATTAACTTCGGCAACAGAAGATCCAGGTGATGGTATAAAGTCAGTGAAAGAATTAGCAGAGTTTTTAAACTCGGGATTGGCATTGGACGGAAAAAATCAACAAAATTTTAGAAAATTTGGTTTATTTGCCTCTGGTGGAGATGGTGGTTTGACAATTAAATCAAGTAATGCGGATGTTACTTCAGCTTCAATCTTATCAAATGGAAATACATTTTCAGCAAGTATATCACAGCTTGAAACCTCTGATGTTGCAGCAAGTAAAATACAGTTGTTTACAAGAGATGGAAGGCATATTTCTGGTAGTGCATTAAGTTCATCCGATATTGCAAAATTTTTAAAAGAAAGTAATGGTTTTTTAAAAAACGCAGAATATAAAAATGATTATTTAAATTTAAATTATAGAGGTTTAAATAATAAAAGAATTACAACAGATGGCGACTTTTTTTTAGATTTTGGATCCAACATTAGCTATGACAAACAAGCAACAGACAATGATGGTTTGTTTACAAACAAAAATGCAACTAGTCTGAGTGGATCACTAACTTTAGATGGTGTTTTGGCAAATTCTAACGATTTAGATTCTTTTGTTACAATAACAAGCTCTGCAAATGACACCTCTGTCAACTTTACTATCAAAGGTTATGACCAGGACGGTATTTTCCAAACTGAAACTATTGCTGGTGGTGATGAAACTAGTGTGACAGGCACTAAAATTTTTAAATCTATAACATCTATTTCTGCTAGTACAAACCCTTCTGGTGAACTTAAGATAGGAATGAAAGCATCAGGTTACAATTTAAAAATAACAAATGATAATGATCAGTCTCAAACTATATCTGTCCCGATTAATTCATCGGCTTATTATACCGCAAAAAAATTAAATGAAAATTTGGCTGGAACTGGAGTTATAGCTACTGCTAAAACTAGATTAGCTTTTGGACCTTTAAGTAAATCAGGTGCTGGAACTTTCAGTTTTGACTTAAAAGGTAGTAATACAGATAAAGTTTCAATAACAACCACTGTTGATGCAAATGATTTATCGGGTTTAGCTAGACAAATAAATCAGTTTACATCACAAACCAATGTTAGAGCTATAAATACAAGTGATTTTGATAGAATTATTTTAGTTTCTGATGAAGGTTATGATATTGAAATGACCAATATTGTCTCCCCTTCTGATTTCAAAATGGTAACTTTAAATGATGAATTTGAATTACTGACAGTTCCAATTAACGTTGATATCGATGATACAAATGAAAATACAATTTTTGTAAAAGGAAATATAAGATTTAGCTCAAGTTCAAGTTTTACTTCTCAAATTGATAGCGGTAATATTTTGAGTGCCTCGCAAAGCCCATCTTTTAATAGTTTTTACGATATTAATTATAGTGATTCAGGTGAAAAAATTACTTTTAAACCTATTTCTATGGGTTTATTAGATGATAATGTTACAGATGAAAGTGGAAAGAGAGCGCAAGCTGGATTGTCTAATTATGGAATCAATGTTCCTCTGCATGGTTACAGAGTTTTTGCAAAAGATGATGACAGTTTATTTACAAGTTCAAATCCGGGCTCTGCCGGAGCTTTGAGTTTAAATGGTGCTTTAATTAATGAAAGTAATTTAAACTCTTCAGTTATTATTAATTGTGAAGCAGATGAAAGTAGTAACACATTCATAGTTAGAGGAACAAATTTTGATGGCAATACGATTACTGAAACCATTACCGGTGTTAACAGTGGAACAGTCGAGAGTGCACAAATTTTTAAATCAATTACATCTATTACTACAACTGCGACTAGTAATGGTAATATAAAGATTGGAACATCTGGAAGTCATAAACTTATTGACTTTGATTCTCTTGTTACAAAAGACACTTATTCATCTGGAAGTATTACGATGAAAGGAATTCTTTCTACTGCAGATTATTTGAATGCTAGAATAAGAATAGAGTGTTTTGAAAATGACTCTACAAATAGTTTTACAATTAGTGGAATGGACTTTGATGGAAACACCATCAATGAAACAATTAGTGGTACAAATGGAACAGCAATTGAAGGTACAAAAGTTTTTAAAAAAATTACTTCTATATCTGTTACAAATAACACAGCTGGCAATATTAGAATAGGAACCGTAACAGGGGACAATTCTTGGGAAGCTAAAATTGACACTAATTCACTAGATGCAGATACATCTCAAGAAATTTCACTTGAATTGTTGAAAGCATTAAGAAGTGAAAGTCCAACTTCAATTTTGAAAGGAACAGTGATTAATCAATTACCTTCAGAGGAATCAAAAATTTCATTAATGTTTGAAGGGCAAAAATATAATTTAGAAATGAATTCTGGAGAAGTTATTGTTGATGGATTGGAAAATAATAGAATTTTGGCATCTTTTGAAGAAATGTCTGATTTAGATGAAGATGCTTTATCCAAGTCTCAAAACGTGGCAGCAGGAGGAAATTTTTCATTAAATGGTGACAATTCTGGGGCAACTTTTTTAGGTACTAGAGTAACTATTAAGTCAGTAGAAGATGAAAGTAATAATAGTTTTACCATTTCAGGAACTGACCTAAATGGTAATTCAATTTCTGAAAGGATAAATGGAGGAGATAAGGGTCAAACAGTTTCTGGATTAAAAATTTTCAAGACAATCACGTCTGCTACAGCAACTTCAGATACATCTGGAAAAATTGAATTAGGCACAGCGCCTGGATATAAACTTACAATCACTGCACAAGGTAGTATCGAAGGTGACCAATTTGAATTAGTTCAAGACACAAGAAATTTGTCAAATGCAAGTAATTTTGGATTAAAAAGTGCTACTTCTCTTTTATTAGGGAATTTAATAAAAAAACCATCTATTGATGATAATGAAGAAAATTCACCATTGAGGTTATCAATTAAAACTGGAGAAAATTATGAGGACTATAATGTAAAGTTTTTCGAAAATTCAAGTTCTTCACAATTGTTTTCTTCAAATTCTATTAGTGCAAATACAGCTTTATCAATAAATGCCACAAATTTATTAGCTGGAAAAGTTACAATCTCAACAGCTTCAGGTGGAGACCAATCTTCTACTTCTTTTACAATAGTTGGTACCGATATGTCAGGAAATGCTCAAACAGAAGTAATAAAAGGATCTAAAGGGGGATTAACTTCTACTGGATTAAAAGTATTTAGAAAAATTACATCAATTACTCCAGGTGCTGTTGGTTCAGGTAATGTGGAAATTGGTAAAGAGTCAACTCCAGTTTTTTATAATAATGCAAGAGATATTAATCTGATTTCGTCAGCTTCAGTAAGCGCAAGTGCTTCACTTGGCACTGTTAAAACTCATTTAGGGTATGGAGGTAAAATTAAGATTTTCACTTCAACTGGTGGCAATCAAAGTTCAACAACTTTCACAATTAGCGGAACTGATTTTGACGGAAATGCTATATCAGAAAATATCACTGGACCAAATGGTGATCAATTTGTTGTAGGGACAAAAACTTTTAAAACTGTTACAAGTGTTACAGCAGGTGGTACTGTTGGTTCAGGAAATGTTTCAGTTGATTATGTTGTTAATTCTGATGTATCTTTTTTACCGCCATCTGGTTTAGAAATTATTTGGGAAGATAATAAAAGTGGTACAACAGATACAGACAGTTTAGTTACATCTAAAGCTATTGGATCTGGCGCAGCTTTAGGTTTTGATGGTGCACTTAGTAACACCGACGATGATAGCTTATTTACACTAAAGCAAATAACCTCATCAGACACATTAAATTTAGATGGTATATTAAGTAAGAATAAAAATTTATATGCTAAAGTTCAATTTAATTTCACAGGAAATGAAACGGGAAAAACATTTACAGTTGCTGGTTATGACAAAGACGGTGTATATAAGACTGATACAATTAATGGTTCGTCAGGTACTGTAAATGGTTCTGTAGAATTTACAGAGATTGTGTCAATAACACCTTCATCAGCAACTGGAAATACAGTAAAAATTGGTACTGTTTCTAACTCTGTTTTAGTTAATGGTTCAACTGTTTCTATTACTTCAGGTGAGGACTTAACGTCTAATAAATTTACTGTAACTGGGCTTGACATGTTTGGACAATCAATGACTGAAGTTATTACTGGAGGTAATAACTCTACTGTAATTGGTAAGAAAGTTTTTAATTTAATAAACTCAATAGTTCCTTCTGCGGCTGAGTCTGGTAACGTTTCTATAGGAACAAAAGCAACTGGAAGGCTATCAATTTCTCACAATATAGGAAAAAATGACGTCATAATTTCTAGAGATCCTAAAAATTATGATCTTTATGGTTTTAAAACACAAAAGACTAGAGCTGTAATCGAAAATGATGCAATTGAGTTATCATCATTAAATGGAAGATCTATTCTTGCGAGAGTACCAGAAAATAGTACTAAAAATATAGTATCTGAACAAATATCAATCTCTAATTTACCCAATGAAGAACTAATTGCTATCGTAATGGGTGGTGGTGCTAAAAAAATTAGTTCTGAATTTCAATTTATTGAAGGAAATACAAAACTAGATGAAACTGAATATGAAATAAAAGTTGATAAAACAAACAAAAATAAAGTTGAATTATTTGATAAAGAATTTGGACATTCAATAGCTACAAGAATTTTAGACCAAAATAGATCTTTCGAAGCAATTGGATCAAGATTTCAATTTTCTGAAGAAGCGATAATTGGAGATAGCTTTGTTATTTCTAATAATGCTAAAGGCACAGGTGATAATAGAAATGTATTAAATATGTTAGATCTCCAATTAGAAAAGATGCGTGATCAAAATAAAGGAAATTTTCAGGAAATATTTTCAAATACAGTCGCTAAAGTTGGATCAAATGTTCAAGCAAATGATTTATCATTAAAAGCTGCTGATAGTAATAAGAAAGCTGCAGAGTCTGCTCAAAGCGAGTTTGCAGGAGTAAGTTTAGATGACGAGGCTTCTCATTTATTAGAATTTCAACAGGCTTATCAAGCGTCGGCACGTATATTGCAAACTGCAAGAGAGTTATTTGAAGCTTTAATTAAAGTAGTATAATATGAAAGTAAGTACTAAACTTTTTAATGAACAACAAGTAAGACAATTTTCTTCATTAAATGAAGACATTCAAAAGTTACAAGATAGAATTTCTTCCGGAAAGAACATTGTTGTTGCTTCTGATGATCCAATAGGGTCTGTAAATTTATCTGGCTTTAAAACCGTTAAACAGCAACTTGACCAATACATGAAAAATGTTAATTCTGCTCAAACGAGATTAAGTTTGGTAGATACAAATTTACAAAACCTATCAACTATCATGATAAGAGCGAATGAACTTTTAATTCAAGCTTCAAGCGATGTTTTGGGAAGAAGTGATAGAGAAGCAATTGCATTAGAAATTGATGAAATGAAAGAAGAATTATTATCTTTAGCTAACCAACAAGATGCTAATGGCTCTTTTATATTTGGAGGATTTAAAACTAAAGTTCAACCATTTCAAAAGAATATTGATGGTAAAATTGAATATAAAGGAGATTCTGGCATTACATCTCTATCAATTTCTGAAACAATGGTTGTTGAAACTTCGATTGATGGAGAATCATTATTTCAGAAAGTTAAAAGCACTTCAACTTCTGGTTTAGCTGTTTCAATGTTTACAATGTTAGAAAATGTATCTCATTCAGTGAGAACCGCTGCTTCAGCCGTTCAAGCTACAAAAGCTGACACTCATGCTGAATTCGAAATTACAAATAGAGATTTTGGTACATGGTCTTTTGATATAACTGGTCATGCTGGGACCGCAAGCATTTCAGTTGAATTAACTGGAGATGACCCTGCCGATATAATTAAAGCGATAAATAACGCTAATATAGGTATAACAGCATCTCAATCATTAACAAATCATAAAAAGATTAAACTTGATAGTAGTCAACAAGGTATTATTGAAATTAAAAACGTAGAAATTCCAAATATAAAAACAGCTCAAAAAGTGCCGACGTCATTTATTACTTTTGATCCATTAGATGCAAGTGGGAATAAAGTAGGCCATTCTCAAACTTTATACGATAATGACCAATTAACATCTGCACAACTTAATAATATTGCTGACACTCAAATTCATATAGCTAATTTTAGGGGGGAAGTAGGAGCTAAACTCAATTTACTTGTTAGACAAAATGAAAATTTATCTGAGAGAGATATAGCTATTAAAAAAGATTTAAGTGATTTGGAGGATGCTGATTTAGCTGCTTTGGTAACAGATTTAAAAGCCCAATTAACTGGTTTACAGGCAAGCCAACAAGCTTTTGTAAAAATTACTAATTTAAATCTTTTCAACTTTTTAAAATAATTAAAAATTATCCAATATATTTGTTGGCGAGTCTAACAGATCTTTAAGCCAACCTAAATCTTCAACATTTTCATATGTCCATCCAGGTGGCATATCTGTAACAGTATCATTTCTAATAGCAAATATTGTCGCCCTAAAAATTTTAGTTACATTTTTAACTGAATAATCATTAGTTTTAATGGGATCTAACTCTGAAGAAAACATTCCTGAAATTTTTCTTTCTGTCCCCGAAGACTTAAAACACATTCGTCTGTATATATAACTATCTAAATATTTAACTGCTTCATCATTAGCTTCAATCTCTGATAAAAACTGGAGTATTTCTTCTGCACAGGCAGATATTTCTTCAAAATATATCTCATTATATTTTTCTGACAAACCTTTTGAAAACTTTCTTGATATAGAATTAAGTGAATTTTCACTTGATAAAAATTCTTTAGCAGTTGAGGCACAACAAATACCAACAATCCATTCTGGACAAAATTGAGTCATATATTCCTAAATAGTTATACTAATATTTAGGAATATTTATATTTTTTTTTTAAAAAAATTCAAGAAAAATTTAACCAATTTCTCTCCATGCAGATAAAATGTCTTCGACGATATTTATTGATTTATCAATACCTGTTGTTTTTAAATTTTTATAGCTATCTAATACTTCCCTTCTACAATAATCGTATAAGTTAAATAAATTTGAGGCAATTGGCTCACCTTTTTCAAAATCTAAACTAGAAGTTAGAATAACTATTGATGTTATGATTTTAGCAAAACTTTTAGATTTGTTTTCAGAGAGCTTATTTTCGTTTTCAATACAATATTTCAAAACGTTTAAGTTTTTATGTAGTTCTTCAAGAACAACTCTTATAAAATCATGTTTTGATGCATTTTCAATTTTAGAATTAATATCAGCTTCTTCATATTGTTTAATTGCTGCATAATAATTCATAATTAACTCCTGTAATGATACAATAAAATAAACGACTAAAAAATAAATTGTTTAATTTTTTTCAATGTTTCTAATAGTATTACTTATTTCATCGTATGCTTTTAACACATCATTTTCAGATATCACTCCTATAATTTTGTTTTCATTATTAATAATGGGAATACTTTCGCCAACAAAATCTTTAAGTATATTCATAATTTCATATATGTTTTGATTTGGGTTAATTGTTATGTGTTTTTTTTCTTTAAAATCAATAGATTTGCCATTGGCATTTAAAATTTTTATTAATTTTAGTTTACCTAAATAATTTTGATTATTATCTAAAAAGTATCCTTCAGTTAAATTCTTTTTTATAAATTTACGGATGCTTTGTTTATTAGTCTCATCAGGTTTAAGTGACAGGAAGTCTGGACTTGCATAATTAAAAATTTTAGTTTGTGTCATCAAAATATGTTCTCGTCCAAAACCCATTTGAATATTTCTTGATTTTAGTTGAGCATCAAAAAAACTAGAACCAAAAGTTATATATGTTATTAAGTTGCATAAACTTATTGGAAGGATTGATGCAATTGCATA
>MDTD01161097.1_pt1 | contig 10869 bp, 8 predicted proteins | sample 811221 | NCBI WGS metagenome assembly MDTD01 (sample SAMN05326646, study PRJNA326480) | marine metagenome | isolation source: seawater | place: Pacific Ocean: South West | collected 2011
ATATCAATATCAATATAACTTCATTAGCAAAAAGGATAATTGATACCGAAGAATTTCAGAGATTAAGAAATATAAAACAACTAGGATGTTGTAATTATGTATTTCCAAGTGCTACCCATACACGTTTTGAACATTCAATTGGTGTTTATCATTTGGCAGAAAAATTCATAACTATTTTATCAAAAAATGAACCTGAAATTTTCAGTACAATAGAAAAAAAATGTATACCAATTGCAGGATTGATACATGATTTAGGACATGGTCCATATAGTCATTTATTTGATGAATTATTTGATATATCTAAGAACCATGAATATCGTTCTATAGAAATATTTAAATACATAAATAAAAAGTATAATTTTGGATTTACTGATGAAGAAATAATAATGATTCAAACGATGATTGATCCGAAGAAATATGAAGAATATATTTCAAATGAAAAAAAATATATTTATCAAATAATATCTAATTCTAATGGCATTGATGTTGATAGATTCGATTACATTACAAGAGATATAAAAATGACTGGTTTGAATTATGGTATTGAATATGAAAGAATAATGAATCATGCAAAAATAGTTGATGGAGAAATAGTATTTTCCGAAAAAGTAAAAACAAACATTGATGATTTCTTTAGAATAAGATTTATTATGTATAAAGAAATATACAATCATAGAACTGTGAGAGGTATAGAATTTATGATGAAAGAATATATCGAAACATTTGATGAAGTATTTAACATAACTGATATTATTGAAAATGAAAAGTGGGGAATATTTATAAGATTAAATGATGGAATGATTAATCTAAGTTTTATGAGAAAAGAACTAATACATGAAAGTAAAGTAGAAAAATCAAAACAATTAGATAAGATAATGGATAATATTCAAAGAAGAAGAATTTATAAAAGTGTGGGAGAAATAATAACAGATTCAAAAATTATCATTGATGGTTATGATAAAGATAAAATAATTGTAGATTGTATAAAATTAACATATTATGGTAGTGAGAAATGTAAATATATTCATGAACGAAATATACTCAATAAATCTCTAACAATTGAAAATGGAACAAAATTTATTACAAGTGTTTATTATAAAACTGATTCATATAAAAATGAAGCGGAAAGGTTATTTGAAAAACTTAAAAATATATAATTAATCTTCTAAATCTTCTACAACATCTTCTTCATCATCTAAAAAGTTTTTTTCTATTGAAAATTGAGATATATTTTGATGTAATTGTTTTAATAAATCTTTATTGGTAGTATTAACTTTATCTGTAACTAATCTTGGGGCAATAGATAAAGCCTGTAATTCTTGTAGTAATAATTTCATACAATATGGTAAACGAACATTTGTTTTATCAATATTATCTTCATCATACGATATAAGGCCTGAATTGTTATCTATTTGCATAGTAAAAGCATCAGATCTTTCCATCATAGATTCATTTAAGAATTCTGAAATACCATGACCTAAAATACTATCCCTTTCCATTTCTCCTATACGTAAACCACCTTTATTTGCTCTTCCAGATGCTGGCTGTCTAACAAGATGTTGTAATGGACCTGTTCCTCTACTAAACATTTTATCCGCAACCATAATTTTTAATCTTTGATAATAAGTTGGACCCATAAAAATAGATGTATGAATTTGTTCACCATTAATACCAGAATACATCACTTCATCACCATTTCTTTCATAACCGAAACCTTCTAAAACATCTGAAAATTCATTAATATCATTATTTTGAAAGGGTGTAGCATCTCCAAGATGACCACTCAGACATACACTTTTACCTAATATAACTTCTAATAATTGATTTACAGTCATTCTTGTTGGAATAGCATGAGGATTAATAATAATATCTGGAACAATACCTTCGCTTGTAAATGGCATTTCCCAATTTTCTAAAACCATCCCACACATTCCTTTTTGTCCACAGCGACTAGCGAATTTATCACCTACACCAGGTGTTTTAATTTTTCTGATCCTTATTTTACATTGTCTTATACCTTCTTTAACTTCTGAAACAATAACTTTGTCTACAATACCAGAAGTACCATAATTTACTTTTTTACCTATAACAGAGGTTGTTTCTTTACCATCAACCATCTTTTTTACACATTTTGCCGCAATTACATCTTCATCTGTAACGTATGTATTTTCCTTTACAAAACCATTATCATCTAAATTATTATATTTTTCAGGATTCATTTTACGGATATTTTTCTCAAATAACGGATTTGCAAAATATTCTTTTCCATTTTTAGTAATTTCTTCTTCTTCTTCATAACTTCTTAAATACAATGATTGAAACATTCCTCTTTCAACCGAAGATCTATTAAGGATAAAAGCATCTTCTTGATTATATCCTGTATAAGATGCTATTGCTACAATCGCATTTATTCCATATGGTAATTTATCAACATCTGTATATTTTTTATATCTTGTAGTAACAATCGGTCTTTGAGGATAATATAAAATATGTGAAAATGTTTCAAAACGAGTATTATAAGCAGATGAATAAACACCTACAGCATGTTTTGTTTGTTGACATGAAAAAGCATTGCGAGGATATTGAGAATGTTCCGGAAAAGGAATGTTTAATGAAACAGCACTTAACATTAATGAAGGATGTATTTCACAATGGCTGTGTTTATTTTCATATGTCCTCATATCTTTTGCTATTAATGTATTTTCTGTTTCAATTGAATCGATATATTCAATCGGAGCAGCATTTTCAACTAATATTTTTACAAAATCCCCTTGTTCTTTTAATTCTTCTAAATCATCCCGAAAGTATTCATTTTGTTCAAAATTAAGATTTTCACCATATTTTTGATATAAATAACCATGGATTCCCTTTTTCCATGTTTCAATCAAACTATAATCTCCATTAATAAGTGAATTATATTTATCATTATTTTTATCTTTTTTAATTAAATTGAAAATAGGTCTTACAATTCTACCTGAATCACAAAAAATATGAACTTCATTACTTTGAATATTCCATGAAATAGATGTTGTAATATTGATAAAACTATTTAATTTTAAAAGTTTCAAATATTGAACCAATTTAATGGGTTCATAATGAATACCAACCAGTTTTCCATTTAAAAATACATTTGAAGAACGATAAAAATTTTTAGGAATACAATCTTCTAATGGTAAAACATCACTATCGTATAAAGCCATTAATATATTATTATCATTTATGTTAGTTGTTACTCTTGAAATAATAGATAGATGATTAATAATACCTACATTTCCTCCATCTGGAGATTCAGTTGGACAAACAAACCCCCATTGAGAATTATGTAACTTTCTTGGCCCAACTGTTTTTGATCCTGCAGGCAAAGGTGTCGATAATCTTCTAATATGTGAAAGTGTCCCTAACATAACATTTCTGTTTAAATCTTGAACAATTCCTTGACGACTTGAAATACCTGTACCAAATCTTGCTCCAAAAGATTTTGTAATAGTATTCATAATAGAATTATCAAAAATTTTATTTAAATTCAAAGGATTAATAATATTTGAAATATCAGAATCTTCAATTGATTCATAATTTAATTTGTATTCAGCATCAATTTTTAATGATGTATTTCTTTTGTATTTTCCCCATAATTCACGATATAATTCTAACAATAAAGATCCGGCTAAATCAATACGTTTATTTGTATATGAATCTCTATCTGTTTCTTTAAAAACCCCCAGATACGTTAAAAGGATTTTTCTAACTACAAAACCTAAATATTTTGCTTTTGATAAATTATTTGTACCATAATTGGGAAGTAAATTATTATTAAGAATATCTATAACATTATAATTTTCTTTCCCTTTTGTATTTAATGATAATAATTTAAATGCATTTTTTTGTGTATAAATCGGTTCAGCATCTTTAATACTTGGTAACATTAATTCATATAGTTTGCTTTTTAATTGTATATTATCATTTTCATAAACAATATATGATAAAATTTCTTTATCTGTAATTATACCTAATGCTCTAAACATAACAAATAAAGGAACATTAATATCAAACCCTAAAACCCGAACAGTAAAAGTATTTTGTCTTAAAACAATATCTTTATCTTTATTTCTTAGTTTATTTTCAATATATGATACATAATTAGTTCTTGATGATTGAAAACCTTCATTTGAAATAGATTTAATATTTCCTTGAAGGATAATATTATCCTCCGCGGATTTATTGATATACAAAATATTATTTACTTTTTTTTCTTGAGAAAGTATTACTTTTTCTTTTCCTTTAATTATAAAATAGCCTCCATGATCATAAGGACATTCTCCAAAATCCGATAATTTTATAGGATCTAATTTATGTAATAAACACATTTTAGAATGAATCATGATAGGTATTGATCCAATATTTACTTTCTCAAAATTTTTAATGATAGTTCTTCCATCATCATTATGAAATATAAAATGAACACCAATATTACACAAAATATTTGATTGATATGTTAAATTTTTTAATCTTGCTTCATTTGGAAACATAACAGATAAATTATCATTTTTATAAATAGATGGTGAAGATACAAATACATTTTGTATTTCTTTCTCAACAACTTTTCCATCTTTTTCTTCTTTAATTTTGCTTAAAGGTACTCCTTCTTCATCCAGAGTTTCACCATAATAAATCCTTAATTCATAAGCAAAACTATTTTTCTTTTTATTTTCTCCTTTAAAAAGTATATATGGATTTTCGCGTTTAATAATTTTTTGAATTCCATTTTCTTCTGAAAAGATAAATTCGTCAAATGATTCAATCTGATGTTGTGATTTGTAATATTCTGTATCTCTAAAAAATGTATCAATTATATCCCATTCATTAATTAACTTTTTTTCCATAATGATTATATTATATAGTAAGTATTTTTTTTAAATCAATATACAATACAAAAAATATTGATTATATTATAAATGAGTAAAAAATTTTATCCTGAACCACTTGTTGCAATTAATTTAACTCCTGAAGAACAAAGAATGGCTGATATGAGCTGGGAAGATTTAGAAAAAATGTATGGTTCAAAATCTCCAAAGAAAAAAACAATACTCCAAAAATGGAATAAAAGTGGCCCATCACCTGGATGGTTAGCGCATCAAGGCGCCCTTCCTATTGCGGCTAGGCCAAAAAGAAGATCACGATCTAAATCTAAATCAAGGTCCAGATCAAGATCAAGATCCAGATCAAGATCAAGGTCCAGATCAAGATCAAGATCCAGATCAAGGTCCAGATCAAGATCAAGGTCCAGATCAAGATCCAGATCCAGATCTAAGTCTAAATCACGTTCTCGTTCCCGTTCAAAAGGAAAGAAAGGAGGATATGGACCGATGACCCTAAGAGGTGGAGGAAAAAAGCGTAGTAAAAGAAGAGGAGGAACAAGCAGCAATAATCGTTAAATAAAATTATCTTTTAATATATTAATTCATTAATATGTAACTAAAATATTACATATATTATAGATGACAATTAATACTTATTCATCATTAAGAGGTGGAGGAGAACTAGCTACTAATTTAGCATTTGAAATTATGAGTTCTAATATGAAAGGGGGAAAGAAAAGAAGAAAATATACAAAGAAAAGATCAAAAAAGAAATATTCTAAAAAAAAAAATTCTAAAAAAAGATCAAAAAAGAAAGGATCTGGTATTTCTGGTTCTCGATTAAAATCGAGAAAAGATAATTTAAAGGAAACTGGATTATGGAAAGAAATAAATGATAAACTTATCTTAGCAAGTGGTGATTTGGACAATAAATTTGTGGATGAAAGAATTTTTATGAAAGATAAAAAATTAATTAATGAAAGAATTAAACAATGCGAATATGAAAAAATGTTACTAGAAAATGAGATAGATTATTTGAAAAATAGAATTACAAAAGCAAGTTACATTTAAAAAAAATAATTTAAAATTATTTTGAAAAAAATTATAATTAATAAAATATGAAGAACCAATTGTTTAGAATTTCTCCAGATTTGCAATTTACTGAAAATTTACTAAAATTATTCGGTATCAAAGATATAACTGATAATCATTCATTTACTAGAACGAATTTGGAAGATTTAAAAACAGTTGAAAAAATAAAAGAAATTACAAAAGAATTAACAAAATATTATATTCCTTGTAAAGCAAAAAAATATTTATTAACGGAATTAAATGAAAAAAAATGTATTACAATATTACGACAATTTTTAAAAATACATAATCATACATTGATATCAAAAGAAAAATATGTAAAAGGAAAAAAATTATTATTTTATCAAGTTATACCTCAACAAATTGATATGTTAACAAAAAACAGAGAATCTGAAAAAGTTATTCTTTCATTTGATTAATTTTCATACCTTTACAAGGGGAAAATGATTTACGATGCCATTCTGTTATACCATATTCTTTAATAGCGTCCATATGTTGTTTTGTTCCATAACCTTTATTTTTATCAATTCCATATTTTTTTAATTCAGGATATTCTTCAACTAATTTAAGAATATAATTATCCCTATAAGTTTTGGCAAGAATACTTGCTGCAGCAATACTTTTATATGTATTATCACCTTTAATAACACAGTCATGATTAATAAAATCATCTTTTGTTTGACTATAGTATGGATGAAAATGATTTCCATCAACCAAAATAGTATCAATATCATGTGATTCTGTTAATTCATCAAGGCATAAATGCATACCATCTAATGAACATTTTAATATATTTTCTTTATCAATTATGTTATTGTCTAATATTTTAATTGAATAACCTAATGATTTTTCTTTAATATATTCAAAACATTTATTACGATGTTTTTCTGTACATTTTTTTGAATCTTTAATAACAATATTTGGATCAGGATCTATATCTGGCCAAATAACACCCGCAATACATACAGGGCCAAATAAACATCCTCTTCCAGCTTCATCTAATCCAACTTCTATATCACCTTCATTCTTGTATTGTTTTAGAATATTTTGAGACATTTAAAATATATATATTATTATAATTATGCTTCTAAATGATTTTCTATATCAGAGATCAGTGATAAAAAATAAACAAATGCAAAATATATTATCTTTTAATGTTTTAATACCTAAAAATACAATATATGATCATAACATAAATAAATATGAAAAAGAAGAAGATTTTGTTGAAGAAATAAAAAATATTACTCTTAAAGGTGGTAAAGAAAAAGATAATCTTGAAGAAGAACAAGTAAATGAAGATCTTGATGTTTTATGTACAGATTTAGTAGAAAAAACAGAAAAAGTTATTGAAGAAAATGAAGAATTATCAGAAGAAAATAAAAAACTCGAGGAAAAAAATGATAAATTAAAAAAAAAATTAGAAGATTGTGAAGATGAAAGCGATTCAGATAAAGAATCAGATAAAGAAGAAGAAAAATATGAATTTGTCCCTGTTGAAGATGAAGAAGAATCAGAAGAAGAATTTAGAAAGAAAATGAAAGGTGCTCTATTACATATTTCAAAACAAATAAAAGAACAAGATGGAGGTGATGAAGAAAAAAAAGTTATCTATGATAATATTTCTAAAGAAGGTGGTCAATTTAAAGATGAAAATGTAAAAAATGTAGTAGTATCTTTCTTTTAATATATATAATATTATATGATATCAAAAAAAGCCCTTACGGTTGTATTATTAATTATACTTTTTTATTTGTTGTTTATTAAAAATGTTGAAGGTATGGAAACAGATGGAGATAATGATGATGGATTTTTTTCATTTTTTTCAAAATTCTTTAGTGGAATGTTGAATCTATTTTTTGATGATGAAGATGAAGATGATAAATGTAATTTTGATGATTATGAAAAATATGAATTTAATATGGATAATCTTGAATTTGATTTGGGTGAACTAATTACGACAATTTTTAGTAATCTTTCAAATGAAGATCCATATAGTGATGGATGTAGTATTTCAAGAAAACATTTAATTGATTATGGATTTTCTAAATTAATTGTTGACTATACATTCAAAGAAATATTTAATGATACTCAAGAATTGAATTTCGTAAGTTTTGATAAATTTATAAGATCATTATTGCGAACTTTTAGTGATAGAAGAGTTGAAGGGATGAATAATGATATTGATATTGATAAATTAGAAAATAAAATGAGAGGAAATCCTAAAGATTTAATAATGTCGGGTGTAGCGTTATTATTTTGTTTTATCGCAAATGGAAAAACAACTTTAAAGAAAAATAAAATTAATGAAAATTTTAGAATAATTTGTTCAATTAATGGATATAGCAAAAATGCTGCTGGATTAATTACAAGAGTTAGACCTGGTCTTTTAAAAGATTTATTTGAAATTATTGCTGATGGAAAAGATGAAATTACATTACATGATTTCAAGAGAGGTGTTATAGAAAAATCAGAAATCAAAGAATATTATAGTGATCATTTTAAGTTTATGATAAAAATACTCATGAAAATTTCTAATGATAATAACATTGATTCTACTTCTATTGAATTGGAGTATTTAAATATGATAGACTATGTATTTGAACAATTTAGTCATACTGATTCAAAAGATATAATCATAATTGAAAAAGCAGTTGAAAAAATGGTAGATCAAGGGATAGGTAGAAGAAGAAGAAGGAAAAAAAAGATATATCATAATAGTAATAGTAATAGTAATAGTAATAGTAATAGTAATAGTAATAGTAATAGTAATAGTAATAATTTATCATTTGAATGCCACGATGCATGTGAAGAATGTGATGGTCCAGGATATTATGATTGTACAGTATGTCCTGACGATGGATTATTAGTTGATGAAGATGGAGATGGAGCTGGTTCATGTGGAGAAAATAATAATAATAATAATAATAATAATAATAATAATAATAATAATAATAATAATAATAATAATAATAATTTATCATTTGAATGCCACGATGCATGTGAAGAATGCGATGGTCCAGGATATAATGATTGTACAGTATGTCCTTCTGGTAAAGTATTAGTTGATGAAGATGGGGATGGTGGTGGCTCATGTGAAGAAGTATATATATTACCAGTAAATGAACAAGAAGAAATATATAATGAATGTAATGAAAATATAAGTGCCGAGAGATATAATTGGTGTTGTAATCCGGATGGTTTTAATTACTATGATCAAAATTTATGGGAAGATGAATACAAAATGAAAGGCACCCCACTTTGTAACGTGATGGAAGATTTATATAATCAAGAATATGAAAGATTAATGAATGAATGTGAATCACTACCACATACATTATCTAATTATAGATATTGTTGTAGAAATGCTATATTAGATCATACAGAATTATGTAGAGAAAAACACACTGAAGTTTATAATGAATTAATTGATATAGTAACAACAAGTGAGACAACATTATGTTTAGGAAAAGAAGATGTAAGGGATAGTAATTATTGTTATATGTATTGTCACGGAGATAATGAATGTAACTCAAACCTGATCCCTAATTATGAATTAGAGTGGTGTAATGAAAAATGTGAAATAAAAGAAATCGGTCCTGTTGACGGAGACCCTACTAGTAATCAAGAAACATTTGGAAGATGTTTAAGTAATTCAGTTGATAACAATGAAATATCAACTGATGATTATGAAATAGCTATAAATGTAAGAAAACATTTAGAATGTTTAAATATAACTAATATACATGAATGTAATGGATATCATGGAGAATTTGGAGGATGTAATTGGGTTAATCAAGACAACGTAATTTTAGCAGAACATGTTGCGGATCAATTATCTTCAGAACTAGTTGATGAATTAAGCGAAAATTTAGTAGATCAAATAGCAGTACAAGTTAGCGAACAAGTTACCGAACAAGTTAGCGAACAAGTTACCGAACAAGTTACCGAACAAGTTAGCGAACAAGTTAGCGAACAAGTTAGCGAACAAGTTAGCGAAGAAATAAGAGAAGAAATAATAGAAATTCAAAATGAACCTGGTAATAATAGCCGTTAAAAAACAATCTAACTATATAATATAATGAAAGATTTAAAAAAATACGTTACATATTTCTTATTATTTTTACTTGCATATTTACTCTCAAAAGAAATTAAAGAAGGATTTATAAACTTTTTCCCTGGAAACCCTTTACCACCCGGTCAACTACCAAGAAGAAAACATTGTCGTAATGTTCCATTATTCTATAGATAAAACATTCTATATTATAAAAATATTATAAAAATATTATAAAAATATTATAAAAATATTATAAAAATATTATAAAAATATTATAAAAATATTATATATATTATAAATGTTAAAGAAAATTCTGAACAAAAAAGAAGGGAAATGCGTTTTTATTATTATATCATTTATTATAGGATATTTATTGGCAACTCAGAATATATCCGGAATATTTGAAGGGTTTGGAAGAAATTATGAAGGTATGTTAAACAGTTTAGAGAATCGAAGAAACAGAATTGAAAAAACATTATTGTATTATTCAAATATTAGAGATGAAACTGAAGACAAAATAACAAGAATGGAAAATTATCTAAGGGGACTACGAGGATTCAGTAGACGTAGGGTGCGAAATCGAATAACATGGATGCGAAGAAGAATAGATAATCTTGACAAGAATATCGAAAAAAATATTATTGCTTTAAATAATATTGAAGAAAGAATCAATGATATTTATAATATAAACAATAGTTTCAGAAATAATACTTTCAATAACAATACTGAAAATAATACTACTTTCAATAACAATAGAAATAATACTGAAAATAATACTACTTTCAATAACAATAGAAATAATACTGAAAATAATACTACTTTCAATAGAAATAATACTGAAAATAATACTACTTTCAATAGAAATAA
>MDTD01153593.1_pt1 | contig 10868 bp, 5 predicted proteins | sample 811221 | NCBI WGS metagenome assembly MDTD01 (sample SAMN05326646, study PRJNA326480) | marine metagenome | isolation source: seawater | place: Pacific Ocean: South West | collected 2011
ACGTTTTAGTGGAGTATAAATAAAAGCGTAAGATATTAGAGAAAACAAGGCTATATAGCCCGTCATCTGGTTAAAGTAATACCCAAAGATAAAAACACCTGCCAAACCTAGTGCCAAACTAAATAGTATAGCCTCGGCAACGCCCATGCGATTATCAGCAACAGGACGGTTGGCTGTGCGCACCATCATTTTATCGTAAGTGTGCTCAATAGCTTGGTTAATACCATTAGCTGCACCCACTACCATAGTGCCCGCCAACACCAATAGCCACATATAGCCCCAATCTATTGAAGTAGATGGTGCTAGTATAAAGCCCATGGCGGCTGAGAATACCACAGTAAGGGTAAGCCTCAACTTTAATAGCTGAGTATAATCCTGCAGTTTCGCTTTTAATGAAAACGAAGCCGAACTTACATTATCTATGGATTTACTAATCATTTATTCTTTTTACTACTTTTCTTTACTTCTTTATGGTTGTTATAAAGAAGAATGGCCACATAAAACTGACTGGCTACTAATGTGCCTGCCAAGGTTACGTGTAATACCTGACTTATTGCAGGCATATTAAAAAACACATTCACACTACCCAAAGCTATTTGCACAGCAGTTAGCACCATGCCCACTGCAATGTATTTGTACACCGCATTGGTTTTTTCTAGTCGGTTATGTGCTATAGCAAACAGTACCAACATGGCTGCCATAACAAAAACCGATAAGGCTTTGTGCGAGGCAAGCACATAATCAACCGCGTTTACCCATGCCAAACTTGTATTGTTAGCATTAGCATCACGCCAGTGGTCAATAGCTTCACGTACTTGTGTGCCGTAAAATATTTGCAGTAGGGTAAGTACTATTGTACAGTATACAGCTGCTCTAAACCATTTTAGGTTGTTGATTCGCTCTACACCAACAGCAGTATGTTTTTTAAATACCGCTATCATTACCAAACCTACAACGGCAAAAGCGGCCAGCATGTGTACGCTTATCTTCAGTCCGTCAAGATTACTCTCTACTACTTTGGCACCAAGCCATGCTTGGAATAATGTGAGAAAGAACGATGCGATGCTTAAAAAAACTATCGACTTTTTTGTTTTCCAAAACTGGAACGACGATAGCACCGTAAGCACCATAAAAATACCCACTAAAACACTCACCATACGGTTTACCCATTCTATATAGGTATGTGTAGGATTAAAAAGAGCGTAGTCGTGTTTGGTATATACAGCCCAATTGGCTGTATCAAATTGCTGTGTGGTGGTAAACTTTTGTTTTGCCTCCCACAACCTTTCGTCTTTTATTATCATCTGCCCCTTTTTATACTCTTTTTGGGGCGTCCATGTTAGCTCACTTATATCAGTAGGAGGGATGTAGTAGCCGAAGCATTTAGGCCAATCGGGGCAACCCATCCCTGAGCCTGTTATACGTACAAGCCCACCAACAAAAATGAGAAACAGTATGGAGGCAACCGTTAGAAGGCCGATTTTTCTAAAAAAAACCTCTGTAAAAACCTTCTTCACCATTGCCCCCTTTTTATATTTTTACCTGAAACTAAACCACCTTTTAAATATTGAGAAAAGTACTTTAGAGTCAGAAGATGTTTCATCAGCAACCTCTTCAACATTGTGCGTAGGCGCAACTTTTGGAGTTCCTGTAGGCTCTTCTTGTCCTTCGTAAGGCACGTTTTGAGGAATAAAGTCCTCATCAGCATCAGGGCGGCTATAATCATAAGGCCAACGGTATACAGTTGGTATTTCACCAGGCCAGTTGCCGTGTAGGTGTTCTACAGGAGCAGTCCATTCTAGTGTGTTTGATTGCCAAGGGTTTTGCTCTGATTTTTTACCAAAGAATATTGAGCGTACAAAGTTGTATAAGAATATTAACTGTGCTACCGAAGCCAATATAGCGGCAATGGTAATAAATACGTTAACATCGTTCCAAATAGCAAACTCAGGCATTAAGCTAAATTGTGCATAACGGCGGGGAACACCTGCCATACCCATAAAGTGCATTGGGAAGAATACCATATAGGCAGCAGCAAAGGTTAACCAAAAATGTACGTAGCCCAAAGTAGCATTTAGCCTGCGGCCATACATACGAGGGAACCAGTGGTAAATACCTGCCAACATACCAAATATAGCAGCACTACCCATTACTAAGTGAAAGTGTGCAACTACAAAGTAAGTATCGTGTAAGTTAATATCTAGTGTGGCATTACCCAACCAAATACCTGTTAAACCACCTGTGATAAAGAACGATACCAAGCCGATAGCAAACAACATGGCAGGGGTGAAGCGGATATTACCGCGCCACAAAGTAGCCAAGTAGTTAAATGTTTTTACTGCCGATGGTACAGCTATTATCAGGGTAAGTATCATAAATACTTCACCCAAAAATGGGTTCATACCGGTGATAAACATGTGGTGACCCCAAACTAGGAACGAAAGGAAGGCAATACCCATTAATGATATAATCATAGCGGTATAACCAAATATAGGTTTGCGTGCGTTGGTTGCAATTACCTCAGAGGTAATACCCAATGCAGGCATTAAGATAATATACACCTCAGGGTGACCTAAGAACCAGAACAAGTGTTGGAAAAGTATTGGGCTACCGCCTACATTATCCAAAGCACCTGCTCCGTTTGCCCAAATTTCTGACAAATAGAAACTGGTACCAAAACTACGATCGAACATTAAAAGTAAACCCGCACTTAACAATACTGGGAATGAAAGCAAACCCAAAACAGCTGTTAAGAAAAATGCCCAAATGGTAAGTGGCAACCTGTTCATGCTCATACCTTTGGTACGCATGTTTAGCACAGTTGCTATATAGTTAATACCACCCAGTAGCGATGAAACTATAAAGAGTATAATGGCGACTAACCAGAGTGTCATACCTAATCCCGAACCCGACATAAATACCTCGTTGGCACTTAGTGGAGGGTAAATTGTCCAACCACCTGAAGCTGGGCCTGATTCTATAAAAACAGAACTCATAAGCACCACGCTTGAAAGGAAGAAGAACCAGTATGAAAGCATATTCATAAATGGCGAAGCCATATCACGCGCACCTACTTGAAGTGGAATAAGAAGGTTACTAAAAGTACCGCTCAATCCTGCAGTAAGTACATAAAATACCATTATTGTACCGTGTATGGTTACCAAGCCCATATAAAAACCTGCATCCATACGGCCACCTGGTGCCCATTTGCTGCCTAAAATGGTTTCTAAAAAGCTAAAACTTTGATCAGGCCAAGCAAGTTGAATCCTGAACAAAACCGACATAAACATACCGATGAAGCCCATAATCATCCCTGTTACTAGGAATTGTTTTGAGATCATCTTGTGATCCATACTGAATACGTACTTCGATATGAAGGACTGCTCGTGATGGTGCACTTCGTGGTGTGCGTCTGCTGTATGTGTTTGGGTGTGGGCCATCTTTAAATTTTGATACTTATTCTACTGTTAAACAATCTTTTTTAAATACAATGGGATTTAGTTAAGTAATGCCACTGTTTTAGCCGCTGTGCTATCTGTTGTAGCTGGTGCTACTTCTTCAACAGCAGGTATTACATCGTCGGCTTTAAAAGCAGGTTTTTGCTCAGCCATCCAACGGTCATACTCGGCTTCGGTATCTACTACACGTATTTTAATACGCATATTGTAGTGGGCTGCGCCACATATTTTAGCGCAGTATAGGTAGTAATCAAATTTAGGGTCATCAAGTATGCTGCGCATCTCGCCTGTGGTTTTTGTAGGTACAAACCAAAAAGTAGTAGGCATACCCGGTACACAGTTCATTTGCATACGGAAGTGGGGTGAGTATGCACTATGTATTACATCACGGGCACGGAATACAAAGTGAATAGGTTTTCCTTTTACTAAAACTATTTCTTTAGTGATAACATCATCTTCTGAAGTTTTATCAAACAAACGTTTATCGTTGTTTATAGCTAGTAACCTTGAAAGGTGTGCTTGTTGAAGTTTTAAGCGTTTTTTAAGCCCAGCCATTTCTTCTTTTTCTTTAGAAGTAGGGTCGGGTATTTTATTCATTATTGTGATGATAGAATCGGTAGCGCGCTCAGCTGCTGTAATTTCATCTACCAGTTTGGTATACTCGCCTTTTACGCCCAAACCTAGTGGGTTGGTACCCGATATTAGGTTAAAGCTATACTCTCCCAATTTGTTGTCGTCGCCCGCATAGCGAACATTCCAGCCAAATTGGTATGCAAATACCTCAACTGTTTCGGCTTCGGCAGGTGCTTTTTTGGTAATAGCCGACCATTTGGTGAAACCATTGATAACCAAAACAGTTAGTGCCACCGCAGGAACCAACGTCCATATATACTCCAACATATTGTTGTGAGGATAGAAAAGTGCTTTACGTTTTGGGTCGTAACGGTATAAGAAACCAAAAACAAACAATAATATTTGAGTGATAAAGAATACACCACCAGTAATCCAAAGGGTTACCATTAGCATACTATCTACTGCATCACCGTGTTCTGATGCGGCATTATCAATCAATACATATTGTCCGTGTGCTTTAAACTCCCATATTACAGCACCCAAACCAACTACCATAAAAATTATCATTATCCACGCATTTACTTTGTGTGGGTTGGTAAGTGGTATGCCTGTATAGCGGCTTATTTGGCCTAGAACATCAAATACATAACCGATTATTAGCAATACAGCTATTACTATAATCACCAACAATACGTTGATAAGGCTTACAACACTTTCGTTTGCACCTGCTGTTGGAGGATTTGGATCTCCAGGTGTTGGAGGTAGAGGTGTATCTGTATTTGCAACCTTTTCTTCTGGTTTAGCTTCTTTAATATAAGCCAATATGTTTTCAATATCGGTATCCGCCAAAAAGGCAAAAACAGTCATGTTTTGCTTTTTGTTATCCTCATATAATTTCACGGCTAAAGGGTCTCCTTTAGCTATCATTTCAGGAGAATTTTTAATCCAACTGATTAGCCATTTTTTGGTACGTCCTGGTCTTTCGTGAACACCTTTCAATGCAGGGCCTATTTGATCTTTGTCAAGAGCATGGCACGCAGTGCAGTTCTCTTCAAACAACTTCTTTCCTGCGGCAACATCTTCTTGCGCTATTGCAGGTAAAGAAAAAGCCAATACTGCAACTATGGCAGTAAGGGTAGCGGTTAGTTTTGTGATGAATCTTTTAAGGTTCATTGCTGATATTTAAGCGGTTATCAAAGCTGGCTAAAATCTATTTACTTCCTAAACAAAATAGGCGTAGCAACGGTTTTAAGCCTGCGCAAATTTATATCAAAATCAATATTTAACTAACTTTTAGATGAAATTAATGTAAACCACTATCCACACCTTTGTAGAAGCCTTTACTGGTAAGGCTTTTGCGGAATTTAGAACCGTTTTAAATTGCTGCTGTTTTAAAACAATGCTGTGCAGTACAAGAAAAATGCCTGCCCTGTTATTATAAATAACAGGGCAGGCATTGTATTTTTTGGCAGGTTTTTACTCGCCTTCGCCTATGGCATCAAGTTTGGTTTTTGCATCTTCAATAATACCGTCTTCTTTGTTGGCGTAGCCGTTGATAATACTTTTTAGGGTGGCACGTGCCTGAAATAAGTCGTTTCGTGCAACAAGTATATCGGTTTGAAGCAGTAGTGCTTTCGCCTTCCAATAATCGTAGCTTGAAAAGTTTTTTACCACCTCAAGTATGGTTTTTTCAGCATCGGCTGTTTTGTTCTTTTTGTATTGAATAAAGGCTATATAGTATTTGGCCTCAGCACCGTTTTGGTTGGTGGTTAGTTTTAGTAAGCTGTTACAAGCCGTTTCGGCTTCTTGCCAGTTTTCTTTTTTCACAAAAAGACGGGCAAGGTATAGGTTGGCTTCTATAATACCCTCGCGGGTTACTTTCTCGTAGGCCAATAGTTTTTTGCTGTTGGCTATGGTTTTTGCATCTTCGTTTAGGTAGTAACTGCAACGCATCTGCCCCAAAAGGCTTACTAAAAGGTTATCGTTTTGGCTGGCCAATCCTTCCAGTTTTTCATACAATGCCAAGGCATCGGCATACTTTTTCTTTAGGTAATAAATTGTGGCTGCGGCACGTGTAGAAGGCTCAACAAACTCAGGGCGTTTTGAGTTTAAGGCAACTAAGAATCCTTCTAGCGATTCATCTAAATTTTGTAGTTTATAATCACAAGTTGCTTTGTAGTAGTTGGCTTCAACCACAAATATACCTTTGGGGAAATTTTTAAGATATTTGGCAAACTCTATGCTTGCGGCATTGCATTTTTCATCGTTATAGCGGTCAAGAGCGGCATCGTAAGTAGTGCTATCTCGGTGGCTTTCTTTAAATCCTTTTCCTTTTTGTTGCATGTAGGCATAAAAGCCGTCCAAATCGCCTTTTGCTGAGTATATCTCTTCAAGTGCTTTGGTAGCTTCGTTGGCTTCGGGGTACGAGCCAAATTGCTCAATTACTGTTTTAAACGATGTAATTGCTTTGTCGTTATTATCTTGTTGGTAGTTAATTACCCCAATTTTTAGGTGGCATTTGGCAGCGTACATTCCGTTGGGGCTTTCTCCCAATAGGTAGCTAAAGCCACGTAAGGCTTCGCTAAGGTTGTTCATTTTTTGGTGTACGTTGGCAATTTCGTAAAGCGCATCATCAATGTACTGCGAGCGTGGGAAAAGTGCGGTTACTTTTTTAAGAGTGGTGATTTTTAATTCGTCTTTATCCTGTAAGCCAAAAATAAGCCCTTTTTGGTAGTAGCCATAATCAGCATTTGATGCGTTTTTGGTGATGATAAAATTATATGCTTCTAAGGCAGCATCGTAGTTTTTTAGTACAAAATAGCAGTCGGCAAGCCTAGTCATACCATCTAAAAAGCGCGGTGAGCTTTGGTCTAAAAACTTAACATTTTTGGTGTAGTTTTTAAAGTTTTCAGCGGCTTTGCCATAGTGCAATACTACATCTTTATAGCTTTTGTCTTCATCAGCCGCTTTTATGTAGCAATAGCCTGTATTGTAAAAGGCAGTAGCATACATTTCGGTATTTTTCACGTCATCATACTCTAAAAACGTGCGGGTGTATTTTATACAATCCCAATATTTACCACGTTGAAAAGCTACTTCACCTTTCCAAAAATCGGCAAGTGCATCCAGTTTTTTATCCCAAGGGTATTTTTTCGATTTTTCAAGGTAAGCAAAAGCTGCATCAGCATTTGCCCAACCTTCATCCAACATTTGTATGGCACGATAAAAGGTGATTTGTTGGTATACCTTTTGGGTTTGCTGGTTCATATTGGTAATACTTTCCAGCACTTCAATAGCCTCTTTGTAGTTTTTACTACCCAATAAAACCTCACCTTGTAAGGTTTTGGCTTCTGTAACTAATTCTGATTTTGGAAAACTGCTTATAAACTTACGGAGTGTGCTTAATGCTTCGCTATTAAACCCTAAATCGTAGCTAAGTTTTGCATAGTTAAAGGTTGATCGTTCTTTAAGTCGCGTATTATAGTCTAACAACGAGGCTTGCAAAAAAGCATCGCGGGCATTGGCTTTTCTATCCAAACGTAAAAAACACTCTGCTGCATTGTAGTAGGCGTATTGGGTTATGGTATCGCGGGTGTTGTTTATGGTGGTAAACTCTTCAAAGGCTTTTTCGTAGTTTCCGTTGGCATAATAAGTATAGCCTATCATGTAGCGGTCTACCGCGTCTAGTTGGTTGTGGTGTATCGGTTGGTTTTTTTCAAGCAAAGGCAATGCCTCTTTATAGTTTTCTGTATAGTATAAACTTTGACCGCGTAGCCAGTTAATTTCGCGTTTGTTTTTTTCGCTTTTTAGCGTGTCGGTAATAGCTACTACCTCTTTGTATTTTTTTTGCCCAAAATAGATTTGAGCGAAAAACAAAGGCACTTCATCAGCATATACTTTAGATGTTTTTACCCTTTCAAAATGCTTTAACGATTTTGTGTATTGCTCTTGTTTAAGTGCTATATACCCCAAATAATAGTGGCTGGGGTAGTAGTATTTGGTTTTATCGTTGGCTGTAATGGTAAATTCAGGCTCGGCATCTTCCCATTTGGCGCGTTTAAACGAGCTATAGCCCAACATAAAATGATATTCAAGACTTTCATCAATAGTAAGGGCACGGTCATCGGCCTTTTTTAGCAACGCAGGTACTTTATTGTATTTTTCAGTATTGTAGTAGTAACGGGCAAGCTGAAAGTAAGCCAAATTGGTTTTTATATGCCCCTCATTGGCTTCAATAAAGGCTTCCATGCGCTCCTCAGCACCTTGATGTTCTAATTGTAGGCCTGAAACTGCAATGTAATATTGTGCATTGGTGCGCAGCTCGGCATCATCAGTTTTGGTAATAAACTCTTCAAATTCGGCAATAGCACTACCGTATTTTTCTTTATCAAATAAAGCTAAACCACGATTGTACAAGGCCACAGGGTCTGTAAGCGCAATAGTTTTTTGTGCATTGGTTGCAGTGGCGACAATAACAAATAAGAGGGTACTGAAAACAAGTTTTTTAAACATACTTAGCCCAAAATAATAGCTTCAAAACTATAGGTAAAACGACGGGAAACGTAGGTTAAGTACTTTTTTTTGTGCACACACCAACGTTATTTGTTTAGTGTTTGGGGCAGGGGGTGGTAATGATGTGTGATGCGAGAAGAAAGATGTGGGGGAGCTTTAGATGTCAGATATTGGATGTCTGATGTCAGAGAAGGCGTAGAGGTTCTTTCTCTTTTCAATGCTAAATAAACAATGCCCAATGCTAAACAGCTTCAGCCACAACAAAAGTACTGCCGCCTACAAATACCAAATCGTTGGTGTTGGCTGCTTTTTGTGCTGCTTGCACAGCAAGTTCAACAGTTGGGTAAACCTCACCTTTTAAGCCAAAAGTATTAGCTTGTAGCTGTAAATCTCTGGCAGCCAGTGCTCGGGGAATTTGCGCATTGCAAAAATAATAGGTAGCTGTGGTGGGCAGTAGTGCCAGTATTTTACTAATGTCTTTATCTTTTACCATACCCCACACAATATGTAGTTGGTTGTAGTGCAGTAGTTGCAATTGTTTCAACACCTCTTGCACGCCATTTAGATTATGACCTGTATCGGCGTAGGTAAGGGGACTATCGCTTAGCTTTTGCCACCTGCCTAGTAATCCTGTTTGGTTTTTTACTTGGGCAAAACCTTGGCGTATGTGGGCTTCGCTAATTTTATAGCCCGCTTGTTGAAGTTGTTCAGTAGCAGCAATGGCTGTTATTATATTTTTTTGTTGATAGATACCCGTCAACTCACACTGCAATTGCAATAGGAGAGGGGTTTTGCCTTTGTATACATCACATACCGATAGTGTGCCCGTATTATCAAAGTTTGTAAGGCTATACTCACCGTCAGCAAATACTATGGGGGCTTGTGAGGCTTGGGCTTTATCAACAAATACTTGTGTGGTTTCTTGTTGGGTTTCGCCAATAACAACAGGGGTGTTTGGTTTTATTATACCTGCTTTTTCACCAGCAATAAGTTCTAAGGTATCGCCCAACATATCCATGTGATCCCAACCTATGTTGGTAATAACTGATAACTGTGGGTTGATAATATTGGTGCTATCCAATCTGCCGCCCAAACCTGTTTCAATCACGGCTATTTCAACACCTTCTTTGGCAAAATAATCAAAACACAAGGCTACTGTCATCTCGAAAAATGAGGGACTGATGGTACTGAAAAGGTTTTTGTTTTCGGCTACAAAATCAACCACAAATTGTTGGGGTATCATTTCACCGTTTATTTTGATGCGCTCGCGAAAATCTTTTAAGTGTGGCGAGGTATACAAACCTGTTTTGTAGCCTGCACTTTGCAATACCGATGCTAAAATATGCGATACTGAGCCTTTGCCATTAGTACCCGCAACGTGTATAGTCTTAAATTTTGTTTGAGGGTTATTTAAAGCATTGCACAGGGCAATAGTATTGGTAAGGTCTTTTTTAATGGCAACTGCACCCACACGAGTAAACATGGGCAGTTGTGAGTATAAATAATCAAGCGTTTGCTTGTAATCCATAGCAGTAGGCAAATTTGCCGCGAAGATGGGAAGAATTATCTATTTTATTATGGAAGTAGAGAAATTGTGAGCCCTATTTCACCCTAAAGTCAAACTTTACAGCACCTTCTTGGGTGGTAGGTGCATCGGCTTTGGCGGTAAACTTAGCTGATTTTGCAGCTTGTTTGGCACACCTGCAATACGGTTCGCCTACTGTAGTTGCGTTAAGGTCTTTGTATTTCAAAACACATTCGGCTTCTTTTACATAGCCGTTTTGATCAACCTTAATTTTTACAACTATTACCTCGTTACTGGTGAAATTACATGAGGCATTAATTCTACCTTCGGGTTTACGGCCCAATCCCATGCGGTAATCGCCTCCGTCGCCACTTGTTCCTATACCGTTTCCACCGGGTGTGCCACCTTGCTGACCAGTTGGGTCGCCACCGGGTGCAGGTTTATCACCCTCTCCTTGATTTTTTGGTGTGCTGTTACTTTGGTTAAAGTTTAAATCAGGGTTTGCCTGTGGTTTTGGAGGTTCAGGCTTTGGCCTTTCAGTTGGGGTAGTCGGTTTTGGTTGTGTTTGCGTAGGAGGTGTTACCGTTTCATCAGGAGCTGGTTCAAAATCCTGTGTCTCAAAACTTTCTTCAGTTTGAGGTGTACTTGAGGCCGTTTGTTCGGGAGTAGATTGGTTTACATCATCAAAAGTTCCACCGTCAGGTTCGCCTAAACTAACCACTGCACCTGTTTCAGGTGGTAAAGGATCAGGGTATGAGAAACCAAATATTATCAGCAAGGCAGTTAAAGCTGCAAGAAAA
>MDTD01000633.1_pt1 | contig 10864 bp, 9 predicted proteins | sample 811221 | NCBI WGS metagenome assembly MDTD01 (sample SAMN05326646, study PRJNA326480) | marine metagenome | isolation source: seawater | place: Pacific Ocean: South West | collected 2011
AATTTAAATTACTTGTAAAGAAATATCATCCTGATAAAAACAACGGTAGTAAAAAATATGAGGATAAATTAAAAAAAATTACGCTTGCTTATAGCGAGCTACGAACTCGAATAGGAAAAAGATGAGCACAACAAATTTTATATCTAAACCTGACGCTAAAATTTCTGTAAGTAAAGTTTTTGGTTTCAATACAGAAATGGAAGTAAAAGGTTTTTCTAAAAAAAATGACTTTGTTCCGAAGCTAGATGCTGATTATAAGTTTGATAAAGATACTACTCTAGCAATTCTCGCTGGGTTTTCTCACAACAAAAGAGTTTTGATTCAAGGTTATCACGGGACAGGAAAATCTACTCATATTGAACAGGTAGCAGCGAGACTTAATTGGCCATGCGTGAGGGTTAATTTAGACAGTCACATTAGTAGAATAGATTTGATAGGCAAAGACTCGATTAAATTAAAAGATGGAAAGCAGATAACAGAATTTAAAGAAGGTATTTTACCTTGGTCTATACAAAACCCGATAGCTTTAGTCTTTGATGAATATGATGCAGGTAGACCAGACGTTATGTTTGTAATTCAAAGAGTTTTAGAAAGTGATGGAAATTTCACTCTCTTGGATAAAAATAAAGTTTTAGAGCAGCATGACTGTTTTCGAATGTTTGCAACTACTAACACAATAGGATTAGGAGACACAACAGGACTATATCACGGTACCCAACAAATAAATCAGGGGCAGATGGATAGATGGAATATTGTTTCAACTCTTAACTATTTATCTTTTGAAAAAGAATTTGAAATAATTTTATCAAAAAACAAATCATTGAATAACAAAGATGGTAAAGAATTAATTTCAAATATGATAAAAGTTGCTGATCTTACAAGGAAGGGTTTTATTAATGGGGATATTTCAACAGTAATGAGCCCAAGAACTATTTTACACTGGGCAGAAAATACAAAAATTTTTAAAGACCCTGGATATTCTTTTAGATTAACTTTTTTAAATAAGTGTGATGAAATAGAAAAAAAAATTATATCGGAGTACTATCAAAGATGTTTTGGTGAAGATCTGCCCGAGTCATCAATAAATTTAAAGATTTAAAGTGCAAAAAAAACAGGATCATTTAGAGAAATTCAAAACAGCCATCATTTCAACAATCAAATCTATATCAAACAGAAATGATATTGAAATTAATTTTGGTAAAACAGCTGAAGTTTCCTCAGATAATAAATCAATAACGCTTCCTAATCCTCAAATCCTTAATGATAACACTCAAATTTTGAAAACAAGAGCATTTGCAGACACTGAGTCTTTGAAGTTAAGATATAGTAATCTTAAAATATTAAAGAATTTTGAACCGACAGGCAATGTAAACAAAAAACTTTATAAAATAGCAGAGAAAATTAGATGTGAGAAATTAGGAATGGAAAATTTCAAAGGTATAAAAAATAATTTAGAAAGTTATTATTTTGAAATTAATGCAGATCAACCTGGAGAAAGCGAGAAAAATCTTATACACGAAGCTTTTGAAAATTATTTTAGACAAGAAATTGTCGGAGATGAAAAACAAATTCTAGATCAAAAAAAATTTAAAAAATTTAAAAAAAACTTTGATAGTAAAATGAAAAATGATATTGAGAATTTAAAAAATTCAATAAATAATCAGGCTAAATTTAATTCATTAATTGCTAATTTAATAAGTAATTTAGATCTAAATGAGCCTTCAGATGATAGGGAGAGAAGTAACGAAACTAATGAAAAAAAAAATCAGCAAGGAGAAGATTTAGGTGACTCTAAAAATAATCATTTAAAAGATGAGCAAAATAAAGAAATGTCTATAGAGTCATCTGTGAGTGAAAAAGATGATAAAACATCTGAAGCTTTTAAGAACGCCGAAGAGATAGAAATTGAGGACACAACAACTGGTTCCGATAATAAAAGAGGTAAAAATAAAAATTTTAGTGATTTAAAATACAAAGTGTTTACTACCGAGTTCGACGAAGTAATAAAAGCAGAGGACCTAGAAAGTGAGGAGGAGCTTGATCGCTTGAGGAATAATCTGGATCAACAATTGTTAAATTTGAAAACATTTATATCTAAGCTGGCAAACAAATTACAAAGAAAGCTTTTAGCCAAACAAAATAGATCTTGGCACTTTGATTTAGAAGAGGGGATTTTAGATACATCAAGGTTAACTAGAGTTATAATTGATCCATTCAATTCATTGTCTTATAAAAAAGAAAAAGAAATCGATTTTAAAGATACATTAGTAACAATATTAATTGATAACTCAGGATCTATGAGGGGTAAACCTATTTCTGTAGCAGCAATCTGTGCAGATATTCTATCTAGAACATTGGAAAGATGTTCAGTTAAAGTGGAAATTTTAGGTTTTACCACTAAACATTGGAAAGGTGGATCAAGCAGAGAATTGTGGATGAACAATAATAAACCAACTTTTCCTGGAAGATTAAATGACTTAAGACACATAGTTTATAAATCAGCAGATACTCCTTGGAGATTAGCAAAAAAAAATATGGGATTAATGCTTAAAGAGGGTCTGCTAAAGGAAAATATTGATGGAGAGGCACTTAACTGGGCATGTAATAAAATGATTAAAAGAAAAGAAGACAGAAAAATTTTAATGGTCATTTCTGACGGTGCACCGGTTGACGACTCTACTTTATCAACTAATTCAAGTGACTTTCTAGAAACTAATTTAAAAAATACAGTTAAATGGATTGAAGACAGAACAAATTTGGAGTTACTTGCTATTGGTATAGGTCATGATGTTACAAGATATTATAATAAGGCAATTAAAATAACAGATGTACAAGATTTAGGCGATGTGATGATTAATCAACTTTCAGATTTGTTCACAGAAGAAAAAAAAATCAAGCTGAATTAGTTTGATTAAAATTTATTACGTATTTTTTTATAAATATTCTGAATGGAATAAGCATAATTATTGCGATTAAAAATTTTACCATAAGATCACCAAACGCTAAGCTTACCCAAGAAATACCTGTATTATAGAAAGATATTGAGAAAAAAAGAAATGTATCAATTATTGATCCAGCAACTGAAGAAACGAGGGGAGCTATATACCAACTATTATTTTTTCTCAATTTATCAAAAACGTTCACATCGAAGTTTTGTGCAACAAAAAAAGCCACCCCCGAACCAATTGCGATTCTAATTGATATAATGTCGCCAAAATTTGTAGATACAAAGAGTGTTAATAAAATTCCAATTACAAATCCTAAATAAACTATTTTTCTTGCAACAAATTTCCCAAAAGTTCTATTAGCTAAATCAGTAATTAAAAAGGTAATTGGATAGCTAAAAGCTCCGTAGGTTAATACTTCATCCAAGTTAAAATGCTTAAAAGGGAATTGAACTAAATAATTTGAAGCCAGTACCACTATTCCCATTGATAATGATAGAAAGATGAGCAATTTTTTTTCTAAACTCATTTTTTGGTATCGTGTAAAGCTACTTTAATTTTCTTAACTCTACTCGATAGTTTCTTTCTATTTGTAGATAATAAGTATCTATCCAAACCGCCTTTGAAATCTACAGTTCTCAAGGCCGCATTAGTAACGTTCAGTCTTATATTTTTTTTAAGGATATCGCTCCTAAATACTATCTTTTTCAAATTTGGAAGAAAACGTCTTTTAGTCTTATTATTAGCATGACTTACGTTATGGCCTTTTAAAGGAGAGACTCCAGTGAGTTCACATTTTTTTGTCATAAATTCTTAACTTATATATGTAATGCTTTTAATTAGGTCAAGTTTTATTTGATTAATTATTACTTTGAACTTGATCCAATAATGTCAGAAAGTTTAGTAATTTTTTCTCTTTTTAAAATGTTAATTAGTTCAGATTTTATGTCTTTAACAATACTTGGTCCTTTATAAATTAAACCAGTATATAATTGAACTAGACTCGCTCCAGAAGTAAGTTTTTCGAAAACACACGAGCCAGAGTCAATGCCTCCAACCCCAATTATAGTTAGTTTACCTTTTGTCTCTTTATAGAATCTTTTTATTAATTTATTGGATAAACCATTAATTGGTTTTCCGGATAAACCGCCAATTTCATCTTTATTCTTATCCGTCAGATTGCTCCTGTTTTTATCAGTAGTATTTGAAATAATTATTCCATCAATTTTAAATCTCAGAGATAGCTCAATAATATGACTGATATCATTTTCAACTATATCTGGTGAAATTTTTATCAAAAAAGGTTTTTTAAAATTATTTTCAGTTTTAGTCTTTTGAATGTTTTTTAGAAGATTAAAAAAGTTTTCTTTTTCATGAAATTTTCTTAAATCTTCTGTATTGGGAGATGAGATATTTATAGTAATATAATCTGCAAAATTATGTAATTGCTTTATACAGATAATATAATCTTCTTCTTTATTTTTTGTGCTTTTATTAGGACCTACATTAATCCCTAAAATACCTCTAGCTTGATTTCTCATTAATCTTTTTTGAACTTCATCTACACCATCATTATTGAAACCTAGTCTATTTATTAGGGCATTATCTTTTTCTAATCTAAAAACTCTTGGCTTAGGATTACCAAATTGTCTTTTAGGAGTAATGGTGCCGACCTCAACGAATCCAAAACCTAATTTAAAAAGAGAATTATAAACTTCGGCACTTTTATCAAAGCCAGCTGCTAAACCGATTGGATTTTTAAAAGATTTTTCAAATACATTTACTTCGAGTAAATCTTCACCCGGGATGTTGAAAAAGGTTTCAGGTATTAAATCAATCTTTAGAGATTTAATTGCTAAATCATGTGCTGTCTCTGGATCTAAATTAAATATATATGGTCTTAAAAATGAAAACATTTAACTTATTTTTTCCTTAATCAACTTTACAGTCTCCTTTATTCCAAAAAAACTTATAAAAAAACCCATACGAGGGCCATCGTCATCTCCAAAAAGAACCTGGTAAATTAATTTAAACCAGTTTCTTAGATTTTTATCATAACCATTTTTTTTTCCAACCGAGTATACCACAGTTTGAATATCTTCGGGAGAAGCTGATTGCTGAATTAATTCTATAGCCATAGCAAGGTTTAAAAGAGACTTTTTTTCTGCATCATTAGGTCTTTTAAATTTTTTTTCAGGTTTTATCTTATCTTTAAAAAAATTAATTGCATAATTTGTTAGGCTATCAAGGATTGGATAATTTTCTGGTGTAAGATCTTTATGAAATCTATTTATAAACTTCCATAATATTTTTTTGTTATCTGCATTACTTGAACTAGCTAAATTTAATAACATTGAAAAAGTCATTATAAATTTCTCATTTGGGGGTTTGCCATTATGAATATGCCAAACCGGATTGAGCAATTTATCTTTTATATTTTGTTTTTCAAATTTTTCTGTCAACTCTAAATATTCATCAACAGCTTTTGGCACCACATCTGAATAAAGTTTTTTTGCTCTCTTAGGATTTTGATACATATAAAGCGTTAAGCTTTCAGGTGATGCATATCTTAACCATTGATCAATTGTAATGCCGTTTCCTTTCGATTTAGATATTTTTTCTCCTTTCTCATCCAAAAATAATTCATATGCAAAACCATTCGGTGGCTTTTTGCCCAATGACTTACAAATTTTACTAGATAATATTGCACTTTCACTTAAATCTTTTCCGTACATTTCAAAATCAACATCAAAAGTAAACCATCTCATCGCCCAGTCTACTTTCCATTGAAGTTTACAATTTCCATTTATGATACTCGACTCAAATTTTTTACCATTGTTATCAAAAACTGCAGTATTATTTTTTTTGTTTATCTCCAAAAGAGGAACTTCTAATACTTTGCCAGTTTCTGGGCAGATTGGAAGAAAAGGGCAGTAAGTTTTTTTTCTTTCAGATCTTAAAGTGGGTAAAATTAAATTCATTATATCATCATATTTTTCAAGGACTCTGACTAAAGAATTGTTGAAAACCCCTTTAATATAATTTTCAGTAGAGCTTTTAAAATTAAAGTTAAAATTAAATTTATTTAAAAATTTTTTTAGCAACTCATTATTATGCTCTCCAAAACTATTATATTTTTTGAAAGGATCAGGAATAGATGTTAGGGGTCTGCCAATATTTTTTTTTAATAATTCTTTATTTGGAACATTATCAGGTATTTTTCTTAGACCGTCCATATCATCAGAAAAAGTGATTAACTCATTTTCAAATTTTTCAATATGGCTTAAGGCATTAATCATCATCGTTGTTCTGGCAACCTCTCCAAACGTTCCAATATGAGGTAAGCCACTTGGTCCGTAACCAGTCTGAAAAATAATTTTATTTTTCTTTTTAATTTGATCTTTTCTATCCTTAATTAATTTCCTTATTTCAACAAAGGGCCATGATGATGTGGACTGTAAAAGGTTTTTATCGAGCATATTTATGGTTTATTAAATTTTATGTGTAAAATACACTTTAAAATACAAGATATTAAGTTGAATTTTCTTACTATTTAAATAATCTTAATTTATATGATTGCAAATAAAACGGTTTTTTTTCTCATTGGTATTCTTTTGGTGATTTTAGGTTTTTCGATGCTCATACCTTATGGTGTTCAAATATTTTACAAAGAAAGCAGCCATAGTTTTTTTTCAGCTTCTTTGATAACTGTATTTTTGGGAGTATTATTCATTTTGGCTAATTTAGAGAAAAATTTCAAATTAAACTTACAACAAACATTCTTATTCTCAAGCCTAGCTTGGACTACAATAGCTGTGTTTGGAAGCCTACCTTTTTTATTATCACCAATAAATTTTTCAGTCAGCGAGGCATTTTTTGAGAGTATGTCAGGGATAACGACTACAGGTGCAACAATTATAACTGATTTAGACTCTGCTCCTAAAAGTATTTTAATTTGGAGAGCGTTAATGCAATGGCTGGGGGGCATAGGTATTGTAGTTATGGCTATCACTATTCTTCCGTTACTTAATGTGGGCGGAATGCAGCTTTTTAAGATGGAAGGACCAGATTCCACTGAAAAAATTCTTCCAAGAACGATAGAGGTAGCTACAATTATTATTTTAATATATTTAGTTTTGACAGCTATATGCGGACTCTTTTATTTTATATACGGAATGAGTTTTTTTGACAGTTTAGCTCATTCAATGACAACAATTGCTACTGGGGGATTTTCTACTCACAATCAATCAATAGGTTATTTTGAAAATTCAAATATTGAAATTGTTGCTAGTATATTCATTATTTTAGGAAGTATTCCTTTTATTGCATACCTTAAATTTATCAAAGGTAATAAAAAGATCTTTATTCAAGATGTTCAAATCAAAGGTCTAATTTATTTATTAATTATTTCAATTTTAATAATGTTTTTTTATCTTTTTTTTATTAATGATAACAATACAATTTTTGACAAGATAAGAATTTCCTCATTTAACGTTGTTTCTATTTTATCTGGTACGGGTTATGTTACAGATGACTTTGGTTTATGGGGGAATTTTTCCTTAATATTCTTTTTATTATTAATGTTTATTGGAGGATGTGCAGGATCTACAGCTTGTGGAATTAAAATTTTCAGATTTCAAATGCTTTTTTTATTCTTAATTAATCAAATAAAAAAGCTAATTTACCCGAATAGTGTGAGCATTATAAAATATAATAATCAGAAAATTTCAGAAAATTTTATTAATTCAGTAATAATATTCATTTTTTCTTTCTTGTTCATATTCCTTTTCATATCGCTGCTATTATCTTTTACTGGTCTCGACTTACTTACCTCTATTTCAGGCGCCGCTAGTGCAATTTCTAATGTCGGGCCTGGACTAGGTGAAATCATAGGGCCTAATGGGAATTATAAATCAATACCTGATATTTCTAAGTGGATTTTGTGCTTTGGTATGTTACTTGGAAGATTAGAGCTTTTTGCTGTCTTGGTATTATTTTTTCCATCTTTTTGGAGAAGTTAAAATTTTAAATATGGAAATACAAAAAAAAATTTCTCTTTCTGAAAGTTTTTCAATTTATTTTGATAAACGAATGTTAAAAATACTTTTACTAGGGGCAATAAGTGGTTTCCCTTGGGTTATAATTGGAAGCAGCTTAAGTCTATGGTTACAAGAGAATGGTTTAAGTAGGAGCACAGTCGGTTGGGCAGGTCTAATTTTTGGTGTTTATGCTTTTAATTATTTATGGGCGCCTTTAGTTGATAGATTAAAAATACCGTGGCTTACAAATAAAATAGGTCATAGGAGAGCCTGGATTGTGACAATGCAATCGATTATTTTAACATCTCTTATATTTTGGAGTTTAGTTGACCCATCAAAAAATTTAGCTTTTGTTATTGGAATTGGATTAATTATTGCTATCGCGTCTGCAACACAAGATATAACAGTAGATGCTCTTAGAATAGAACAAATAGGTGAAAATGAAGGAAAGTCAATGCAAGCTGGAGCAGCAATGGCAGTAGTTGGGTGGTGGACTGGATATAAGTTAGGAGGAGTAATTTCTTTGAAGACTGCCGACTTTTTTCAATCACAAGGAATTTTTAATTATTGGCAGATAACTTTTTTAGTTTTATGTCTGGTAATTGTAACATGTAATATATTACTTATGTTTGTCCACGAAGTTTCGTCAACTAGAGATGAGATTCAATCACAAAATGATAAATCGATTTTTAAGAATATTTCATCAAGGGGTATATTTGCAAAATCAACTGTTTGGATTGCTGGAACTTTAGTTGGACCAATTTTAAGTTTTTTTAAAAAAAACGGTTTCAACATTGCAATAGCAATACTCGGTTTTGTTTTTCTCTTTAAGATAGGAGAGGCTTTTTTAGGAAGGATGTCAGTTATATTTTATAAAGAAATAGGATTTACAAAATCTGATATAGCTCTTTACTCAAAGGGGTTAGGTTGGATAACAACAGTAATATTTACTTTGCTAGGAGGTTTGTTCGCTATTAGATCAGGTGTGATAACTGCTATGTTTGTCTCAGGTATTCTGATGGCATCTACCAATCTTTTATTTTCTATTTTAGCTTGGAGTGGAAAATCAGAGTTGCTATTCGCCATTGCTGTCATATTTGACGATATTGCTGCAGCTTTTGCTACAGTTGCTTTTGTAGCTTTTATATCAATGTTAGTTGATCGAACATATACCGCCACTCAATATGCTTTGCTTGCATCTATTGGGACGGCAGGAAGAACAACCCTGGCAGCTTCCTCAGGGGCTTTAGTAGATTGGTTAAATGGAGATTGGGGCGTATTTTTTATAATTACTGCTGTAATGGTTATACCTTCTTTAATATTTCTCTATTTAATTAAAAATAAGTTAAAAATAAATGACTAAAATTTTTACCAATAATTTTGCAATAACAAATTTATATCAAGCTGCCTCGGAAAAATCTGAAGTGGTTACACAAATGATTTATGGGGACCATTTTGAAATAATCAAAAAGAAAGGTTCTTGGTACAAAATTAAAATAAAAGAAGATGGATATATTGGATTTGTCCTTAAAAAAACTTACCAACAAAATACTTTACCTAGTCATAAAGTAAGTAGTCTGAAAGCTAATGTTTATAAACATCCAAACAGGAGAAAAATTATTTACAAATTACCCTTTGGATCAAAAATAAAGGTTTATCAGAAAAAATTAAATTATTATAAATTTGAAAAAGGATGGGTAAATAAAAAGGATCTTAAAACTTTTAATTTTAAAGATAAAGATATATTCAAGAAAATTTTACTTTTTAAAAATGTAAAGTACAAATGGGGAGGAAAAACATTTAAAGGTATTGACTGTTCCGGATTAGTACAAATATTTTTTAATTATAACAATTTGTATTGTCCTAGGGATGCTAAAGATCAAGAAAAATTCTTCAGACTTAAAATAAATATTAATAAACTAAAGAAAAATGATTTAGTTTTTTGGAAAGGGCATGTTGCAATAATTTTATCGAAACAAAACTTAATCCATGCCTACGGTCCAATGAAAAAGACAATTATTATGAATATATTTAAGACAATCAAAAGAATAAAAAAGACTGCTAATCTGAATGTAACTTCGTTAAAAAGAATTAATTAACAGAAATATAATTAGGTAGTTTAAAATTTTTAAAATTTTTTAATTGAAATATATTTTTTTTTACTTGATAAAAGTTTTGTTTTAAAAAATCAAAACATGGTTTGTTTTTATTTGTTTTAACATATCTTAATTCAAGATGTTGAATATTTTTTACACTTAAAATTTGGATAATTTTTACTATAATACTTTTTTCAACACCTCTTCCAAAGGCTCTACAGCTCAATAAAAGGTCTTTAACTAATCCTTTATTTTTTTTTAACTCCAAATTAAAAAATCCAATTATACCCATTTCTCCGTATCTATCTTTTAAAGCACAACATAACATGTGATTATTTTTACTTTTTCTTAATTTTTCTAAATCTTTATAACTAATTCTTCTTGTTGTTAAGTTCATTTGATTTACCCTTGATAAAAGTTGGATTATTCTTTCAATATTATTTTGGTCTATTTCTCTAAAAATAATTTTTGTTTGTAGTGATTTGAGCCACTTCTCTTCAGATAAAAAATTGTCTCTATTTTTTTTTCTTTCAAAATTATCTTTATAAAATTTAATTCTTTTTTTATCTTCGCTTGTTACTGAAGTACTTAAATTAAAACATCCCAATTCAGATAGATGCTTTGAAAAATTGCATGGATCACTTGGTAGTTCTGGTACTCTAATGTCTTTGAGTGATTTTTTTACTCTTTGTCTCTCTCTAATGTTATCATCTAAAAATAAGACATTACTCTCAGTCAAATTTAATTCTTTGATAATTTTTTTTATATTTAGAGCTTTATCTTC
>MDTD01019424.1_pt1 | contig 10864 bp, 10 predicted proteins | sample 811221 | NCBI WGS metagenome assembly MDTD01 (sample SAMN05326646, study PRJNA326480) | marine metagenome | isolation source: seawater | place: Pacific Ocean: South West | collected 2011
AATGAGATATTTTAATCAAGATATATTTACAAATGTTGCCGAGGCTTATAGGAGATATCTAAAAAGCAGAGGCAAAGACCATATCACACAATATGCCACTCCAACTTTTAGACACCCGACTTCAGAAGATACAGTAAACTTTCAAGTTAAAAACCATATTTGGACCACTGGGGATAGATATTTTAAACTAGCGGATCAGTATTACAACGACCCAAAAATGTGGTGGGTCATCGCGCTATACAATCAAAAACCAACAGAGTTTCATGCAAAATATGGAGATATTATTTACATTCCTGTGCCTCTGGAGACTGTAATGTATTACATAGGATATTAAGGTATAAAACATGACCGAACCTTTAAAGAATAAAATTAATTCTATTTCTGAGTTTAATGGAGACAACTTAGAACAATTTATTTTAACTAAAAACTTAGATCAAATTATGAATTGGCATAATAGCAATAGCGATCGTTTTGTCTATAGAACATTTAGACAAATGCAGGGGGAATCACATGAGATAATTTCCAAACTACGTGGCATGCCGGATCTTTCAGTTTTTAAAAGAATAAAGACATCGGTGCTATCTTTAATGCAGCCCAAGATAAGAATTTATAAGGTAAGCTATGTTGAAGAGAAGCCTATCACAGAAGGCAGCTCAACTATGAAGACTGTGAAGCTACCAATCCCTTGTTATAGGGAATTTAAATTTTCTGATAACTTCGGTATTGAAACAGCTGCCAGCCCAAGAGATTATTTGGCATATGAAAGCACCAGACCTTCTTTTAGGAATGTGGGGCTAAAGTCTTTCCAGATGGAGAGTTTAGGCGCTAATTATGGTCCCTTTCAGAAAGAAATTAACGCAAAGCTTGAAATTTCTTTTAAGTCCCTAAAAGACATACAAGCTCAACCTCCTGGCGAACCCTCACCTGAAAAAGGTGGCCTGCGATATTTTGATCTTTTTGCTTTCCCTGGTGCAATTATAGGTGGCACAGACGCAACGGAAACTTACAATCCAAAACATTATCAGATCAAAATACTGATTGGCTGGACTAGTCCATCTTTAGAGCAGCTAAATGGCTTAAGCCTGAGCCCTTCAGAAGTATCAGACATTAGAAAAATAGAGAATATGAACATGATGCTTTCTTTGTTGCTGCAAGATTATGATATAAAAATTGCTAAAGATGGCTCTGTAACTGTTAGTATTAAATACAAATCTTTTATAGATGCAAACCTTGCTGATGCTTCTAGTACAAGCATATTTCTAGATAGTTTTAATGTCAGAGACGACGGCTCTCTAGAGCCCGTTGCTCAGTCGGAAGCTGGAGATAATAGCAGCAATATGCAAAAAGTTAGAGATATGAGAATTCTCCTTGTCGAAGCGCAAAAAAGCATTAAAAATAATAGGGAAATACAGGAAAAAATATACAATTTGATTCAGACCGATCAATTCTTTTTTCAATGTTATGTTAAGGCATTTAGTAGCAATTTAAGTGCTGCTGGCGTCAAGCGTGGACGTTCTGGGGCACGCATCACCGGTAGCGGAGAAGACAAAATCATTAGAACAATAAGCAATAAGAGAAAATCTAAAAGATTGATGGAGGTCATAAAACAAAAAACCATTGAATTCAAAAGTCAAGTTTATCCGTCCTTTACAAGAGACTTAATAGTTGGCTTTTCTGAAGATGGAAACAATACTGGATCTGGCAGCAGATTGCTCAAAATTAATGCTAATCCAGCTGAAATTGAAGATGCTCTGGGCCTATTCTATCCTGAGGGAGAAGAAGACGATGCTGCGTCTCCACCTGAAGAAGGAAGTCCGGAAACCTCTACTGCAGCCAGAGTAACAAGAGGTGATCGTATAATAACAATAGAGGACGTCAGCGCCGAATCTGCAGGGACTGCAGCTGCAGAGGCAGAAAGCTTAGTAAAAGAAACACAGAGAGAAAGATCTGCACCCGAAAGCCTAAGGACAGTTCTGGATACTCCAGACGATGGCCATCAATATTATTTCCTTTTTCTAGGTGATATTGTAGAGCTTGCAGCAAGAAATTCTGGGCTTCAACAACTGGATCTCCCAGCAGACACCAAAAATAAACCATGGCCCTATGAACCAAGCAAATATAATGCTGTTGATTACGATAGCTTAGAATATTCTTTAATGAATATGAGAATGTTATTTGGTCCCTTAGAGTATTATAACGCACAAAGGCAAATTAAGACAATGGGACTCGCGCAATTTCCAATAGCATTCAATTTATTTCGTGCTTGGTTTTTGAAGAATATCGTTAATAGAAAAGAAACAAAAATGCGCTTATATGTGTTTGTTAAGAAGCTAATTGAAGATTTGGTTGTCCCATCGCTTGGTGGAGCTGTCAGAGAAAGCCATAGAGTTGGCGAGTCAACTGTCTCTTTCCATACTTTAACTTTAGCCGGCAAACAATCTAAAGGGCCCCCCGTTGACAACGTTATGGGCAGAAAAGGCTATAGATTTAAAGAGCTTTTGCCCTTACGCACACATATTGATGTTAACGGTCCTGAATTTATAAACAATTACTATAATAAACTAATTTCTTTTGGTAATTCTGAAGCTCGCTTAAAAACTTCTTTTGACTATTTGTTATTTCAAGTCAGCACGACTACTCATCTAGTAAAAAGAACTGGAAGTCCTGTGGAAGATGAAAAAGATGGCATATTGCACTTTAGTATTGGTTCAGACATGGGCATGCTAAAAGATATATCTTTCAGGAAGGTAACTTATCCTTTTAGAGCTGAGGAGCTGCACGCAATGGCTGAATCACAAGACTCAGATCAATTAGAGCAGTTAGTTTTTCCTTACAATTCAGATGTGACATTAATTGGTATACCGATATACACACCCGGCATGCGATATTATATTAATCCTAGTTTGCTTGGCTTAGGAGATATAAGAAATTCAAACTCTGTTGCTCACAAGCTAAACCTAGGTGGTTATAATTTTGCTGAGAACGTAATAATGAAGATAGATAAAAGAGGTTTTGAGACAAAACTTAAAGGATTTTTTGAGGGCCATGGTGCCATAGGTGGAAGGTTAATTGCTTAAGGAGGAAAACAAATGGCAGGTCTTGTCGAGTCTATATTTGATAGCAAAAAAAAATTAAATGATTTCTTCCCTTATTCTCCGGCCGTCAAGTATTTTGATTTGCATAGAAAACATTTTCTGTATGGTAAGATAGACCGATCGGGTGATGCAGTAATAGTTGAGGAGACAAATCTTAAAGCCACCAGATCCGGAGGCAAGAGTACTAACCTTGCTTTAAATTTTGTTTCTGATGCATTTCAAGATTTTCGTAACTACTATAGAGCCAGAGTTTATACACAAGATCTTGACGCTTCAAGTGTTTACAGTAGTGATATTCTTGTTAAAAAAGCTTACAAACAAGGGGATATTGAGTATAATTATCATCACTATAAGAATAAGTTATACGATGAGTTCACAAACTCTTATCTTAAGAAGGATAGGAAACATGAGAAAATTATTGACTTTAGAGCCTTTTGCTCATCTTTTATGAAATATTTCTCAGAAAATGCATATTATTTTCCAATCACCAAGACCGGCTATGTGTTGTCTCAACACTGCCCACCTTATGTTAGTGGCTTGATGATTGAGATAGCCCCGGGATCCCATGGGGTACAGAACAACAAGCAAATAACAGAATATGTGACAGACCCTAATTTTGGTTTTATTAGGACAGAATCTAGAAAGTTTGGTTTTATGGTGGATATCAATGCGCCATGGAGGCTAGTGTTCAATATTGCCTCAGGTCTCGGTGACCCGAATAATACAACTCCAGCTAGTCCAGGTGATGATCATAGAGGAGGCAAGAAATATCTCTCCTCTTATGGTTTAGATTTTGATAGTATATTTAATTTTTGTTACACAAAGACACACATGGAGGATCTATATAATCTAAAAGATCTGCTTTTAAAATTTTACACTGCTTATTACCTATCAAATAGAACTTATGAAAGATTAGAATATAACCGTCCAGCATCCGGCGCCGACTGCCGAACTAAAAAAATTACGCTAACAAGGAAAGATAAAGCACCTCCTCCTTTTTTTGAGGATCTGGATAGTCAAGAATATGATGAGTACTTTACAAAATATTTGTTGTTGGCTAGGATGTATGAAACAGACCATGAGAATATTGATAAGTATTTCAGAATAGCATCTAAAGAGTTGATTGACCACAAAAGAAATTTAGGCAATGACGCACCTTTAAACTACATTAATAATTTAACTAAAGGCGCCCCGGTTTCTAAGTTTCTAAGAAGAGGAAAATATTGGTATGGCGTGGGTGATGATATTTATACCCAGCGCTTGCGACAAGAGAGCGTATCCTTTAATTCAACAAACTCACGGGATACAATCATAACGGGCACCAAAGGCAAAACAACTTAGAGGTAAAATTGCTTTTTCAAACACTAGATTCAAAAAAAGAATGTCATGGTATATTTTGTAATGGCAAAGTTATCCAAGATTATGACCAGCACACCCTAACTAGAACATGGGCTCCCACGAATAATTTTATGCATGACAAAATTCAATATGCTCAGGTTTGGGCTGCTGGAAAAAGCTTAAGCCAGGTTTGCCCTGATCACATTAAGGATGATTGGGACGAGATTAATAAAAAAGCCCGGGCCATGATGAGGTCTATCAAGATATCAAAGATAAATTTAGATGATATTTGCCTCTACGACACAGTACCAGCACAGTTTTTAATTGATTTTTATAGCATTCGTGAACAAATAATTGATTGGGTTTTTTTAAACTATAAGAAGCCTGATAACCATGATTTAATGCGAGATTTAATTATTTTGCTTAAGAAAATAAACAAGCAAAGTTTAAATTTGGAATATGATAAACTTAATTTTTATAACCCAAAGGTTAGAAATAGTTTCCCTAAAATAAAAAACTCATCAAAGAATATATCATATTGCCCTTGGAAGACAGTTACCGGTCGATTGGCAACAAAAGCAAACAGCTTCCCAATATTAACTTTAAATCGTGAGTTACGCAGCGCCATTAAGCCGAAAAATGATTTGTTGCTTGAGCTGGATTACAACTCAGCTGAGCTACGCGCATTCTTGGGCTTAGTCGGTGAACTACAGCCAAAAAATGATTTACACTCATGGATAGCAAAAGACGTCTTTTCTGATAAATATTCCAGAGAGCAGACTAAAAAGAAAGTATTTGCATGGCTATATAATCCAAAGGCATCTAACAAAAAACTAAATGATAGGTTCAACCGCGAGTTAGCTTTAAAAAAATATTATGTTAACGGGCATGTAAAAACGCCTTATAATAGACAAATACAAGTTGACCAATCCAAAGCCTTGAATTATTTAATTCAAAGCACTGCTAGTGATTTATTTTTAACATCGATGATAAAGGTAGATAAATTTTTAAAGGGCAGGAGATCTTTTGTTTCTTTTTGCGTTCACGATAGTTTAATATTAGACTTAGCCAAAGAAGATAAAGATATAATCACTAAGGCGGTAGATATTTTTTCAACTACTAAGTTAGGAAAATTTAAGACTAATATTAGCATTGGCTTAGATTATGGAAGTATGAAGAGGTTAAGGTGAACATAATAGGATTAGGTGATGCAGGTAGCGCACTAGCTAACAGTTTTAGTAATTATGCACAATACAAGATATTTTCAATCGCCTCTGAAGATAAGGGATATAGCAACTTTATTCATATCGCCAATCAAGAGACACATGAAGATTATGAAAAAAATTATAAAAACCTTAACCTGCGTAAATGTAAAGGTGACATAACTCTTATACTTTCAGGCGCTAGCAAAATAAGTGGATGCGCGCTAAGACTTCTAGAACAGATGAAAGATAGAAGTGTCACTATTTTATATATAAAACCTGATAATGGTGAGCTAGCCGGCGAAAAACGCCTCTATGAGAGAGCAACTTATGGGATTCTACAACAATATGTTAGATCTGCAGCACTTGACATGATGTACGTGGTATGCAATAAAAATGTTGAGGATATTTTAGAGAGCGTATCTTTACAGAATTATTGGCAAGATATGAATAATGTCATATCTAGCACTTACCATATGATTAATGTTTTCAAGAATACTGAGCCGCTTCTCAACAGTATGCCGCAGGCCGGCGTTACTTCAAATATACGCACTTTAGGGGTTGTTAATTATGAAACAAAGAAAGAAAAGTTATTATATGATTTGCAATATCCAAGAGCGCGGAAATATTTTTTTGGCTTAAGCTCTAATAGGGTAGAAAGCGATAAAGATGCTCTTCATGATATAAGGTGTTTTATACAAAATAAAGCAGATGATAATATAGATTCTGGTTTTTCAATATATTCTACCTCATATGATATAAATTACGTTTATTCTGAGCACTGTGCATCTTTTATACAGGAATATGTTTAATTTTTATTTACACTCAAAAATAAGTTTTTATTATGTGTGTGTAAATCAAGCCAGTCAGGACATTAGCTGACTGTACTATAGCTTATAGCAAAAAAAGGAGAAGAAAATGGCTTTAGATTTAGAAAAAATGAGAGCAAAGCGCGAAGCGCTAGAGAATCGTGGCGGGAGTAACAAAAGCGTCTTCTGGAAACCAGAGGATGGCGAACAAACGATTCGAATCGTACCAACCTCTGATGGCGATCCATTTAAAGAATATTGGTTCCATTATAATTTGGGGAAGAACCCAGGCTTTCTGAGCCCAAAGAAAAATTTTGGCGAAGATGATCCGCTGAATGATTTTATCCGTCAACTTTATAAGGACGGCTCAGATGATTCAGTCCGCATGGCTAAGAACTTATCTGCTCGTCAGCGATTCTTTGCGCCAGTTGTTGTCCGAGGCGAAGAAGATAAAGGCGTACGCCTGTGGGGCTTTGGAAAGACTGCATATAAAGAGCTTCTCAATTTAGTTTTAAATCCAGAATATGGAGATATCACTGATGTTAAAGAAGGCACAGACCTTACGATTAACTATGGTAAGCCTGCAGGCGCGCAATTTCCGCAAACTACAATTATTCCTAGGAGAAAATCATCTCCGTTGTCAAAATCAAACGACACAATTAATACTTATTTGGAATCAATCCCTGACTTTGATGAGGTTTTTGAGCGCAAGTCGCCACAACAAGTGCAGTCTATGCTAGATGAATATCTATTGTCCGAGGAAGACGCTGAAGAAATGTCATCTGAGACCGTTAAGTATGAGGGCAACAAGGTTAGTAGCCAGGTTGACCGTGCCTTTACGGAGCTTTTAGGAACATAGTCCTCCACCGCAGGGAGGCCTGGGTTTACAGAGGCCTCATTTTTTTATATAAGGAATTTACTATGATTTTAATGAAGAGAATTTTGGCTGTTATGGCTACGGGTGCTTTGCTTGTAGGTTGCACACCTACAAATAATGATGGTGCAAATACTGTTAATACAACTGGTAATGCTACCACTACTACTGGCAATGTTACAACTACGCCTGTTAATACAACCACCAACACTGGAACTACAACAGGTACAACGACTAATACTAACAATACCAATAGTACAACAACCAACACCACAACAAATGTTGAAGGCACTACTGGCAACAGTAATACCAACAACACTTCTACTGGTGTTACTGACAACTAGTCAGATAATACCGCAGGAAGGCACGGGTCTACAGGTGTCTTAATTTAGAAATAGCACACTAGTTACTAGTAGCTATGGAATCTTTACTTTTCACTGGTGTCGCGATATCTTTGTTTTGTTTAGGCTTAGCTGCTGGTGCCATACTGGAGAATAGATTGTTACGCATAAAATCTGAACTCCAGCAAGACCGATTAGAGGTAACAAGGCAAATAAAAAAAATAGAGCCTGTGCTTATTTCATTAGCTGATCAGCTAAATCGTGATTATAATACATATACACCAGTTATGTATGAGTTGCAAGACCCAGACGTAACTATGGAGATACCAGCAGCAAAGGAAATAACATGGCTAAAAAACAAAAAAAATTGGGAAGATTAAGTATAGATGAGATGCGAAGTCTCATCAACAAGAAGGCAGGCATTCAAGTTGCTTTTGACCTATCAAAAGATAATCCAACAGATGTAACGGAGTGGATCCCAACCGGATCTCGCTGGTTAGATAGCATGATATGCAGAGGCCAACTAGCTGGGATCCCAACAGGAAAAATTGTTGAAATTGCCGGATTAGAGGGATCAGGCAAATCTTATATGGCTGCACAGATTGCTGCCAATGCTCAAAAAATGGGCATCGATGTTGTATATTTTGATGCAGAAGCTGCTATCTCCTCTGAATTTTTGGAGAGCGCTGGATGCAATATTCATAACTTATTGTATTTAAATCCACCAAGCGTTGAATATGTGCTAGAAACAATAGAAGAGCTTCTTGGGTCGCATGAAAATAAAATGCTTTTTATTTGGGATAGTCTAGCCCTAACTCCTTCTATTAGTGACGTTGAGGGTGATTTTAACCCTCAATCATCAATGGCAGTCAAACCTAGGATCCTTGCAAAGGGCATGTCAAAACTAACAGTCCCTATTGCTGCTTCTAAATCTACTTTTTTGGTGCTTAACCAGCTTAAAACAAATATCACTAGCAATATTGCAGAGGCTATGACCACTCCTTATGTTACCCCCGGTGGCAAAGCGATGCACTATGCATACTCATTGCGAATCTGGCTAACCAAAAGAAAAGCAAAAGCTTCATATATCATTGATGACAATGGATATAGAGTTGGGTCAGAAGTTAAAGTAACTCTTAACAAAAGTAGGTTTGGTACAGAAGGGCGTCAGTGTACTTTTAAAATTCTATGGGGTAGTGAAGTAGGAATCCAAGATGAAGAAAGTTGGTTTGAGGCCGTGAAAGGATCTGACAATCTTAAACAAGCTGGCGCCTGGTATAATTTAATTCATGAAGATGGCTCTAGTGAAAAGTTCCAAGCATCCAAATGGAAAGAAAAGCTTCAGGGTGAAAAATTTAGAAATCGGATTCTTCAAATCATGGATGAGGAAGTGATTATGCGTTTTGAAAGCAAGCAAGGTAAAGCGGAAGATTTCTATGATATTGATCAGGAAGAGTAGTGCTTAATAAATTACTAATGAAGGTAGTATAAAAATGTACAAACTTTAAACTACTTATTCTGTTAGGAGGATGAGCATGAAAAATAAATTAAAAAGCCTAGTGAAAGAAGCTTTTCAAGAAATACTATGGGAAGCTGATGTTGTACTACGCTCCCATAGAGATAAAAATATCACCAAAGTAACAGATAACTTACGTGGTGTATGCGGAATTACAGTTGTTACAGTCGCCGGCCCAGCAAAATCTGTTAGCTCAACTGCAGAGCGCACTATTTTAAAAGTTAAGTTTTTTAAGGTGCATCCTGGCTCAATCAAGCAGCATCTAGCCAGGATGTCAAATGATGCTAGGAAAATAGATGGTGTGTTTTCTTTTATTCCGGTGAGATGGAATAAAGTTGTTAGCAGAATCTACAGGCCGGAAGCTAATTGATTCGGCGCCAGAGAGAAATAATTTACAAGAAGGTATTTAATGCATGCTAAGAAGAGGGTGCTGATTATTGATCAGCTAAATTTATTTTTTCGAAACTATATTGTTAATCCCAGCTTATCACTTAATGGTGCACCAATCGGTGCCCTTAAAGGTTGTATCCAGAGCATACAAAAAATTTGCAGGGAAGCAAAACCAGTTGACTTAATTATAATTTGCTGGGATGGTGCTGGAGGATCTGCAAAACGCAAGAAGCTCAAAAAAGACTACAAAGCTGGCCGTAAGCCAATCAGACTTAACCGAGCAGTCAGAAACATGTCTCCCGAGCAAGAGATGGAGAATAAATTTTGGCAGCAATCTAGACTAATCGAATACTTTAATCAAATGCCCGTTATTCAATTTATGTTTGATTCAACCGAGGCGGATGATATCATTGCGTATATATCGCAGTTTAAGGCGTTTGAGGATTATGAAAAATTAATTATATCCAGTGATAAAGATTTTTTTCAACTTTTGAATTCTAAGACGGTTCAATACCGCCCAATTCAAAAAGAGATCTTAAATGAAAATTCCATTGTGGATAAATTTAAAATACACCCTAATAATTTTGCCTTAGCGCGCGCCATTGTTGGTGATAAATCTGACAATATCGAAGGCGTCCCCGGAGCCGGCCTCAAGGTTGTAGCTAACAGATTTCCCTTCTTAAAGAATATAGATGCAGCAACAACAACAGATATCTATGCTCACTGTGAAGAAATGCTTGAGGAGAAGCAGCTTAAGCTTTACACTAAGATCTTGGAGTCAAAAGATATGATTAGCAGGAATTATAAGATGATGCAACTTTATGCGCCTTCATTATCTATAAACTCAAAAAATATAATAAAAGAGACTTTAGGCGACCCAGATTTATCATTTAACAAAACTGAGTTATTGAAGATGATGCTGAAAGATGGCTTTGGGGAGATAAACTTTATTGAGTTGTTCCAAGACTTTAATAGAATCTCATTAGACAATAGATGAAATGTTCCTAAAGTATTTAAACAAGCGAGGAAAAAATTTATGACTAGAGAAGTGGACTTCTCAAAATATGGGAAGCAGTTCCAAGAGACATTGGCACAATTAATTTTAGAAGACCGACCTTTTGCAGATCAGATCGAGGAGGTCTTGGATACAAAATTTTTTGAGCTTTCATATCTTAGAGTTTTTGTAAGAAAAATATATGAATATCGTAGAAAATATGGAGTGCACCCAACAAATAGTATCTTGCCTAGTATTCTAAGGAATGAATTAGAAGAATGCAATGATGCGGTAAAAAAACAGGT
>MDTD01001274.1_pt1 | contig 10863 bp, 13 predicted proteins | sample 811221 | NCBI WGS metagenome assembly MDTD01 (sample SAMN05326646, study PRJNA326480) | marine metagenome | isolation source: seawater | place: Pacific Ocean: South West | collected 2011
TGATATTATATTACCAGATGGAACAGTAGTAGGAACTTGGAATGGAGATGATGTAAGAGATCTTCAAAAAGAAGTTCAACGCATAATGAAGGAGCAAAAAGACAGCGGTGCTGACAGAAATAATCTTTTAATAAGGTTTGGTATCCCTCACATGGATCAGACTCCTGATCATCTCAAAACGTTTATTGCTTACGCATTATGGGGTGTTGATAAGAAAGGAATGTGTTTGACACATCGTAGAGCAGATCATTTTGAATCCGTGGAAAAAATTAATGAAAAGTATGGCAGTGAAACTGCTATAGCAGCTGCTAATAGGTACAAAGAACCCAAGTAATATTGTGAGTCTAGTTGAACTAGACTCTATATTAGTTTACTAATCCAATCAGTCATTTCTGCAGTGACTTCTTTAGTAATTGTGTGTCCGAAATCGCCTTCATACTTACAGATATGATTACATCTTGATTCAAGAAAATAGACGGTTTTTTCATAGGTTTCGAAAGAAATAACATTATCACTTTTACCATGCGCGATAAATATTTTGTTTGCTTCAACTTTTTTCTCGCTGTATCTTTCTACATTAGGCATATAACCTGATAGAGCTATGCAAGCTGTGACTTTAGTTCTCTCCTCGAACTGGTAGCTTAGTGAGAGTGCAGCACCTTGAGAGAACCCACCTATGATTATTTTTTCATCATCGCAATATTCTTCTATCAGGGAGTCCACTATCTTATGTGCACCCACCAGTCCAGCATAATCCTCAGTAATTGACTTATCATTCTCCACTATTGGCAGAGGATACCATGATCTCTTTCCGTCTCTTTCTGGTGCATTTGGTATTACAATGAATAAGCTATCATCCAACAATAGATTTAACATCTTCATCGATGGTTCAAAAGACCAATTGTTTGCTCCGTAACCATGAAACCAAAAAAGTATAACAGATGAAGTGGACTTATCACCGATTGTTATAACATTTTCATTATTTAATTGTTTCATTGCTAGCAGACAATAATTTTTAAGCTTATAATGTAACATATGTATACAATAATGACCCATTTTTTTAGAAGACATACTCTATTATTCCTTATTGTATTTTTCACGAGTATTTTGTCAGCATGCGGCAACAAAGGTCCGCTAACAGTTCCAGATGCACTTAATAAAGAAATTATGACGGATGTTTCATTAGATAATTAACACGATGACACTTAAATATGTAAACGAGTCTCTAACTTTTGATAATATTGATATTCAGGAATTAGACCAAACAATACAAACACCATATTATCTTTATTCAAAAAATACGATCGACAAAAATGTAGACGAATATATTAGTGAACTAAAAAACATAAATTCATTAATATGTTATTCTGTGAAAGCTAACTCTAATTTATCAATTCTGTCTTTATTTGCAAAAAAAAATTTAGGTTTTGACATAGTTTCTGGAGGAGAGCTACACAGAGTAATTAGAGCTGGAGGTGACTCATCTAAAGTTGTTTTTTCTGGTGTAGGCAAGACTGATGAAGAAATAGAATTTGCATTAAAAAATAACATATATTGTTTTAATGTCGAATCACAAGGCGAGCTAAGCAGGATAGATGCGATAGCATCACTACTTGGCGTCAAGGCAAATATTTCTCTTAGAGTAAATCCTGAAATTGATGCGAATACTCATCCATACATAACAACTGGGCTTTCAGAAAATAAATTCGGTATCAGCCAAAATGATGTTCTTAGTGTATTTAAGATGATTAGTAACTTCAAGTCTCTAAATATATGTGGTATCGATTATCACATTGGTTCACAGATAGTGGATCTAGACCCATTCATTGATTCAGCAAATAAAGTTTTATTACTTATCAATGAGCTTGAAAAAGAACAAATAGACCTATTACATGTTGATCTGGGTGGTGGTTTAGGGATTGGTTACAATAATGAATTACCAATTAGCAGAGGAGAGTATGTTCGATCAGTATCCGAAGTCTTTAAAGATAAAAACCTTAAGCTCATTTTTGAGCCAGGGAGATCACTCATTGGTGATGCTGGAATCTTAGTGACAAAAGTTATTGAGAAAAAAAATAATAACGGGAAAAAATTCATTATAGTAGATGCTGGGATGAATGATCTTATTAGACCACCTCTCTATAAAGCATTTCATAAAATATCTTCAGTAAAAGAACACAACACATCTAAAGATTTGTTTGATATTGTTGGCCCTGTTTGTGAAACTGCTGATTTCTTTGGAAAAGATAGACGTATATCGGCAAATATAGGTGACTTAATTGTAATTGAAGATGCAGGCGCATATGGCTTTGTCTTGTCTTCGAATTATAACTCTAGACCCAGGGCCCCGGAGTATTTGATCTCTGATAAAGATGTCGCTTGTATCCGCGGAAGAGAAGAATATAAAGATATAATTGGGGACGAAGAAGAATATCTTAAGTAGGAATATGTTAATAAATTTTACTAAAATGAATAGTCAAGGCAATAATTTTATGCTTGTTGATTTAGTAAAGGAGAAATTAATTTTATCAGAGGATGACATACATAAAATTATACAGAAATCTGAAGATAATTTTGACCAGTTGCTTTTGATTAACTTTGAGTTTAATTCAAACAGTATATATTGTCAGATCTATAATAGTGATGGTTCAAAGGCATATCAGTGTGGGAATGGATTACGAGCAATCATGTTGTATCTAAATGAAAAATATAATTACTCAAAAATAGTCGTTGATATTGAAAATGTTAAATATTCTGTAACTATTAATGATCAAAAAGAAATAACTGCATCAATGGGAGAGTCACGATCATTTAGATTGATAGATAACAATGTGCATTACCAAAATTCTCTCGAGAGACAAAATATACTCATTGACTCTATTAAGAAGTCTGTTGGGTTCTATCTGATTGACCTCGGCAACAAACATTGTGTTATCGTTGATCAATTTGATAATTATGAAAAATCAATAATCACGAACTTTTTTGACAACTACTATTCGAATCTTCTTAATTTAGAGTTCGTCGATAATCCTAAAGATCTATTTGATTTCAATTGTGGTCATTTTACCATTAATGTATACGAAGCTGGAGCTGGCTGGACAAAATCATGTGGAAGTGGTGCAACCGCAGTAGCATCATTATTTTATGAAATTCACGGAGCCCAAGTATGCGATAAATTAATCTTCATCAAACAGAAGGGTGGAGAACTCACTATTAAAAAAAAGAATAAGAATCTTTTGCTTATAGGTCCGAGTACAATTGAGTTCGAGGGAAAACTTAATGTCTAACAATTTGAAGCAACTAATCGACAAATTTCATGATTATATAAAGTACGAAAAACAATATAGTAAACACACTATAAAGAACTATTTGATAGATTTAAAACAATTTGAAGTGCATTTTGAGACTAATGATCTATCTACAATCACCACAACCAGCTTACAAGAATATATATCATCACTACGTAAGTTAGGCTTAGATCCATCAACCATTGCAAGAAAGAAATCATCAATATCCTCATTATTTAATTTTTTTTGTAAGAAGAAGATTATTGATACGAATCCTTGTAAAAAAATTATATCGCCTAAAAGAAAAAGTAAACTCCCGACTGTGATGTCAATAACAGAAATAAATCAATTATGTGATATAAAAGAAAAATCATTTCAGGCTATTAGAGATAAGGCAATAATTGAATTAATGTATAGCTCAGCGCTAAGACTAAGTGAAACTTCATCTTTGAACTTGTCATCTATTGACTTCAAAAGTAAATTATTAGTGGTGGAGGGTAAAGGGAGTAGGAATAGATACCTACCGGTCGGTGATTGTGCTCTATCGGCAGTCACAAAATGGATTAAAACCAGAGAGAATATAGCAGTAAAGAATGAAATTGCTCTATTCTTAAACAAGTACGGAAAACGAATATCAAATCGCTCAATCCAGCAACGAATTACTTTTTGGTGTAAAAAGAAGTCCCTAAATTACGTCATTAACCCACACGTTTTGAGACACACTTGTGCTACGCACTTATTAGAATCATCAGGTGACATTAGAGCAGTGCAGGAATTTCTAGGTCATCAAGATATTAGCACTACACAAATTTATACTAGTGTTAACTTTGATTATGTAAAAAAAGTTTATGATAAAACTCATCCTAGAGCCAAATCTTCAAATTAAGTTACAAAATTCTTAATCTATCAAATCAATATTAGATAATATATAATTTATGTATGATTAAACCATTAGAAATAAGATATATCAAAAAAAATAATATTTTATCACTAGCTTTTGAGGATGGGTTAAAGGAGAATTTGACAATTGAGTATCTTAGATGCTTTTCTCCATCTGCTGAGGTAAAGGGCCATGGGCCAGGTCAAGAGGTACTTCAGAAAGGCAAAGAGCATGTGATGCTAGATAAGATCGAACCCATTGGAAACTATGCTGTAAAACTTATTTTTGATGATGGTCATAATACAGGTCTCTACACATGGGAATATCTTCATGAGTTATGTGAAAACTATCAAATTTATTGGCATGATTACCTCGAAAAACTCAAAGAATCCGGTTATACAAGAAAGAAACCATGACAAAAAAAGAGCAAATTATTACTGAAAGAGCACCTCAAGCAATAGGAGCTTATTCGCAAGCAATAAGATGTGGTAATTTAATTTTTATTTCAGGACAAATTCCTCTTGTGCCCGAAACAATGAAGTTAATCTCTCAAGACTTTGATCTACAAGTAAACCAAGTGCTAATAAATTTAATGTCGATCGCAAACGAAGCAGGTTGTGACTCAACAAACTTTGTAAAGATAACTGTCTTTCTCAAGAACCTAGAGAATTTTTCTTCTGTTAATAGAGCAATGGAAAGTGTGTTCGTGAAACCGTATCCAGCAAGAGCAGCTGTTGAAGTAAGTAAGTTACCACTAGATGTAGAGGTAGAAATGGATGCGATTTTGGTAGCTGGTTCATGACAGATGCCAAAGCAAACGCAGTTAGAGGATAATTCACTAGAAACTTTACCTGGCGTTGGTAAAGTCACAAAAACAAAATTGCACAATCTTGGAATAAATAGGATCACTGACCTTTTATTATACCTCCCAAATCAGTTAGTTGATAAAACAAATATTTCAAATATCAATAAGATAAAGAATGGAGAAAAATGCTTATTCATTGGTGTAATTGATAGAATATTTTACACTAAAGGCTTTCAAAAAAACTTGATCTTATCAATTTTGACCCAGTCAAAGAATATACAGGTCAAATTTATTCACAAGACAATAATTTTCAGACATTTAAAAGTTGGTGACAAAGTAAGAATATTTGGAATTGTCCATACGAAATCTAATAAATATATTATGATCCACCCTGAGCTTGAACTTATTGATGATGAGGATAATCTTGAAAAAATAATTCCTTACTACAATACACGTCGTCAAATATCACAAAATAAAATTAGAAAACTAATTAGATATGTTCTAGATTATCTACGTTTAAAAAATTCTGATGATATATTTGATATTGATACACTTAAATTATTTGATATGCCAAATCATCTTGATGCACTTGAAAATTGTCATTTCCCCTCTGCTAGCTCTTACGATGACGCATTGACTATATTCGAACAATCGAGGAAAAGATTTGTTTTGGAAGAAATAATTTCTAGAAATTTGAGAATTGCTGAGATAAATAAGAAATCTAGAAACAAACTGTCACATAAATTTAATTTTGACAAAAAAGACATAGAAAAATATATAAACTCCTTCCCTTTCGAATTAACCAAGTCTCAATACCACGCTGTTGATCTTGTATGTAATGACCTGTTGCGGGATTATGCTTCATCTAGATTAATTCAAGGAGATGTTGGGTGTGGCAAAACAGTTGTAAGTGTAATCGGTGTTTATGCAACATATATGTCTAACTTACAGACTGCCTTTCTAGCACCAACAGAGCTACTTGTTGATCAGCATTATCATTACATCCAAAATTTATTTTCTGGAAAAAATATAAAAATAGCTTATCTAAAGAGCAGTATGTCAACAAAACTAAGAGATAAAACAATTAAATGTCTTAAGAGCGGGGATATTGATATAGTCATTGGTACACATTCGTTATTAAATTCGTCAGTCACATTTAAAAATTTAGGTCTATGCATCATTGACGAACAGCATAAATTCGGTATCAACCAGCGTTCTTCTCTTGTAAAAAACAGAGACTCTTCTGGTTTGCATCCACACGTAATCTACATGTCTGCTACACCGATACCCAGATCATTAGCATTGGTCCTATATCAGGGTTTGGATTACACGACTATTAAAGACATGCCAAAGGGGCGGAAAGATGTCATTACAGAGCGAGTAGATTCAGATCAACGAACAATAATGTATGCCAAGATTAATGACCGCCTTCAAAGTGGAGAGCAAATCTTTTGGGTATGTCCCGCAATAAATACAGGTGAATCCTCAGAACTAGAATCCGTTTATAGTACATATGATGTAATATCTAAAGTTTTTAAAGATTACACTATCTCTGTTCTCCATGGTCAATTAGATGATGAAGTAGAGGCTGATACGATCAAAAAGTTTAGGGATGGGAAAATTGATATTTTAGTATGCACAACTGTGATTGAAGTTGGGGTAGATATTCCAAACGCAACATGTATTGTTATTGAAGACTCAGATAGATTTGGCTTATCACAATTACATCAACTTAGAGGAAGGGTAGGAAGATCCACACGTCAAGGGTTTTGTTTTATAACATGTAAATCTAAACTAAACGAAAATGCCGAGATGAGATTAAACTCATTATCTCTACATTCTAATGGTTTCAAAATTGCAGAAGAAGATTTGTCAATTAGAGGATCCGGGGATTTTTTTGGAAACAGGCAATCTGGACATTTAAATAATTTTAAATTAGCAACTTTACAAGATTTTATTACAAACGTTGATATAATTAAAAATCTACAACTTAGAATATCTAATTTATCAGATATTACTAGAACTCAGTTGTTGAAACGTTGGCGTAATGAAGAAGAAAATTTAAAATTGTAAAATGAAATATATATATCTAGGTAATTGGAAAAGAGAAAAAAAGCTATATTCTCTAAATTATTCTACGAGACTTGCTGTCATCGATAACGAATCTTTGACAAAAAGATTATCCAGAGAAAAAGATAATAACTTCAGGATAAAAGTACAAGATCAACGTCTCGAGTACTCAAAGAGTATAAACGAATTTATTGATTGTGTTCAAGCTAGAAGCATAGGTGTTTATCGAAGTGTAAGATTAGAATCAAAAGGTTTCAAAAATGTCTACGCTAAGTCATTCTTACCTGTTAAATCACTTAAAGGTAAAGAAAGGTATATAAGAATACTAGGCTCAAGATCGTTGGGATCATATTTTTTAAATACAAAAAGATTTAGAAAAGTCAAAATATCATACTCTATTAAGAGTGACTATGTCCATAGGTTAATTGCCTACAAGAATAGGTCAGGATTTATTTACGTAGACGAGATATTTCCTATCAATTTCACAAACAAGAGTATAAATTTATTTCAAGCTAGAAGAAAAAGAAGATAGATCATTAAAGCACGGCATATCTTTATAATTCAAAGAATCTCCTATTAGTATTGATCTAAGTCCTGCGTGATATGCAGATTTAACATTATCTATTGTATCTTCAATCAATATAGATTTGTTATAATCTATGCCTAATTTATTCCTTAATATAAACCAAAATGGAATCTCTTCTTTAACATGTCTTAATTCATGAGAGCAAATTAACATTTTAAAATAATTCATCAACGGGAATTTTTGCATTTTTATATTAAGAGTTTTTCTGTGTGCATTAGTTACTAAATATAAATTCTTATCGTTGTGATATTTATCCAAAAACTCAACTGCTCCTTTTTTGAGTTTTATTCTATTTATCATATCATCAGAGAGTTTCTCTTTCTCCACGTCTAGGCCAAGCATGTTAGACCAATAATCTAAATCGTACCAATCTTTATTACCTTTTTTAAAGTTGAACAGTGTATGTGTAATTTTAATCGCTTGGTCAGTGTCGATTGATTTTAATTCAGCATATTTTAGGGGAATATGCTTTTGCCAGAAATAGTTATCATACTCCGTGTCAAGCAGTACACCATCCATATCTATAAGTATGTTTTCAAGTCCTTTAAAATCCATCATATATACTGTATCATCATTTATACAATTAGACATCCACTACAAATGCCAAAAATAAAAAATAGAAAGATAATATCACGGACAGATCTCTTCAGAATTGATAAATTAAATATAAAATTTGACAACAATCAAGTTCGAGATTATGAGGTCATCTGTGGAACTGGCCAAGGTGCGGTCATGATTATACCTGTATTAGATGACGAGATTATTTTTATAAGAGAGTATGCAGCAGCGATTGATGATTATTCATTATCATTACCTAAAGGTAAAATTGATGAGGGTGAAACTGTAATTGAGGCTGCAAATAGAGAACTTCAAGAAGAAATTGGATACAAGTCATCTGATATCAAATTTTTATACCTTTTAGATCTTGCCCCAGGTTATGTGAATCATAAAACAAATATTGTAATTGCCAGATCGTTATCAGAATCAAAGCTCATTGGAGATGAGCCCGAACCATTGGATGTAATTAGATGTAAAATAAATAACTTAAGTAGTTTTTTGTCAAGCGAAAAAAATATAGATTCAAGAGTTTTATCTTCTATTTATATTTTAAAGGAATTTACTGATGATTTTGGATAATTCTTTTTTTATAGACAATATTGAAAGTATAAAAAAAATATGTATTGAAGCAGGCTCTACTCAGATAATGTATCAAGATAAATTTTTGGAAGTTCAATCGAAAACTGACAAAACACCCCTGACTAAAGTGGATCTAATGTCACATGTAATAATAGTTAAGGGTCTCAGCGCACTTGATGCAAATATTCCAGTAGTTTCAGAGGAAGGTTTTGAAAAAAATATTATTTTTGATGACTTCTGGATTGTAGACCCACTTGATGGCACGAGGAATTATATAAATAAGGGAGATAACTATTGCGTTAACATTGCTTTCATCAGTGGTAATTTCCCAGTATTTGGTGCAATTTATATTCCTTCAACAAAAGAGTTTTTTTATGCTATCCATGGAGAAGGTGCTCATTACGTATTAAATGGTAAGTCACGAAAGTTAAATGTAACCAATTCTTTGAATAATACAGTTTTCACAAGTTCAGAAATGAACCCAAGGAAACTAGAGACGTTAGCTGGACTTATCAAAAACATTGAAATAATAAAAATATCAAGTGCCATAAAGTTTGGTTACATAGCTAAAGGTTTAGGTAATTTTTACCCAAGATTCGGGCCAACATATGAATGGGATACTGCCGCGGGTCAGTGTATTGTCGAAGAATCAGGTGGTAGAGTCGTGGATCGTAATTTATCCAGATTATCTTACAATAAAAATAAGCAATATCTCAACAAAGAATTTTTTGCTTTCACAGGAGACCAACATTTTTGGGAAGAAGTGATCACTCGTCTGCTCCAGGTTTCGTAATTGAGTCATAATAAGCCTGCTTATTTAACTTTTTGAGGATACTATATTTTCCAAATTTCCCTCTATTCCATGTGGTAAGCTTTGCTTCATACGATTTAACTTTTTTTCTTGATTTAACCGTCATATATTATAAATCTTTTGTGTTATTATAGTTAAAAATTGTCGCTATGATAAGAAAATTACTAGAAAATATATCACCGAAAAAATTCTACTTGTTTTCAAGTTTTATTATTCCCTGGACATTGATTATTTCAATAGGATTGATCAGTTATGGGCTTTACCACGGTTTATTCATCGCACCAGCAGATTATCAACAAGGTGAGGCATTCAGAATTATGTATGTACACGTTCCAAGTGCTTGGTTATCACTGTTCGCTTATTCTGTTCTTTTTTTTTCTGCAGTCATATCTTTAATTTGGAGAATAAAAATTTTTGAGATAATAGCTATCTCCTCTGCTAAAATTGGAGCACTTTTTACATTTCTTGCTCTTGTAACTGGTGCAGTTTGGGGAAAGCCTATGTGGGGCACTTGGTGGGTCTGGGATGCGAGACTCACTTCTGAATTGATTCTTTTCTTCATCTACATATCAATAATTTTCTTATACAATTCATTTGATGACTTCAGAAAAGGCGCAAAAGCTGCAAATATTCTTGCAATTATAGGTTTTGTTAATATACCTATTATCCATTTTTCAGTAGAATGGTGGAACACCCTTCATCAGGGTCCTTCTGTCATGAAATTTAGCTCACCTTCTATAGCATATGAAATGTTGTACCCTTTAATATTTACTAGTCTGGGTTTTACATTTTACTTCATCACTGCGCTATTACTATCAGCAAGAAACACTCTCATTAAACGAGAGCATAAAAGCTCTTGGGTCCAATCAATCTAGGCTTAGTCTCAATGATTTTAGGCATGCAGTTGGAGTAATAAGAAGAAATAACAGAAAAATAATACTCAAGAAAATAATCTCTGATGCAAAATTCATTTGTAAGAAAGAGTTATTTACGGCACTTGTGCCGAATATTAAAATTGGGACATATAATGGTAGAACTATAATAGCTAATAGTAATTTTCCTCGTTTTAGTGAAAGTGTTAATGCTGCTGCTACAGACCCTATTAAGCTCATTGTTGGTGTTCCGATTAGCAGACTCAAGAACAGTATAAGTGTTGTTTGATAGTCAATACCTAATAGAAGTGAAATAAATGGAGATATAATGACTACAGGCAGCGTAGTCAATAGCCAGTGACTAAAAACTTTAGCAACAATAACTGATTCATGAAAACTATTTGATGAGATTAAA
>MDTD01198061.1_pt1 | contig 10863 bp, 7 predicted proteins | sample 811221 | NCBI WGS metagenome assembly MDTD01 (sample SAMN05326646, study PRJNA326480) | marine metagenome | isolation source: seawater | place: Pacific Ocean: South West | collected 2011
CAGAACCAACACCAGAACCAACACCAGAACCAACACCTGAGCCAACACCAGAACCAACACCTGAGCCAACACCAGAACCAACACCAGAACCAACACCAGAACCAACACCTGAGCCAAGTCCTGGTACTTATAATGTTGCTGGGGGTTTATCTATTGATGGGCCTTTCGCACTTGATTCAGACATTAATAGTCCTGACTTTGAAAATATATCAAACAACTTTACAAATAGAGCTCAATTCCTAGAGGAAGGTTCAACTGTTCTAGGTTGGGTAGGAAACGATGATGATGCTGACTTATTTCAAGTCATAGCTGGTCCTGGAAGGATAAATCTTGAGTTAACAATGGTTAATCATGATGGTGATGGTTCAAATACTTCTTCAAATGTAGATTTAGACATTTTCATTATAGATACAGAAGAGAACACAAATAATGTAGGTGGAACATACGAAAAAGTAGAAACAGCATACATACCAGCGGGTGAAGGAGATATTTACTACGTATTTATTGATCATTACAGGGTAGATAATTCTGTGGCATCAGCATATGTGCTTACACAAACTCCTCAATTTGCAAGTTCTAATAAACTCAAAAACTCAGCTGACAAGGCTAGTGCTGATTTCGACTTAGAAAAAATCTTGCTTGCAAAGAAACCTCAGTTTGAAGGATTCAATTTATCAAACACAGAAAACGAGCTAATCGAAGAAATGGGAAATATTGAAGGAGGACTTGTGGATATTTCTCGAACTGAATTAGCAAAGATTGCAGGTCTTTCTCCAGATGAAAATTACACATCAACTTTACGAGAAAGTTTTCCTAATGCTTATGAAAAGGGCAGATACTTAAAAGCATTGTCCATAATTTCTAAGAGATCACCAAATCTATTCGTAGAACCTAGTTGGAATAGGAAATTACAGGTAGAGCCTTTTGCACAAGACCCAAGCTACAATACTTATCAATGGTGGAACTTTGATGTTGTAAATATTCCAGAATCTCTCGACGTGATTGGCCAAGAAACCAAACCTGTTAATGTTGCAGTTCTTGATTCAGGAAGCCCTTATCAACCTGATCCTGCTTTTCAAAGATCAATATTTGATACTGATTGGGGCTGGGATATGGAAGATAACGATCCTCTTGCTGATGATATTGAGTTTGAACAAGGATCCTTTAGTCACGGAACACATGTTGGAAGCACTATATCAATGTTAAATGATGGAATAGATGGTAATGGAATGAGCGCAAGGGTTACCCCTATAAGGGTATGCTATCAAAATGGTTGCGGCCCTACTTACGCAGCATACTTATATTTGAACGGAGATGATAACAGTTCAGAAACCAACTTTGCACAAAGAAGTGGTGGACAAACTTTGCACTCAATGAACATGAGCTATGGCGGAAGTGGAGGCAGTGCCACATCTGCATCTTGCGTAAAATTAGGTGAATTAGCTGACAAAGGAGTGCTTGTAGCTTCGTCTTCCGGTAATGGTGGTGTTGGTTCAATAGGCTGGCCATCGGCATGTCCTAAAGTCTATGCAGTAGGCGCAACTAATGGCACAGATAGAAGATCAAGTTATTCATCAACAAATGAGTACGTTGACTTCGCTGCTCCTGGCGGAGAGTATTCAGATTGGAATGCAGATGGTGTGGATGATTTGGTTTATGCATATGCGTATGTAGATAGTTATATTCAGTCAAGCAATAACGGAAATCAACTTATTGGAGCTCAAGGAACATCAATGGCATCACCCCATGGTGCCGGATTTCTTGGTTTAATTAAATATTATTACGAAGACATCGTGAAACCTTTCGAGTCAAACACTAATCTTCCTGAAAAATTAACCTATATTGAAGTTGATAAAATGTTAGCAGCAAATTTACTCACTAATGATGTGAATAAAGAAGCAAGACCAAATGACTCAGTTGCGAGACCTGGTTGGGATGAACACTTAGGTTATGGCATTATTGATTTACATAAAGCCATCAAATCAATTGATTCCTTTGAAAATGGGTATTTTAGCAGTTTCAATGACCTTCCATATTATGAGGGCCCTTCATTAATTACTCTTACAGCAGAAGACGATTACACTTCTCAATTTACAATTACTCCTAGTGGGGCAGCTGGCGAAGGCTTTAATGAAGTTAATTACACATATCAATCAGAATTCTTGAATGTAACATCAAACGGTTTTGATTTTACAGTCCAAAAAGTTGAAGACTACAACTGGGCAGGCTGGGTAAGCTCAACAATATTATTTGATTTCCCTCTTGTCGAAGGAGCCGAATTACCTTTCGAGGGTTATGAGTTACTATCAGTTGGGGTAAATGTTATTTTTCATGTTATAGGTGAAGCATATGATGTTAATTTCCCAGTTTTGAAAGCAAAGCTTATAGATGATAATGGAGTTCCTATTCAAGAAGTTGTTTCAGCTGTAACAAATGGACAAGGTACATTCGTTTTTCAAGGAATAAATCCAGGGAATTATAGGATGACGATTGGATCAGACATTAACGGAGATAATTCTTTTGGAGGTCCTGGCGAGATGTCAGGAATAAGCGATTTATTCGAAATAACTGATTCAAATATTTCTAACCTTTCAATAAATCTTGCACCAGAGCTTGAAGGCATTGCTAACAATGCTCCAGTAATAACAACAAGTCCTTTCACAGATGCATATGTAAACCAACTATATTTTTATGGTTTAAATGCAACTGATGAAGATGGGGACGTACTTACATACACAATGGAACTTAAAAAGAAATCTGATGATACTATTGCAGATTTCTTAAGCATCTCATCACAAGGAAGAGTTCAAGGCACTCCTAGAGAGGATGATATTGGAGAATATAGCGTAAGGATTGTCGTAAGTGATGGAACAGATGCTGCCATTCAGTTATTCGATCTAACAGTTAACGAATAACAAATGCAAAACAAGAAGAATTCATTTTTGAATGAATTTTTCAAAAGCATAACTCCAGAGAAAAATTTTGGTTCAAACCACCCACCTAAACCTGATTATTCAAAAAATGTTTTTTGGGCATGTACGCCTGCAAATCAATCTTTTGAGGTGCTCTCGCCATTTAATAATATAACTAACAAAAAGAAAATAGTTGATTGTTTTTATATTCATCCGACAGGTTTTTTCCTCAAAGAATGGAATTTCTTCATTGATAGAAATTCTTCTACTTTTCAAAGAACCGAATTAATGCTTTCAAGCCAAGCTAGTGCTTTTAGTGAAAGCTGTAATATTTATGCACCTGAGTATAGGCAAGCGACATTTGCAGCTATCTCACAAAATAATGAATCTAATAGCCAGAAAAGTTTAGAGTTAGCATATTCTGATATTAAAAACGCATTCAGATTTTTTTTAAAAAACTTTTCTAATAAAAATCCTTTTATAATTGCCTCGCACAGTCAAGGTTCATTGCATGGCCAAAGACTACTTCATGAAAAAGAGTTTCAAAAAGATTTTAATAAACGTCTCTTAGCTGCTTATCTTATTGGATATCCCTTAGATAATTTTATAATTGATAATTTGGACCTAGAAATAGCTCATAAATCGTTAGATGAACCAAGCATTATTCAATTTCAAACTGTAGGAGAAGGAGCGACCAGAGCAAAACTTAAGTATTGGATGTATGAAGAAGATTCATATGCTTTAAAGGAAGTTAAAAAGCTTAATACAACAAATCCAATATCATGGAATGCTTCTGAAGGCTGGTATAAAAGTGAATTTGATTCTTTATTAATGCCAAAACTTTCAGGTCCATCAATTTTTTTTAATTATAGTGCTGTTGAAAAGAATTCTAGCTCTATCAAAACTTTATATATTCCTCAAAATCAAGAAATCTTTGCTCGTATTAGTGAAGACGGTTATCTAGAAACAAAAGGTTCAACAATAGAAAGGTTGCTAAAAACTGATATTACAGGTCAAAAGGATTTACATAATTGGGACTATCAAATATTTTGGAATCATATAAGAAAAAATATCAATAAAAGAGTTAATAATTACATAAAAAAAATTGAAAATTAATATATCAGAAAAAATTTGTTTCGGTCTCGGTGGTGGTGTTAATGCTATCAAAACCGATTTCTTCGTTTGGTATTTAGGGGCATATTATCTAACTGTTCTTGGCCTTAGCCCACTTTTGACTGGAATAGCTTTACTGCTAGCGCTCTTCTTAGATGCAATAACTGATCCTTTAATTGGATTGCTATCAGACAGATTAAAAACAAAATTCGGCAGAAGGCATGCTCTTATGTTTCTATCGTTATTGCCAATATCAATTTCCTATTATTTATTATTTTTTCCAAATCATACGTGGGCTGAATCACAATATCTTCTATTTTTTTGGCTTTTAATTTTTGCTGTTCTTACTAGATTTTTCGTAACTTTATTTGATATTCCACACCGGGCCTTAGCTGCAGAAATACCTGATACATATGAAGATAAAGCTTCAATCATGTCTTTGAGAGAGGGATTCCAGTCATTAATTGCACTCTCCCATTCATTTTTAATATTGCCAATGATAAGTCTTGATAATGAGACAGCTTGGAGCTTCATTGGCATTATAGGTTCAGTAATGATGTTCACACTTGGTATGATTTCGATCTTTGGAACCAGATCATTAATACCAGATCTTTATATCTGGCCAAAAGATAACACAATAAAAAATAAATTGGATGAGATTCTTTGCGAATTGAGATTCATCTATACAAATAAATCTATAATAATATTTCTCTTGGGTTCTATAACTATACAATTGGCCTGGGGGTTAGCAAATAGCTTGACATTTCTAACTCAAACAAAATTTTGGGGTTTGAGTCCTTTGCAGATTCAAGAATTCATAAAAATTTATTTTGCATCTACATTTATAAGTTGGTATTTAGCTCCAAGGGTTGTTCGGTATTTTGAAAAAAATCAGATAATAATTTTTAGCCTGATCTTTATTGGCATCTTTCAAGCAACTCCTATCATATTATATAAAATTGGATTAACACCTGAGTTAGGATCTGAAAGTCTGGTGACATTTTTATCTTTTTTCATCTTTATGACTGGTACCTTTTCTTTGTTAAGTTTAATGATAAGAGAATCGATGGTTCCAGATATAATCGATCAAGTTCAAAGCAAATCATCGCTCAGGCAAGATGCAACGATCAGTTCAGTTACATCTTTTTGCGCTAAATGTATGACAGGGTTAGGGCAGTTTTTCTCAATGTTTGCCTTATGGTTGATAGGCTTTCCCGAGGGAAATATTGAGCCTTCGAATGAACAAACAGAAATGCTTGCTCTTTTTCAAGGACCTTTAGTATTTTTATTATTCTTGATCCCAGTAACTATTTTTTATAAATATGAAATTGACAGAAATACACATAGACGAATCATGAAAACTCTCAAAAATCAGTAGCTTTAAATTTTTTTAATTAATGGGGTTATAATCAACAGTCTATTACAGAGGCAGTTATGGAACTTAAAGATGCGATTCTAAAAAGATATTCATCTAGGGCTTATCTAGAAAAAAAAGTAGATGTTGAAACAATAAAGCGAATTCTTGAATTAGCAAAAAGAGCACCATCAGGAGTTAATTCGCAACCATGGAAAGTATATGTACTATGCGATAAAGCTAGAGATAATTTAGTTGAAGAAGCATGCAAACTTTTCGACAAAGGTGAGATTGAGAAGGAAGTTTATCAAGTTTACCCAACCGAAAGACCAGACTGGTATAAAGCTAGACAAAGAAGCGCGGGTTTCGCTCTTTATGATGCTCTTGATATCAAGAGAGAAGATACTGAAAAAAGAATGAAACAAGCAAGAAAAAATTATGAATTTTTTGGCGCACCTGTTGGAATATTCATTACTGTAAATGAATGTGTAGGACCTAATGGTTGGGGGCATGTTGGCCATTTTATACAAAATATCTGTTTAGCTGCCGTAGATGCTGGTCTTGCGACATGCTTACAAGAAGCGTGGGCAGGATTCCCTTCGTTAGTTAAGAAGCATGTCGGCTACAGAGACGATGAGATTTTGTGGTGCGGAATTGCTCTTGGATATGAAGATATGAATGATCCAGCAAATAGCTTTAGAACAAATAGAGAAGATTTCGAAAGTTATACAAAAATCTTTACAGAATGAAAGAAATCTCTTTGCCAAGTGAACATGGCAAATTAAGAGGAATGATTTGGGATGATGTAGATTATCCCATAGGCACTATTCAGATAATTCATGGCCTTGTTGAGTATCATGGTAGATATCATGAAGCTGCAAAATATTTTAATCAAAAGGGCTACATAGTTTATTGTTCTGATCACTTAGGCCACGGCTTACATATTCTTGACGGTAAGCAGAGAGGATTCTTCCTTGAAGAAAATGGTTATGAGGCTGTAATAGATCAATTAGCAGAAATGAATAGTTTGATTAGAAAAAATCATCCTACCCTTAATCATTACGTGTTAAGTCATAGTCTTGGTACCGCTTTGATATTATCTCTTTTAAAAAGAAATATTTTTTTTAATGGAGTAGTGCTTAGTGCAGCATTTTGTATAAATCCTTTTCTGATGTTCCTTAACAAAATTCTTATATGGCCTGAGTATATTATCAAAGGAAAGAGAGGGCTTAGTGATGAAATGGAAAAAATAACAACGATCAAACAAAATGCCGAATTCAAACCTAACAGAACAACACATGATTATCTTTCATCAGATCAAAGATCAATAGATGATTATATTGCTGATCCTCTGTGTGGCTTCAAGAAAACTACCCAAATGTGGCAAGATTTGGCTTACGGATTTACTAATTTATGGACCAAGAAGTCTTTTGGAATGATAGATGAAAATATCCCCTTTTATTTATTAACAGGAGACAAAGATGCTGTGAATGCTCATGGAAAACAAGCAGAGGAAATACATAATCTCTTAATTCAGATAGGCTTTAAATCAGAATTTAGGGTTTTTAAGAATATGAGGCATGAACCGTTACAAGAACTAGAAAGACAAAAAGTTTTTGAAAGTATAAATAAATTTTTTTCTCAAAATATTTAAGACCTTCTTCTTTGAGGTTGGACATAAGATTGGAGAATGAGAATTCTTTCAGTAATAATTTCTCTTATTTTAAAATTGTTTTGAGCTATTCTTCTTGCTTCCAGCAAATCTCTTAAAGCTTCCTCATATCTGCCTGAATAAAATAAAAACTCACTATTTGTGAGGTGATACCCTAAAAGGTTATTACTTCTTTTTTGTACCTCACTTAAATCCCTCAAGAGGTTTATATCTACTGGTCGATAGAATTTAATATCTTCTAAAATTTGTTCTGCAGAAATGAAGTCTTCCTCTAGAATATAGGCATTAGCTAAGTTATAACTCAAGGGATAATTCCCCAGTGATACTGCCAGAAGCCTATTAGTATAATCTTTACTTTTTCTGACATTCCCTGATTCGGTGTAAACCTCAGCGATTGTAGTTTTTATAATAAGATTATCTGGATATTTTTTTTCAAGATCACTCAAAAGTGCAATAGATTTTGAAAAATTTAATTTCTTCATCTCTATTAGTGCACGAAAATATATATCTTCGTCTTTGCCACCTATATCTTTTTCAATTGATCTAAGTGATAAATTATCTGTCATCAAATATCGAACTCTTTTTTTAATTAACTTGAAGTTGAGACTGTCAATAGTACCAGGGCTCGGAAATTCTCTAGCTCTCTCTCTAGATTCTGTAATTCTTCTAGTAGTTATGGGGTGAGTGAGAAGGAACTCTGGTATGTTATCACCAGAAAGTCTTCGGATTTCTTGCATATTCTTAAACATCTCCGACATTTGCGCAGTATCATATCCAGATTTTTGAAGCGTTACATATCCTTCACGATCTGCTTCGGTCTCATATAGTCTTGAAAATCGTAATTGCTGAGTTGCAAGTATGCCTTGCCCACCGATAATCGCCGCAGGGCTGCTCGATGCAACTGCAACAACAATTGATGCTAAAATTGTGGCCAAGTTAGCATTACTTCTATCACTTCCTTCGAGAACCTGTCTTGCAAAATGTCTTTGGCTAATATGGGCAAGCTCATGAGCGATTACGGAAGCAAACTGAGCTTCATTTTCAGCATATTTGAATAAACCAGCGTTAACACCAATAATACCACCTGGAGCAGCAAAAGCATTTAGATTATTATCCTCAATTAAAATTACTTCAAAAGCTTTTTTGTTAACTTTGCTTTGCTCTCCTATTTTGTAAATAAAAAGTTCTGTCCACTCTTGTACTATTGGATCATACAATATTGGTGTTTGCCTTTTTAAGTCTCTAAGAAATTGTCGACCCAAAGCTTCCTCTTCTGTTTCTGATACTGCACCACTTAATCTGTCACCTATCAATGGGAGTTCTATACTACTTTCTTGAGAGAAAGTTAAAGAACTTGCTATTAATGCAAAAAAAGAAACAATTGTTTTTTTAATCATGAGAGTTATTTATAATTAGTTGATAGTTATTCTATAGGAAGATTCAATAAAAAATGAAATTAAATAATTTAGTCAAAAATCAGCAGGTAATATTTTTGATGTCTGTGTTGTTGTTGGGTTTCTTGGCTTTATGGGTAATGGGCAACTTATCAGCTCCGATTTTGACGAGTATTGTTCTAGCATTTTTATTTAGGCCTATGCATGTATACTTCACGAAAATAGGTATTCCCGAAAGATTAAGTGTTTTTATAACGTTTTTAATTGCTGTTCTTTTGGCAACAATCTTTTTATTAATTTTCATACCGCTTTTCATAAATGAAGCTAACAGATATTTGAGTGACTTACCAAGTTTAAGTAATGTTACTGAACCAATTATCAACTTCTTGCGACAAGTAAATGCACCTAATGAGTCAATAGAAGTTGCAAGAAGTTTTCTTAGTGATATAACAGGTTTTGCAACCGATGCAGTATCATTTGGAATTTCGCGAATACAAGATACAGCAACCTTATTTTTAAGCATAATATTAGTACCAATATTTTTATTTTTTTGGCTATGGGATACCGACACATTATCATCTGGATTCTCAAAACTTGTACCTAAAAAAAGGAAATTTCTATCAAGGGTTTGGTCAGAAACAAATGTAAACTTTCAGAGCTATTTTAAGGCAAAATTTATTGAGGTAATCGTTGTAGCATTTTTCGGAAGTTTAATGTTTTGGTTATTAGGAGTTAATAGCCCAGTTTTATTAGGAGTTACTTTTGGTCTGAGCCAACTAATCCCTTTCTTTGGTCCTGTTTTTATGACTTTTCCAGTTGCAATAGTGAGTCTTGCTCAATTTGGTCTCGACCCTTATGTTCTATTTATACTTTTCTGTTATGCCATGCTACAAAACATAGATGGCAATATTTTTCTGCCATTTCTTATGTCAGGTGTGGTAAAGCTTCCTGCGGTTGTAGTATTGTTGTCGGTATTTTTATTCGGTGCAATATTCGGAATATGGGGGGTATTCTTTGCAGTTCCTCTTGCTAGTTTTATCAAATCACTGATGGATAATTGGAAATACGTCGACTCTTAACTTATAACTCTGATAAGAATTTGTAGACTTCCTCTACATGGCCTGGAACTTTTACACCTCTCCATTCTTTTAAAAGCATACCATCAGGATCTATTAAGAATGTGCTTCTTTCAATACCCATATATTTTCTGCCATACATAGACTTTTCTTTCATTACGCCATACGCATTACAAATCTCTTCCTCAGGATCTGATATTAGTGGAAAATTTAACAACTCTTTTTCAATAAAGCTTTTATGTGATCTGATTGAATCTCTTGATACTCCGATTATTTTGCAATTTCTCTTGGCAAATTTTGATTTAAAATCTCTAAAGTTTTGGCTCTCAATAGTACAACCTGAAGTTTTATCTTTCGGATAAAAGTAAATTATTACATAACTGCCCTTTAGATCATCTAGACTTAAATGTTCATTTTCATCTACTAAACCTAAAAAACTCGGTGCTTTTGTTTTATCATTCATGTTTAGATTATAGGAAAAAATATTTTGAAAGGAAGTATAGCCGCAATAGTTACACCGATGAAATTAAATGGTGGTGTTGATTTTGATTCATTTAAGAATTTACTTTTATTTCACGAAGAATCAGAAACAGATGGACTGGTGCTAGTTGGCACTACAGGTGAGTCTGCTACTTTGAAAAAAGAAGAGCGAAATGAAATATTTTCATTCTGCTCTGCTGAGACATCATTACCTTTGATGGCCGGAGTAGGAAGTTCATCTACATTAGAGTCAATAGAGCTAATAGAATTGGCATTAAATCACAATATCATAGACTGTCTCGCTGTTACCCCTTATTACAATAAACCATCACAAAAAGGACTTGAGCTACATTTCAATGCACTTTGTGAAACTCAGGCAAAAATAACCCTATATAATGTGCCAGGCAGAACGGGTGTAGATTTAATGCCTCAAACAATATCAAAACTTGCTGAAAATAAGAATATTACAGGTATAAAAGAAGCTGTTAATACTACTCAAAGATTTATGGAACTAAAAAAAGTTAAACAGGATAGAGAGGATTTTATCTTACTGTCAGGAGATGACTTAACCTTTGTTAATTTTATGAGACACGATGGTGATGGAATTATTTCTGTTGCAGCTAATGTAATGCCCAGAGAAATGAAATATTTATCTGATTTATGCTTAAGCCATAAATTTGATGAAGCAGAGGCTTTACAAAAAAGGTACTCAAATTTATTTGAACTGTTATTTATTGAAGCCAGTCCAAGTCCATGTAAGTATCTGCTTGAAAAAATGTCTTTACTAGAGAATAATTTAAGACTACCTTTGCACCCATTGTCTGAGGAATATAGAGAAAAAATTTATGAAGTTTATAAAAAC
>MDTD01017375.1_pt1 | contig 10862 bp, 8 predicted proteins | sample 811221 | NCBI WGS metagenome assembly MDTD01 (sample SAMN05326646, study PRJNA326480) | marine metagenome | isolation source: seawater | place: Pacific Ocean: South West | collected 2011
ATTGTTTCCTCATTGCCGATATTAAAAATCTCAAAATATTTTTTTTTTGTTTTAAACTTATTAATCAATTTAATTAAACACGTAATTGTGTCATCTATGTGGGTAAATGATCTTTTTATACTTCCATTACCGTAGATAAAGATTTTTTTTTTTTTAAATATATCTTCCAAAAATTTATAATAAGACATATCTTTTCTACCAAAGTTTCCATAAATTGAAAAAAATCTTATACCAATTGAATTAATACCAAAATTTTCATTATAAAATCTGGCTGTCATTTCGTTATCAATTTTTGAAATTGCATATAAAGATTTTGGTCTTTTTGTAATTTCAGTTTCTTTAAAACCTTTATTTCGTTCACCATAAACTGTACTCGATGAAGCATAAAGAAAATTTTTAATTTTGTTATTTTTTACAAATTCGATAACCTCTACAAAACTTAAGACGTTATTTTTAATACAATCAACTGGTTTATCTAAAGAAATTCTTACCCCAGGTTGAGCGGCAAGATGAATTAAAAAATCTAAATTTTTCAATTTTTTTTTAGAAAAATTATTTGATAGATCAAGTTTAATAAATCTAAATTTTTTGAATTTTCTAAGTATTTTTAATCTTTTATTCTTATTTTCAAATCCATCATCTTTTGTGTGACAATCTATTCCTAAAACATTATGACCATCATTTAATAATTTATTTGCAAGATGAAAACCAATAAATCCAGAAGAACCTGTTATTAAAAATCTCATTTAAAAAACTTATATATAATAAAATAACTTATAAAACTAATCATAATACATAAATTAATATCTAATTTTATAAACTCAAATAATATAGATGGAATAAGACCTATAAGAATATAAATCAAAACTGCAATCTGGTTATTAAATCTAAAAAATAGAATATGATGTAAATGATTTTTCTGTTTAATGAAAGCATTGCCATTATTAATCAATCTAACAATGAACAGTCTCAATGTATCAATTAAGGGAAAAGAAAAAAAAAGAAATACCTGTTCAAAACTAATAATTTGGAAATTAGCTGAATTTGTTTTCAATATGATAATTGAAAAAATTATTGATAGCATTGAATTTCCAGTACTACCTAAAAATAAAAAATTTTGAAAATTAAGGATTATAAGAATTAACAAAGTTGGAAATATATAAAAAATTAGATCATTAAAAAATAGATAGTCTTTAAAAGCAAAAATTAATAAAAGGCAAACAGAATAAAGCTTTAAAAGACCATTGATACCATCCATTAAATTAAAAATTACTTGTAATATGACAATGCAAACAGCAAATAAAAATATATTTAAGTCTGAAGTAGTTATTGACTTGTCAAAATTGATAAAATAAATTTTATTTATTTCCAAATATGGTTCTAATATACTTAATGATATAAGAGAGACTAAAAATAAAAAAAAAATTCTTTTAAGAGGATCTAAATTACTTTTGTCATCTAAAAAATTTATAAAAAAGGAAAAAGATATTAAAATGAAATAACCAATAAACTCTCTAAAATATATAATATCTAAAAAAAATAATGAGAATAACCAAATGATAAGTGATAAAATTATAAATAGTCCGCCAGCAAGTGGAATGTTTTTTTTATGTATATTTGTTTTATTTGGTCGATCAATTAAATTGAATTTTTTTGCAATAATTTTGTAATTTAATAAAGTAAAAAAAATTAGGAAAATATTTAAACAAATGAAAAAAATGTTATACATAAATAAATATATATATTATATTTTAATCTTTATAGTCCTAATTTTTTTGGTCTTTTCTATTAAAAGCATTAAAGAAAATGAATATATTTTTGTTGAAATTTCGTATCCTGGGTACAGTATTATAAATGATAGAGACGGAAGAAATGATATGTTTTACTCGCTAAAGTTTAATAATTCTTACGAGTCAAAAAAAATAGAAAAATTATTTAATAAAGAAAATAGTCATCATGTAATTTTAAAAAATAACTTCAATCAAAGTAATTATTTAATTGATAAAAATTCTACTAGAGAAAAAATGAAGACATTAGACAAAAATGATTTAATTGAATTTTTTTTTTCAAATATGAGAATAGATAGCACTTTTAAAAAATTTTATCATCAATTAATCAATAAAAAATTTTATTTACATACAAAAGATATGTATTTAAATAATTTATACAAAGCACAAGTAATTAGTGATCATAATAAAGAATTACTTCATACTATTGCATCAATTTCTGATCTATCTATGTTGGGACCTGTGGACAAATTTAGTACAACACTAATGAATTATATGAGAAAAAATTGTATCTTGGAAGAATTGCCAAATCTCAAAAAATTAATATGTGATAATTTCATTGTTAATAAATCAGAATTTGCGATTATTTTGCATTGATATTTCGCATATAAATTTCAAAAAAACTATAAACAAAAATAAAAAAATAAAATCTAACGTTGCTCCGATAAAAGTATCTTTGAATACAAACATAAACAGAAAATATAGATAAAAAGCTTTTCTTATTTTTTTTTCAAAATTTTTGATTAAAAAAATTAATCCATAAATTATAAAACTATAAGTTAATGCAACTATCCAAAAATTGCCTTGAAACATATAGTAGCTTTCTCCAATGAGACCTAATCCAGCAGTATTTTTATAAGGGTACATTGAATTTATTAGTTTTAGATCAAACATAGTTTGAAAATTGTTAATATAAAAAATATTTTTTTCTTTTAAAAAAGAACCTGGAATTAAAATATTAAATAGCTCAGAAAAAAAATTTCCAGTTTCAGTCAGTTTTAGATAATATAATGTAGATAATTCATAAATATAAGAAACCCTACCTATTACATTGGATAAAATGACTGCATAAAGTTCAATAAAAGAGGAAGTTTGGTCAAATTTAAAAAAATCACGATAATGGTATTTTTCTGGATTATATAAATACCCTCTTGCTATAGAAAAAAAACTCCAAATAAAAGGAAGAGTTAGACCAGTAATTACAATAAATTTATTTCTTAAACTAATTTTTTCAATATTAATAAAAACTAACAATAAGCAAAAAAGCGTCTCAAGTCTTGATACTTTTACAACAGATAAAATAAATATTATAAAAAAAACGATTGCTACGTATCTTGTAAAAAGTTGTTTTTTATAAGCAAAATAGCTTAATGCAAAAAAAGACAAAAAATTTATTTTTTTTATTAATTGACCAAATATTGAAATCGATAAAAATTCATTATGGATTCCACCATGTAAACTTTTGGAACCTCCAATTGTATATAAATCATAAAGTTTTAAAACTAATAAAGTAAAATTAAAAAAAATTAAAAATATAATCAAATATTTAGTTAACCTTTTATTGAAAGATAATTCATCTTTTTTTACAATTTTCGGTAAAAAACTTGTTGAGATTAAGAAAGTTAAAAATATTGATATTATTAAATGAACCGGTCTATAAATCTCAAAGGATGTATAAAGAGGTATTCCTTCATAAAAGTTTCCCAATCCGATTTGAAAATTGAAATATTCAAAATTTATAATTTGTAAATAAAAAGGTAATTGATACATTATAAGAATTATTAATGAAAAAAATTTCATTATTTTTTCACGGATTGAAATAAATAAAAAAATTTGAATTAAACTTGAAAAAATTATTAAATTTTTATTGCTGAAAAAAAATAAAGAAGATATTAATAATATATTTAATATGTAAAAAAAAATACTTAGTTGAAAGCTATTCGAAAGTATTGAAAATATCTTGTTTCTACTTAGGCTAAACATAAAAAAATATGATCATATACATTAATTTTAGTATCATCGAGACATAACTATTACTTGTCCATACCTCTCAGTGACAGAAAAACCAATACTATTTAATTTTTTTATTTGATCTTCGACAGTACCAAAAGGAGTATCATCTAATTCAGCAATAATTCTTTCACAATTTGTAAGCGAGGCAGTATCATTAAAAAAAATTGATGCCTCTGCTCCTTCTATGTCAGAAATTAAGCAATATTTTCCATTAACATTATAATTTTCAATAACTTTGCTCAATGATATAGCTTTGACATCTTCTATTGGAACATTGTATTTTTTTTTTTTTAAATCTTTACTAAAATCTATTTGAGATGAAGTTGGTGTATTTGTCTCAAAAAAACTTACTTTTTCTACTCCATAAGCTAATGCCTTATTAATTAAAACATAATCATTTTTTTTTGAAAGCTGATCTTTCAATATTTTTAGTTTTTCAAAATTTTTTTTTGAAGCTTCGATACAAATAAACCTAGTATTATTTCTTTGTTTTGAAAGGACACCTAATATCACTCCAACAGAACTACCTAATTCAATTATTGTTTTACTATCTGCGAATCTTTTAGAAAATCTAGTCTCTGCAGACTCCCAGACCCCCCAAAAAATTCTTGAGGCATCTATATCTGAAACTAACGAATAGTCAAAAAACCCACCGAAAAAATTTGTCTTTATTTTTAAAAATTTAATTAATTTTCCAAAAAAACTATTACACAACAAAAAAATCATAAAATTTTTTAATGACGATGGTAAAATTTTTTTAATTTTTCGCTCTTGGGAAGATGTAATTAATTTCATTTATTCAATAATTTATATTAAAACTATTATAATTATAAAAGAATATTATAAGTATATTTACTAAGATTATTAAATTATCGTAATGAAAATATTGTATATTATTGGATCCTTTTTTCCAGCACAAGATGGTGGACCAAATAATTCTATATATTGGATTGCAAAAAATATTATCAAAAATAAAACTGTTAAGAAAATCGAAGTTTTAAGTTTTTATAAAAATATATCAAATAAAGATAAAAAAAAATTTAATATTGAACCTAACAAAAAATGTAGTGTGAATGGTGTAAGTGTAATTTATTGTAGATATTACTTTTTTAGAATTTTTTCACCTTATTTTTATTATTATTTATTTTGTAAATCAAAAAGATTTGACATTATTCATCTCAATTCAATTTTTTTTATAATCAACTTTTTTGTAATTTTATTATTTAATATATATAATTTAAGATATTGTATATCCCCTCGAGGGGAGCTTGAAAAAGAAGCTATAAGATTTAATCTTATATCCAAAAAAATTTATTTATTTTTTTTTAAAATTATTATCAAAAAAAATACTTTTTTTCATGTCACCTCTATAAAGGAGAAAAGTTCAACTAATAAAATTTTTGGCAAAAACTTTAAATATTATTCGTTAAAAAATTTAATAATTCTAGAAAAAAATATAAAAAGTAAAATTTCTTTAAAAAAAAATTTATTATATTTAGGGAGAATTCATCCAAAAAAGAATTTAGAAAATTGTATAAAATCATTCATATTAAGTTTTAAAAATATAAAAGACAAAAATATTAAATTTTTAATTGCCGGTGTTGGTAATAAAAATTATGTAAATTATCTTCAAAAATTAGTAACTGAAAATAATTTTGATGATAAAATTAAATTTTGTGGATTTCTTAATCTTGAGAAAAAAAAAAAATTTTTTCAAATGTTAAGTTTTTAATTTTATCATCTCACTCTGAAAATTTTGGTAATGTAGTATTAGAATCTTTAAATAATAAAACACCTGTTTTGGTATCAGAGAATTTACCTTGGCGTGATGTTGAAAAATACAAAGTTGGTTTTTGTTTTAAAAATAACCTCAAATCTACATCATCAATTATTTATAAAAAACTAAATTTAAACATTAAAAATTACAAACTTTTGATTAAAAATATGCCAAAATTTATGAAAAATTACGATGCCTCAAAAAAATCGTATTTATATTACAAGATGTATTTAAATGCTATCAGTATTAATAATTACCAAAAATGAGGAAATCCATCTTGGAAGATTAATTAAAAATGTAAAAGATTTAGCTGATGAAATTATAATTTTAGATTCTTTTTCAAGCGATCAAACGATAGAAATTGCAAAAAGAGAAAATTGCACAGTATTTCAAAATGAATTCAAAAATTTTTCTTCGCAGAGAAATTACTTATTTAAAAATTGTAAAATTAAAAATGAATGGTCACTAATTTTAGATGCTGATGAATATTTATCAAACGATTTAAAAAATGAGATAAAGCAAACAATTAGAAATACTAAATTTGATGCTTTTAAATTTAAAAGAAGATTAATTTGGAAAAATAAATGGATCAAAAGAGGCTACTATCCTATTTGGTTATTAAGACTAGGAAGAACCAAGACTTTATTTTGTGACGAAAATATTGTTAACGAACACATACAATGTAAAACAAATAAAGTTTCAGATTTGAAAAATGATTTTTTTAACCATAATTTAAAAAATGAAAAAGAATGGTTTAAAAAGCATTTGATTTACGCTGAGTTTGAAAAGAATAGATATTTTATTAAAAATGAAATCACTAAAAAGAGAATTTTATGGAACAAAATTCCGATAATTTTAAGACCTTTTTTACTTTTTTTTTATAGGTTTTTTATACAATTAATATTTCTTGATGGATTAAGAGGTTTTCAGTATCACTTATATCATTCACTAATTTATAAATTAATTATCGATTATAAAATATTAATAGCAGTTATTAAAAATGAAAAGTTTAATACAAAATCTTAATAACGGTAAAGTAACTCTCATAGAGACCGAGATACCAAAACCAAAAGAGAATCAAATTCTTATTAAGACAAATAAAACTTTGATTTCAACAGGAACAGAAAAAATGCTTATTGAATTTGGAAAGTCAAATTTCATCAAAAAGGTCCAAGGAAACAAAGATAAAGTAAATCAAGTTTTAGAAAAATTCAAAACTATTGGCATAAAAGATACATTAAAGATTGTAAATGAGAAATTAAATACACCTATTCAGATTGGCTATTCTAATGTTGGTGTTGTCCAAGTTTCTAATTGTAAAGATTTCAAGCCAGGAGATAGGGTGGTGTCAAACAGTTTCCATTCAGAATATTGTATTGTAGAAAAAAATCTGTGCACAAAAATACCTAACAATGTAAATGACACGAATGCAATATTTTCTATCCTTGCATCGATTGCTCTTAACGGTGTAAGAAAATGTAATACTCAAATAAATGAAAATATAATTATTTATGGTTTTGGGTTGATTGGTATAATTACAGCAAAACTTCTTGAAAATTTAGGTGTAAATATAATCATAATTGATAATGATGAAAATAAAAGAAAAATTGCTGAGGATTGTGGATATTCTTTTTTTAATCCTTCTCAAGAAGAACTTAAACAAAATATAAATAGACTGACTAACAACCAAGGAGCAGATAGTATTATTATTTGCACATATACTAAAAGCAATGAACCAATTATAGAAAGCTCAAAAATAATAAGAAAAAAAGGAAAAATAATTATAATTGGTATATGTGGTTTAGATCTTTCAAGAGATTTACTTTACGAAAAAGAGGCTGAACTGCAAATTTCAAAATCATATGGACCAGGAAGATATGAATATGCTTATGAGAAACTAGGATTAGATTTGCCATTTGAGCACGTAAGATGGACACAAAAAAGAAATATTGAAAGTATTTTAAACCTTATTTCAAAAAAAAAAATTAATTTTGAAGATTTGATTGAGGAAGAGTTTGATGTTGATAACTATGTTAAAGCTTATGAGAAAATTGAAAATCAAAAGTCTTTGAAAGGAATATTACTCAATTTTGAAAATTTAAAAGTAAAAGATCAAATTAAACCAATAATCAAAGTTAATGATACTAACGAAGGAGAAATTACTTTAGATTGTATTGGAGCAGGAAACCACTGTAAAAGAATTCTATTGCCAGCCTTCAAAAAAATGAATGTCGATTTTTCTGATATATGTGGTGACAGTACAATTAAATCAGAAATAATTAAAAAAAAATTTAGTTTTGAAAAAGTTGTTTCTGATGAAGATCAAATCTTTAAAAATAAAAAAAATTCCTTTATCATTATATCAACTCCACATCATTTACATTCTAACCAAATAATTAAAGCAATTAAAAACAATAAACCAATATTCATAGAAAAACCAATGGCTGTTGATAATCAACAGTTAAAAAACATAAAAGAAGTAATCAATGATGTTAAAAATATACCTCCAATTCATATAAATTTTAATAGAAGATACTCATTTTTTGGGAAAAAAATGAAATCATTATTAAATAAATCTAATAAAAAGACTATATCCATAGATATTAATTCGCCACCATATACAAAAGAGGGTTCTTGGTTAGAAGATAATAAAAAAAGCGGAGGGCCTATAGTAGGTGAAGCTTGTCACTTTATTGATTTTTCAAAATTTTTAATTAATGAAAAAATTTCAAAATATGAACTTATTAAAAATAATCATAATAATGATTTTGAAATTTATCTAGAGTTTGAAGATGGATCGATATCTAAGATTAATTATTATTTTTCAGGAAACAAAAAGTTTTCTAAAGAAAATATAAAAGTTTTCTCAGGTAATTGTATAACTATTATAGATGATTTTAAAAAAATAAAACATTATGGAAAAACAATCTATTCTAAAAATTTATTTTTTGGCCAAGATAAAGGTCATTCAGAGTCTATTAATATTTTTATGAAAAAAATTAAAGAAAAAAAATATAAGGTACAAGAACTTTTTGATTATATAGATACAACAAAAATTTCAATTGATTTGGCTGAAAATTGTTAAAAAAGATTATTTATTTTTGGTTTACCTTAAAAGATCTAAAATTTATTCAAATTTATCATTTTTTAGTTTTTAGTTTAGTTGGATATAAAAATTTAGAATATAATTTTGAAAGAGTAATTTTAAAAAAAGCTAAAAGAAAAGTTTTTTTTATTAAAAAAAAAAATTTTTTTTTTAAAGACGGATCAATAATCATTTTTAATAAAAAAATCAAAATTAAAAAATTTGACCTTCAAAGTAAAAATTCTTTAGAAAGATATAATTTTTTTTATTTTGATTTTATCAATTCAAATAAATTTATAAAAAATAAAAAAAAAACTTTAAAATTAATAAAAAAATATATTCAAAATTCACTAGAAAAAAAAGTGACTAATTTTTGGGATCCTTATGTATCAAGTATAAGATTAATCAATTTAGTAAAATTTCTTACTATTATGAAAATTGATGATGAGGAATTAAATTCCTTTTTATTTCATCACTTAATTACCATTCAAAAAAACTTGGAATTTAGACTTCAAACAAATCATCTTTTAACAAATCTGATTGCGATTAATTGCTTTTATATAATATCAAAAAATAAGAATCTTGCTGAATATAAATATTTTCAAGATTTACTTTATAAAAATATTTACGAACAATTTAACAAATATGGTGAACATGAAGAATTATCACCAATGTATCAAACGGTGCTTATAGAACAATTAATTGACCTAATAGTGATAGAAAAAGCTTATGATCAAAATGAAAATAAAGATTTATTAAATTTTGTTAGAAAATTATTTGTTGCATTGAGTGGCACCTTCCATACTAATAAAAAGATAGCTTTTTTTAATGACACAAATTATTCTGCGATAAATTTTAGTGATTTGTGCTTATTATTTAATAATAATTTTCCGAGAAAAAAAATTAAAATTAATCTTAATAAAAACTATAAATCTAGAAATTTTGTAAAGAAAATTTTAGGCAAATTTTGTTTAATAGTAAAAATAAGTGGTCCAAATCCAGCTCATAACCCCGGACATTCACATGCTGACAATTTTAGTTTTGAAATTTCTAATAAAAAAGAAAAAATATTCATTAATAAAGGCATATCAACTTATAAAAATAATAATTTAAGATATCTGCAAAGATCAACAAGATCGCACAATTGCTTAGAGATAGATAATGAAAATTCCAGTGCGATTTGGGCTTCTTTTAGAATAGGCAAAAAAGCTAAGTCTTTTATAGAAAAAGTTGATAAAAGACAAAATCTAACATTTTCACATAATGGATATTCAAATTTTTTTAAGAAAACAATTCATCATAGACAATTTAAATTAAAATTTAATGAAATTGATATTATTGATAAAATCAAAGGTAGATTTAGAATTGCAAAAATTTTTTTACATTTACATCCAGGATATTTTCCTAAAATTAAAAAAAAAAAAATTTTGATAATCAAGAAAAATAAAATTTTCTGTACTGTTATGACAAATCAAGATAACATTAAAATAAAAAAAAGTTTCTTTTATGAAAATTTCAATAAATATAAAAAAATCAACACTATTGTTATTTCCTCAAAAAAGCCCTTAATAAAAACGAAATTACAACTAAACTAAATGAAAAAAATTCTTTTTATTCTTGGAACAAGACCAGAGGCAATTAAACTTGCACCATTAATACTAGAGTTAAAAAAAGAAAGATTATTTAAACCTAAAGTTTGCATCACCTCTCAACATAAAAAACTTTTAAAACAAGTTTTGGGTCTTTTTAATATAAAACCTGATTTTGATTTAAATGTAATGACGTCTAACCAAAGCATAAGCAGCATAATTTTCAAGATTTCCAAAAAACTTGAAAATATACTTAAAAAAAATTCACCTGATTTAATTATTGTTCAAGGTGATACAACTAGTGCAATGACTGGGGCACTAATAGGATCAATGCATAAGATAGATATAGCTCACGTCGAAGCTGGTTTAAGAACATTTGATAATTTTTCACCATGGCCAGAAGAACTAAATAGAAATATTATAAGTAAATTATCAAGCTTAAATTTTTGTCCAACAAATAAAAATCTTAATAATTTAAAAAGAGAGAATATAAAAAATCTATATTTGACAGGAAATACAATTGCAAATTCTTTAGAATATATCCAAAATAAATTTTTTAAAAGTAAGAAACCTCATTATGAAAAAAAATTTAAAAATTTTCTTAATAAAGA
>MDTD01049818.1_pt1 | contig 10862 bp, 6 predicted proteins | sample 811221 | NCBI WGS metagenome assembly MDTD01 (sample SAMN05326646, study PRJNA326480) | marine metagenome | isolation source: seawater | place: Pacific Ocean: South West | collected 2011
GACCCCATCGAGGCGGCCATTGACGAAGCGGGTCTCATCGTGGGGTCTGTTCTTTCCGGAAATCGCAACTTCGAAGGGCGTGTTCACGGGAAGGTCAAGGCCTCCTATCTTGCAAGTCCTCCCCTTGTGGTGGCCTACGCCATTGCGGGTAATTTGGACGTGGATTTGACCACCGAACCCATCGGGCACGACTCGGATGGACAACCGGTTATGCTGTCTGAAATTTGGCCGAGCGAAGATGAGGTTAACGAGGCGATGAAGGTCATCACACCCGAGATGTTCCGACAGCGCTACGCCGACGCCATGAACGAACCCCGGTGGAACAGCATTCCTGCCGAACCCTCTCCGCTTTACCCGTGGGACGATGCGTCGACGTACATCCGACTTCCCACCTTCTTCAGCGGGCTTTCAGCCACGCCTGAACCCATCACGCCGATTGAGGGCGCCAAGGTATTGTTGAAGCTCGGCGATTCCATCACCACCGACCACATCTCGCCTGCTGGGTCCTTCCCAGCGAGCGGGCCTGCGGGCCAGTGGTTGGTTGAGCGGAACGTGAAGCAGGACGATTTCAATTCCTTTGGAAGCCGTCGTGGAAACCACGAAATCATGATGCGTGGCACGTTTGCGAACGTTCGTATTCGCAATCAAATGGCGCCCGGGACGGAGGGCGGTTATGCGCTGAACCACGAAACGGGCGAGGTCATGTCGGTGTACGATGCGGCCCAAATCGCAGCGCCGAAGGTCGTTCTCGCCGGCAGCCAGTACGGTACGGGTTCCTCTCGAGACTGGGCGGCCAAAGGCACCTATCTTCTTGGCGTCAAGGCTGTGATGGCGACCTCATTTGAACGCATTCACCGCTCCAACCTCGTCGGCATGGGTGTACTGCCGCTGACATTCAAGGAAGGCGAGTCTCATGCATCGCTCGGCTTGACGGGTGAGGAGAGTTTCACCATCCCGCTGACGGACGATGTCCAGCCGCTCCAGTGGCTGACCGTCCATGTCGCTCATCCCGATGGAAACGCATCCTCTTTTGAGGCACAGGTGCGTCTTGATACACCTGTTGAGGTGGAGTATTACCGCAACGGCGGCATCCTTCACACCGTCTTGCGAGAGATGGCGCAATCCACCGCATGAATCCAGCAGGTTGAAAATCAGACGACCCGCAGGTCAGTTTGATGCGTCAACTTCGAGGCAACGTCCGCTACCGTTTCCGGTCGGATGACCACGATCTCAACATCGTCATCGAAGGCGAGGCGGGTTGGGTGCAGCAATATGTCGAGGAATTGGGGCTTGTCGGTGTGGGCTGGACCATGCCCACCGCAACCGAGGTCCAAGCCACCAACTTGTCAAGCGTGAGCGTCGAGCGTCAAAAAGCAGGCATCAACATCGAAATGGAAGATGCGCCTGAATCCACTCGGCCGGCCGACATGGGTCCAGAACCCGACCCAAGTCGTATCCCCGTCGTTCGTCGCCCCATCGGCGAGTTGAACCTCCGAGAGAAATTGGACCAGGCGGGGCTCGCGGCTGCCGAACGACCAGACATCATTGAGTTGATGGATATTCTCGAGGACATGGATCCGCCCCAACCAGTCCAAGGCGCCACGAGCGTGGACCCCATGGCGGAAGCATGGTTGCGTGAACTGCTCCAGTTGGTAGTCCGAGACCACGGCATCACAGGTTTGCGAACCGAGGACATCGAAGAGATTGCCAGCAGCAAGTTGGGTGGCCGTGAGGGCACGGCACTCGAGGTGTGGCTGGATTCGTTGTTTTCCGCCGGAAAATTGGTGAAAATCCACGGCGGAGACTCCACGGGGTGGGGTCCTTCTCCGAAGTGGCTCGCAGGGCGATTTTAGGCGTTGAATTCCAGTCGGAATTTGCGGGAGAAAAACCGGGAAATTTTGAACAAAAACGAGGGCTTGCGCCTCTGCTGTTTGGGAACTTAAGTGCAAAGGCATTATATCCGAACAGGCCATCGCGCTAACAAGTGATGTCCATGCTAACCCAGAACGACCTCTCTAAGGCCCGAATCCGAAGTATCTTCTTGACCCTGTTGATGGTTCTCAGCACCACCGCCGCCCTTGCCACCACGGCCAGCGCATCGGTGGCACGCTCCTACACAACAAACCGTGATCCTACGGACCTCGCCATTGGTGATTTCGATTGCGATGGGCACAACGACCTTGCTGTGGCAACCGACGGTACGCACACCATGACGATTCTCTACAACGACGGCAATGGAAACTTCAACGAGCGACAGGACATCTGGGTCGCCGGAAACCAAAGCCGAAACGCAGACTGGGATGAATTTGCCAACGTTGAGCAGGTGGAAGTGGGTGAATTCACCGGCGACAGCGCCATTGACATCGTGATTTACCAGAAGAACAACCCGTTCAAGACCAACGACCAGGGTGCTCCAGCTGGTGAACCTGGCAACGTCACCATCATCGAAAACGATGGTTGCGGCAACCGCGACTGGACCATCGGTCAGCGCTACACGCACTTTTGGGTGTGGGACATGAAGGTCGGCGACGCTGACCAAGACGGCAACGACGACATCTTCGTCCTTGAATTGGAAGAAGACCTGTCCCGCCAGAACATCGTGACCTACCGCAGCCCTATCACGTCGACAACCCAAGGCTCGCCAACCTTCTTGGGCACCTCAACACAGCACATCTACCAGACGTTTGAAGTCGGTGATTACGGTGAAACGCAAACCGTGGGCCTCGGCGGTTCATGCACTGACGATGATATTTTCTTGCTACGCGGCTTCGGTGTTGACTACACCAGCGGTCAAACGACCAATCCCGGAAACATCGACAACGTTACCATCGTGGAGTATTCCTGCACTGGTGTTGCAAGCACCCCTGGTTCTTACCCTGCCGACATCACGTCAACCAACCCAACGGTGCTCCAATTTGGCCACGTTGGTTCGAGGGACTTGGCCATTGCCGATGTTGGTGGCAATGGATACATTGACACCATCGCTACGATGGAGAACGGTGCAGAGAATGTCTCGTACAAGTCCGCTTCTGCTCAAGGTAACTTCGGAACCACTCCCACCTCTTCTCAAACCGCTTACTATGGACCGTATATTTCCTGGAATATCGGCGTTTATGATTTGAACGGCGATGGCGAAGCCGACTTTGTGAACCCCACCCTTGCCTACCAAGAAAACACCACGGATTCAGCTGGTGGTAGCGAATCCTCGTTCATTCTCACCTATCCTTCAACCATTCAAGTGACGCTTTCAGACGGGAACGGTGGCCATGTGAGCCCACTCTCCTACCCGGCAAGCCGCCGTCCAGCGACGGTGGCCGTTGGAGAACTCGCCGGCGGCGTCAATTCAGCCATTGACATCGCCGTCGGACACGGCGATATTGGCTTGTCAAATTGGAGAGATAACCTTGGCTGGGCTGGCCAGTACGACACCATCACGGTCATTGAGATGGACAACAAAGACATGGCAGTGACCGACTTGGATATTTCGCCAACTGACCGGTATTTCGGATTTGTAGGCGAAGGAACCCGAGACATCAACGTCACGGTCACCAACACTGGTATGGACATTCTCAACGGCCAATCGGCTGACCTTGACTTGGTGTTGCAGGTGGTTGACGAAGCGAACTCAACCAACACCACCGTTTACGCCAACGACTGGGACAGCCCCGAAGTGAAGCCCGGTTGCGCATCTGGTTGTACGTGGACGTTTGAGGAATACATCGACGGTGCGACAAATTGGCATTTGGAAACCAACCATTCTGTTGGTGCTGGTGAAACCGCTGAGAACCTTTCTGCGAATTATCAAAACCCAACTGATTTCATGTGGGCTGGAAACATGAGGACGAATTCCTCTGGTGATGAGTGGAGTGGATACGGAAAGAACTGGGACGACGCCATGGTGCTGAACGATGTGGACTTGACCGGTGCTGACCGCGCCTTCATGAGCGTCGAACTCTTCCGTTCCCTCGGCTATGGCGCCCTTGGACAAGTGGCCACGACCACCACAGGTGGCCAAGTCTTCGTTCCTGGTGACATCTGGGATGATCTTGCACTCATTGAAGTCTACAGCGAAGATTCCGGCTGGAATCTTGTTGCTTGTCCTGGCGACGCCGCAGTTGCAGGCGCTTGCGCCTCGGGTGGCAGCATGTGGGGTGGTTTCGACAACGACCGAGTCACCAAGCAACTCTTTGGCTACTACCCAGAAAGCCGCACATCCGGCCTCTTTTATTCGGGCACCCACTATGGTTGGGACAATTTTACCGAAGAAGGCTTGGGCGTGTTTGACCTCTCACCTTGGGCAAACGAGACCGTTGACATCCGATTCCGATTCAGGACGGGCTTTGAAGGGTCAACTGCTGACGATAACGAGAGCCGTTGGTCCGGCCTTGATGGTTTTGCTGTTGACAACCTCACCATTTGGAAGCAAAACACCGCCTTCCTGCCCAACCCACAAACGCAATCAACGACCATCGGTCCGTTCACCAACCTCGAACCAGGACAAGATTTCACCGGGTCAATCCAAGCGAACCTCCTCAACGATACGACCTATCGTATTTCTGCCAAACTGTCGAGCAACAGTTGGGACGAGCAGGCCGTTAACGACGATATTATCGCCTACGTGACGCCGTTAAATCTCTATGACCCCATGGTTGAATCCATCGATTTCTTCAAACCCGGCAGCTTGTATGCACAAGGCGTGTACGACATCGCAGCCATCACCAACAACTATGGAAACACCGAGGTGGACTTTGATATTGAGGCCACGGTTTACTCTGCAACACCCTCCGATGTGTACTGTGGAAGCCCGACCCTCGCCGTTTGTGTGGAATCCTTTGAAGGCGGTGCAGCGGGCATACGATACACCGAGCGTGGCGATGATGGCCAAGCGCCGAAAGGAAAGGTCTACGATGATAACGCCTGCAGTACACCAATTTTCAGAAGCAACGCCTACTGGTTCGGTCACCCTTGTGAGACCTCGACCAAGGGGTACGAGGATGCTTGGGTGAACCAAACACTCGTCATTCCAAACATCGATTTGACGAGCATGAGTGGCGACTTCGTTTCACTCAACTTCGAGTACTATGCTGATACGTTCTTCCAGACAAGCCCAACCGGAGAAAATGATCCATCGGATTATGTTTCCTTGGAACTTGAATACACCAAAGGCCAAACCAATTATTCAGCTCTTGTTGTTGCTCAATGGAATGATTACAATGAAGACGATAGTTGCCGTGTTGATGAAAATGGTGATGGTGTGACGAACAGCACCGAGCCCTTTGATTTCACAGAACTCGTTCCGATTGGCGACCCCATTAATGACGACGGCGACAGGCTGAATGTGTTTTACAACACCGATGACCTTGTGAAAACCACCAGCATTGACTTGACCCATCTCTATGTCCAGAATCGTACCTCGCTGGACTCATCCCAGTGGCGATTTGAGTGCATTACGCTCAAGGGATCCACTGCAAATATCCTCTTTGAGTTCCAGTCCAACGATGATGGAAGGAACGGCCAGAACGACGGTTTCAAGGGCGTTGGGTTCAACAACATCTCACTCCAAGAATACACCTTCTTGGAAGTTGCCAGCTACACCACCACCCGAACCAATGTTGACGGCGGAGACTCCGGAGCGACGACGATCGCAAGCCACGAATTTGAAACTGGCGTGTATCGACTGGACGTTCGGAGCGTCTTTGATAACACGACGGTCGGTACGGCTTGGGAGGGCGCCAATGAACTTTCAGAAGCCAACAATGTTGAGCGTGTGATCTTCAACGTTGAGGCCGTGGATGTCTCCATTGGAAGCCCCAACACCCTGAAGTGCATGGACGACCAAACGTTGGCCTGTGTACTCCCAATCGACGAAGCACTTGACCACTCATGGGATTACTCCGCAGTCAACGGCGTTCTCGCAGGAAGTTACATCTTCAACATGGACATCCACGATATGGCTGACGGTTCACTGGTCTACCAAGAGTCCCTTTCCGCACGAACACTGCAGAGCGCGCAACGAACCAACTTCAGTTTCACCCCATGGGAAGGTAACTCCGATGGACAACAATGGGTTGATGGCGCGACGTACAACATCTCTGTGTACGCCACCCTAGCCGATGGCAGCGAAACGGGCAACACACGCTTCTTCCACGCAACATTCGCCGAGAATATCGATGTGGCCATCCTCTCCGACACCTCGATCCGAACCAGCATCATCAAGGAAGACCTTGCCATCCTCGGTATGACCTACACCCAATACGAGGTCAACGATTTCGACACTTACTTTGACAGCGGCTGGTTCACCCACTACAACAAGATCATCTTGCCGTGGCAGGACCAGTTGGCTGCGAAAGACTCCCAATTTGGCGGCGGCGGGTACTACGAAGAAATCGGTGAACCGAACCGAGTCGTCATTCTGAAAGAATTCATGTCCTCGGGCAAGACCGTTCAGGTTCACTTGGCGCCGTACGGTTCCCAAATCTACGGTGACGGCACGACCGCTCGCCTTCCGTTTGGTTTGAAAATCAACGCTTTCTCCGAAGAAGACGATTTCATCACCTTTAGCACGATGGACCTCGCTGACCCATATCATCCCCTGATGGACAACATCGATGTTAACGCCTTCCAGGGCTTCGATGCCAATTCTGTTGTCGCTGAATCGGTCTTGAGCACCAATTCGGTGAGCACCACCGAAGTGCCAGCGGTTTGCGGTGGCGGCTACATGGAAAACGGCGGTGAATTCCAGCGAATTATTCGTTCACAGGATAACATCCAGGACACCGTTCTCGGAATTTGCAACTATCTTGATGGTGGTCTCATCATCTCCACCATTGACGTAGCGACCCATTCCGAGCGTGCGGACAGCAGCACCTTCCCGCTACTTGGTAACCTCTTGAAGTTCAATGCCAGTGGTTATCCCGACCCCGATATCGGTGTCCAGGGCGCTGGTCTTGAAATCACCATCAACGATGAGGTGCCAAAGAGAGACCCCAGTACATCACCCAAGTATGCCACACATTACATGAAGAGCGGTGCAACCGTGAACTTTGGTTACGAAACGACCAGCACCGAATCACTTGTGGCCGACTGGATCATTGACGGGCCGACCAATTGGGATGAAAGCACCCTTGCCAGCGGCGTCACCGGGCACACGACCGGTGCAACCCCGAGCATGACCTTCTGTAAGGCTGACCTCGCTTCTCAGACGGGATGCGCTCAAGGTGAGCAGTGGCACATTACGCTGATGTTGCACGACGAGGATGGCCACGCTCGAGTCATCGATGTGACCGTTGAAACCAACGATATCAAAGCCGATGAATTCCGGCCAGAGGCTGATGCCGTCATTGACATGCGGCAGGAATACGAGGAGAATGTTGAGTTCATCGAAACCAAGACGGTTTCCAACCAAGAGTGGGACGTCCACCGCCTCATCCTCCAAGGCGAAGGCGATGATGCTGAGTTGATTATTCACTTTGATGCCAGCAACTCAAGTGACTTGGATGCGCTCGAAGGCAACGGTATCGAGACCTACGAGTGGAAGGTTCTGTTTGATGCACCTTACGGTGATGATTCCTTCGACGTTGACGGCCATACCTTCACGACAACGGCTGCCAGCGGTGGAATGTGGTCGTACAAATTCAAGAACGTCACCGTGGACTCCACCGGCACCACAGAGAACCAAATTCGTATCGAGTTGGTCGTCATCGACAAAGCGGGCGAAATTTCTGAGAAGCACCGAATGTACTTCGTCGTTGTACCAGAAGGCTTTGGTGATGCAGAACCCGCCATCCAATGGGATAACGTTCAATTAAATGACACCCAGTTCAAGGATGATGAGTTGACCATCTCCGGAAGCGTGCTTTCCGGTGCAGAAACAGGCGATGTGTACGTTGAAGCTGCTTTCTTCGAAGAAAATTTCTCGGCTTCCTCGGTGATGAAGTACAACATGAGTGTTCTGCAACTTTGGGGCAAGAGTCAAGCCTTGGGCGACGGCGACCGGTTTGAGATCACCCTTGACATGAGTAGCCTTTACACTGCTGAGCCACGTTCTCAGCGCGTTTACATCAAGTACTACGAAGGCGATTACCCTAACGAGCGATGGGTCACCATCAAATGGATCGAACTGAGCCTTCCGGCCTGTCAGGGCTTGGAGGCTGACCCGCAAGCGATTGAGGCAGGTGGCGAATTCATTCTCGACGCCAACGGCGATTGTCAGTGGGACGGTGCATGGTCGTACGACCCAACCACCGGCCTTTGGACGGACAACACCCAGACCGACAACGGCGGCGACGACGTTTCGAGTGGCTTGGACACCACGATGCTCCTCATCGGCGGCGTTGTTCTTCTGCTCATCGTCTTTGGTACGCTGATGTTCATGCGCCGAGGCGGCGACGACGACGAAGCCTTTGCAGGTATGGACAGCGGCTTCGGTGCCGATGCTTTGGACCCCACCGAGCAGTACGTTCAGCAGTTGATTGCTCAAGGCTATCCTGAGGAAACAGCGAGAGCCTTTGCAGCCCAATACGTGGCCGGTGCAGCAGCACAGCCAGAAGCAGCGGCACAGCCAGCAGCAGCACAACCGGCGGCAGCAGCACAACCAGCCGCTGCCTTTGACCAGGCGATTTACGAACAGTACTACCAGCAGTTCGTCGGCCAAGGCTATGATGCAGCGACTGCGGCCGCTTATGCTCAGCAATACGCCATTCAATACGCCCAATCACAACAATGATGTCGAGCGCCTGAGGTGCTTTGATGTCGGTTGAACTTGGACGCATGAGGCGTCATGCTCGCCTTGCCCGCTGGATGGGCATCATCGGCTTGCCGCTTGGCCCGCTCATGGGGTTCGGAATCTTACTTGGCTTGCTCGGTTTTGCCCTCAACCTCCACGTGTGGGAGGAGGGTGCGGTTTCAGAACACCACGAGCTCCATCAAATGGTTCGCAGAACCTTTGGTTGGTGTTTAGCGGCCGTCATCGTGCCGATGCTGATGATGATTGCAGGTGGATTTTTCCACGTGTTGCGCTCATCTTGAATAAGGGCAAGGCCCTTCAAAGCGCCGGTGCGTGCTCACTCTTCCTCGTAGGGTTCGAGGGGTGAGTCGTCGTGCTCCTCTTCAACGCCTTCAACCAGGTGAGATTCAAAGTTGGGTAGACGCAGTCGCCAATTATTCGGCAGAGATTTCCCGTTATCGATGATCTTCAGTGTGCGTTCTTGCCAGGCCGTGGGTTTACGTTGCATGATGTACATGTAGAGGACGGAAGTTCGCATGTCTTCGTCAAGGACTGTGTAGCCTGTAGCGGCTTCGAAGTTCATGGCACGAAGCAGATTGAATGCAGGACGGTTGATGATTTGGAACCAGCGTTTTGCATTTCGCATGCACACCATGATGACGATGAAAATGACGAGGGTGTTCAAACACAGCGTGCCAAGGGACGGCTCGCCGATACCCTGGAGCATGACCACGAGGAGCAGCAGGATAGGAACGGCTGTGATGAGGAAGATGAAATTCTCAGACATGGGCGGCTTTCGCATTTTTTGGCGAATGGCTTCCCACCCATCGTGATGTCTCTCGTAGGGTTTGAAAATATCCTTCTCTTGTTGCGCCGCTGCCGCTCGAACAAGTTGCAAGAGTCCGTTGATTTTCCGAAATTGGGTCATGCCGACGTCCATGTTGTCGTCCAAAATGGATTGGAGTCTTGCTTGAGCTTGGGCGTATTCTCCCATGTCGGCGAGGATTGAGGCCATCTCGACCACGGGTGTGACTTCACGAGGGGCAATTTCCCGGCAGTCTTGCCACCAGTGCAGCGCATCGTGGAGCATACCGAGGTCGTCGGCCATGAGGCGACCACCTCGCACCCACATGTCCATGCGTGAGGGGTCAACAGCGATGATTTTCTTGACGGCGGAAAGGGCTTGGGCAGCCTGTGCCATCGTGGCCGGTACGCCAGGGGGTGGTAGACAAGCGTCAACGTATACGGACCATGCTTCCAAATGTTCGGGGTCGAGGGTGGTCGCCTTTTTCGCTTCCTTTTTCGCGAGGTCTCGGTCGCCTTCATCAAGGGCTTCCAGCGCATTGAGGTAATGCGATTCAGCACTCATGTCTTCACGTCCGTTCAGTCATCTTTGCGCTCAAACTTCTTCGGCGGTGTCCTGAAATCGCGCGGTGGTTGATTGTGCGCATGGCCTGAGCGTTTACCTCTGGCTCTACGGGGTTGAACATCTGAAGACCGCCGATGTTGGGGGCGAGAACCGCCACGGCCTTGGGGGGGGCGCCCACGTTGCTGGCCACCATCGCGACCCCTACCACGGTTGTTGCCCCTTTGTTGGTAGCCGTTGGAGCGGTGACCACGGTCATCTCGGCGTCCGCCACCTCCTCCTCCGCCTCCTGGTCGTGGGGCACCGCACCGATTGCATTCGGTTCGGAAAGAAAAATTCACGTTGTTGCAACTGGAACAGGTCCAATCGTTGTCGTTGAAGGTCCCACCACCTCGTTGACCACCGTTGGAAGAACGTCGACCGCCACCTCGGTCACCTCGGTCGTTTCGATAACCTCCTTGTTGGCGGCCCCCTCTGTCGTTTCGATAACCGCCTTGTTGCTGGCGTTGTCCACCACGGTCGTTGCGGTAGCCACCTCGGCGCTGACCCTGTTGGTGACCCTCGCTGTTGCCGTTTCGAGGTGCACCGCACCGGTTACATTCGGTTCGGAAGGCGAAGTTCACGTTGCCGCAACTGGAGCAGGTCCAGTCGTTGGCGCCCTGTTGCTGGGCACCTCTGCGGTCATTTCGGAAGCCTCGCTGTTCCCTGCCGCCTTGACGCCGGTCGTCTCGTCGGTCGTTTCGGAAGCCTCGCTGTTCTCTGCCGCCTTGA
>MDTD01030397.1_pt1 | contig 10860 bp, 10 predicted proteins | sample 811221 | NCBI WGS metagenome assembly MDTD01 (sample SAMN05326646, study PRJNA326480) | marine metagenome | isolation source: seawater | place: Pacific Ocean: South West | collected 2011
ACAAATCAGAAAATTTTGAAAAACTTAGTGATATTGTAGAGGTTTGGTTTGATAGTGGTTCAACTCACTCATTTGTCTTAGAAAAAAGAAAAGATCTGAAATGGCCTGCTTCAATGTATTTAGAGGGATCGGATCAACATAGAGGATGGTTCCATTCCTCTTTGTTACAATCATGTGGAACTAGAGGTAAAGCACCTTTTGAAACTATACTTTCACATGGATTTGTAGTTGATGGCAAAGGTTTAAAAATGTCCAAATCTTTAGGAAATGTTATTGCTCCAGAAGATATACTAAAAAAATATGGGGCTGATATTTTAAGAATATGGGTTGCGTCTTCGAATTATGCTGAGGATTTGAGAATAGATTATTCAATATTAGATCAGCATTCGGAGTCTTATAGAAAAATCAGAAATACATTTAGATATTTACTCGGAAATCTTAATGACAATTTTAAAGAAATAAACATGGAAGATGTTGATATTAATCAATTGCCTGAATTGGAGCAATATATGCTACATAAGATTTATGAATTAAATTCAAAGTTTAATAAAAATTTTAAAGATTATGATTTTCATAATCTTTACAAAGAATTATTAAATTTCTGTACAGTAGATTTATCAGCATTCTATTTTGATATTAGAAAAGATGTTTTGTATTGTGATACCAAAAACTCTAGTAAAAGAAAATCCACATTAATTTTGTTAAATATAATTTTAAACTCATTATTAAAATGGTTTGCACCAATACTAGCTTTCACAACTGAGGAAATTTATCAACTTATATCAAAAAAAAAAAGTGTACACTTAGAAAAATTTCTAGACTATCCCAAGCAATTTAATAATTCAAAATTGAATTCTAAATGGAGCAAATTAATGAAAATAAGAGATATTTGTAACTCGAGTATTGAAGAAAAAAGAATTAAAAAAGAAATAGGTTCAAGTCTAGAGGCAGAGCTAAAAATTAATTTGAATAATAAATACAAAAACATCATAAAGAATATAGATTTCTCAGAATTGTGTATTATTTCAAAGGCAGAAATAACTCTTAATGAGAATGAAGATATAACTGTAATAACTTCTAGAGCTAAAGGAAATAAATGTCCTATATGCTGGAAGATATCAGTTGATCCTTGTAAAAGACATCAATGTGCCCTAAATGATAAATGATTTTAAAATATTTAAACAAAACTTTATATTTAAATTTATAATTGTTTTTCTTATATTTATTTTTGATAGAATCTCTAAAGAATTTGTTATTTATTTAAGTGAAAAAAGTTTAGTAAATATTTTATTCACTTCTTCCTTTCTAAATATTAATTTAATATGGAATGATGGAGTTGCATTTGGCCTTCTATCTTTCGATGAATTATTTTTTTATAATATTGTGACTATGACAATAATAATTGTAGTCATTATACTCTTTGTAATGATTTACAACAGTAGCGGTTTATCTAAATACTCGCTTTTAATGATACTTGGTGGTGCTCTTGGTAATCTTTATGATAGAATTGTTTTTAATTCTGTGCCTGACTTTATCGATTTACATATCGGTAAATTTCATTGGTTTATCTTTAATATAGCGGATATTTTTATTACTATAGGAATTATTATCATGATTATGACAGAATTTTTTATTAAAAAAGATCAACAATATGAAAAATAAAAAAAAAATACTAATATTATTTCTTTTTTTGGCTCATTTAACAGCATGTAATACAATGCAAAGTGCTTTTGTAAATGATAAAAAAGGCGGATCAGAGGCTTTTCTCGTAAAGAAAAAATCGCCTTTAGTGATGCCTCCTAGTTATGGAAAACTTCCAGAACCAAATGAACTTAAAAAAAAAGAGGAAGAGAAAATAGATATAAAAAAAATTGTAACTGGTTCAAAAAACGTTAACCAGAAAATAGAGTCAGATAATTCGATAGAAAAGTTAATTCTCAATAAAATCAAAAAGAATTAATGATTAGTAAATCTATTATTTTTAAAAATTTTACTAAAAAAAAAAAAAATTTCAAAAATTACTAAACATAATTTAAGAATTTTATTAAACAATAAAAGCGAATTGATAAAATCTTTAGGAAAAAATTATAAAGATTCATGTGACTTAAAATATATAAAAAAAAAAATTAAAAAAAATGAAACTTTAAGGCTTATTGGTATGGGTGGGTCAATTTTAGGATCAAGAGCAATTTATGATTTTCTCAAAAACAAAATTAAAAAAAAAATTTATTTTATTGATAATTTAATTTCTACTAATGATTTTTCCAAGAAAAAAAAATTTCTAAATCTTATAGTTTCAAAATCAGGAAATACTCTAGAAACAATCACAAATATAAATATTCATGTTAAAAGTAAAGACACAAATATTTTCATCACAGAAAATAAAAAAAGTTACTTATACTCACTTGCAATTAATTTAAAATCAGAAATAGTTCATCACAATAATTATATTGGAGGAAGATACTCAGTACTATCTGAAGTCGGAATGTTACCGGCAGCGTTGATGGGATTAAATCCAATTAAATTTAGACAATTAAATAACTTAATTAAAAACAAAAGATTCTTTAACTCGCTTTTATATAATGTTGAAAAAATTTTATCTCTCACAAAAAAAAAAAAAATTAACTCAATTTTTTTGAATTATGATCCATCTCTTCAGAATTTCCTTGAGTGGTATAAACAACTTGTTGGGGAAAGTTTAGGCAAAAAAGGAATTGGCATTCTTCCGGTAATTTCAAACATGCCGAAAGATAATCATAGTGTAATGCAACTTTATTTAGATGGATTTAAAAAAAATTATTATACCTTTTTTTCTTTAAGAAATGATAAATCAGATAAAATAAAAAATTTAAATTTATATAATTTTAATTTTCTTGAAAATAAAACAATTAATCAAATTGTTATTAACCAAAAAATAGCTACTGAAAAAGTTTTTTTAAATAAAAATATTCCATTTAGAAGTTTTGAAGTTTTAAAGAGAGATGAAACAACTTTAGGTGAGTTATTTATTTTTTTTATTTTGGAAACTATTCTCCTAGGTAAGGCTTTAAACGTAAATCCTTATGATCAACCATCCGTAGAACTCATCAAGACAGAGACCAAAAAAAGATTGATTAAGTAATTCTTCCAAATAATAGCTTAGACATGCCGAAAATTTTTTCTCTTAAAATAGAAAACTTTTCATTTATTTTCTCCTTTTTTTTTTTATTTCTGTGAATTATCACTATCGTTTCTGGATTTGAAATTTTTAAAAAACTAATTTCATCTATTATTTCATTAAGTTTATTGCAACGAAAAGGTGGATCAATAAAAATAATTTCAAATTTTGAAACATTGAAATTTGTATTTTTCAAATCAAAAACAGTTTTTTCAACTATTTTAGCCTTTTTCTCCAATTTTAAATCATGAATATTCTTATGAAGAATATTCAATGTATCCTTATAATTTTCGAAAAAGTAAACTATTTTTGCACCTCTAGATAAACATTCAATCCCAAATGATCCACTACCAGAAAACAAGTCTAGAATTCTTGAATTATTTAAGTTTACTTTATTATCTCTTGAGTGATTAAGAATATTAAATATTGTTTCTTTAACAAGGTCTTTTAAAGGTCTTGTAATTGAGTGTAAGGGTTGATAAATTTTTCTTCCCTTCAAATATCCCCCAATTATTCTCATTATTAATCTATTGCTTGATGTCCTATATCTCTTCTATAAAAACCATTTTTCCAATTTAATTTTTTAATGTTATTTATAATTTTATTTCTTGAACTAAAAAAACTTGATGAAATATTAACAAAATTCAAAACTCTACCACCTACAGAGTAAAATTTTCCCTTTTTTTTGTTAGTACCTGCATGGAATAAATAATTATTTTTATTATTTTTAATTCTTAAAAGATCTTTAATCTCAACATTTTTTTTGTATTTATCAGGATATCCTTTTGAACATAAAACAATACACATACTTTTTTTACGTCTCCATTTAATTTTATAGTTATTTAATCTTTTTTTAACGCAAGCTAACATTAATTCGAGAAAATCAGACTTTAGAAGTGGTAATATAGCTTGACATTCGGGATCTCCCATTCTTACGTTATATTCAATCAGATAAGGATTATTATTTTTAATCATTAATCCTGCGTAAAGAAAACCAGAAAAATCATGACCAGGATCCTGTAAAGCTCTAAACGTAGGCTTTATAATTTTTTTAATAATTTGTTTCTCTAATTTTTTGTTAATTAAATTTGATGGACAATATGCACCCATACCACCAGTATTTTTTCCAATATCTCCTTCTCCAACACGTTTATGATCTTGAGCAGTTTGAAAAGTTTTAAAATTTTTTCCATCAGAAATTATAAAAAAACTCATTTCTTGACCCTCTAAAAATTCCTCGATCAATACGCTTTTTGCAAAGCCAAATTTGCCATTGAAAATTTCTTTTATTGCAATATTACATTCATTATAATTATTACATATATATACACCTTTTCCAGAAGCTAACCCATCAGCTTTGACTACTATGGGTAATTTGGAATTTTTTGCATATTTATTTGCCTTTCTCTCTGAAGTAAAAATTCCAAAATTTGCTGTAGGAATTCTGTATTTTTTACAAATTTTTTTTGTAAAAATTTTAGATCCCTCTAGCTGGGAAGATTTTTTGTTAGGTCCAAATACAAAGATATTTCTTTTTTTTAAATAATCAACAATACCATTTACTAAAGGTTTCTCTGGACCTACAATTACCAAATCTATTTTTTCTTTTATTAAAAAATTATAGATTAGTTGAAAATTATTTATATCTAATGGAATATTCTGAGCAATAGCTGCAGTGCCTGCGTTTCCAGGTAAACAAAATATTTTTTTTACTTTTTTAGATATTGATATTGAATTGGCTATTGCATGTTCTCTTCCCCCATTTCCTAAAATTGCAATTTTCATATTATTATTTTATATATCTTAAAAATGAAAAATAAGTTAGCAAAATTAAAATATTTACCAAACACTTTTAAAATTATTGAGGACGGTGATCATGTGATTTGTGCAATTTCCCAAAAGAAAATCTTGTTACAAAATTTAAACTATTGGAATATTGAAAAGCAAGAGGCTTATTACTCTTATATCGAAGCCTCCAAAGTGAGGGAAAAAGACAATTCCTAAACTATTTTTTCCATCTATTATGTGTCCAAATCCACTGATCAACATTTTGAAGTATCATTTTCTCAAGAATTTTATTTAATTCATGAGTGATATCAAAAATACTTTTATCTTTTTCAAATTTTAGAGGTTTTGAAATATGTAGTTTAAAAGAAATATCATTTACTCTTTCAATATAAATTGGCACAATTTCACAATTGTATTTTTTAACTAATTGAGCTGGAATTGTGGTTGTAGAAGCTGATCTTTTGAAAAAAGGTGCATTTATTCCTTCCCTAACTCTTTGATCTATCATAAGTGCAATTGAAGAACCTTGTTTAAAATTTCTAATTAATTCTCTACTTCCGGACCGCCCTTTTTTAATTTGTTTTTTACATATGAAATTCTTTCTAATTTTTTCCATATTTTTATTTAAATATTTATTATTTAATGGTCTATATATTGCTGCAAGATCAATTCCAGACATTTCTAATTGCATAGCCATTAATTCAAAATTATTAAAATGACCTGAAACAAAAACAACTTTTTCCTTTTTTTTTATGATTTCATCAAGATACTCTTTTCCAATAATTGTAATAAAATTATTCAATTTACCACTTCTAAAATCTTTTAAATATACGTACTCAGAAAATATTCTCCCGTAGTTACCTAAAACAGACAACGAAATATTGTCGTAACTTTTTTTACTAACTATCTTAGCTTGTTTTAAATTATCAATTATAAGAGATTTTGATCTAAAGAATGGTCCGAAATATTTTCCAGTTATAAAACCTAAATTAGAAGAGCTTTTATAACCTATCATGGAGAATATAAAAAAAAATATTTTAATTATTATAAATTCTATAAAATAAACTATTTGTTTCATAAATATTCAAATAATTTTTTTTTAAATCTTTTAATATTTTTTATTTTTAACTTTGTTTTAAGGAAATTTATATTTTTTTTTTGGTTTTGGTCTAGTCTATAAAAGTCTTTTTCAGTAGTAATAATTTTTAAATTCTTTTGTTTAGCAAGACTTTTAATTCTAGTGATTTCATCATTATCTAGCTTATAATGATCAGGGTAAATAATTTTTTCGATTATTTTGAATTTGTTTTTATTTAATGTGGTTTCAAACTCATGAGGGTTACCGATACCAGAGAACATTAAATATTTTTTTTTTAAATCAAATTTTTTTAGATTAGTCGGTTCATACTTTGCCACAAAAATATTTTTTCTTTTTACATTATAAATAAATTTTTCTAGATTAGGATTATCTTGTTCACCATTTATAAATACCAAATCATATTCTTTAATTTCCATTAAATTTTCTCTTAATGGACCTGAGGGAATCAAAAACTTATTACCAAGACTATTACTAGAATTAAAACACACAATACTTAAATCATAATAAATATTTTTTTGTTGAAGACCATCATCTAGAATAGCAACATCAAATTTTTTTTTCTCTGCTAAAAATAAGGAATTTTTTCTACTTTTATTAAAAATAATATTACCCTTTTTTTTTAACTGCCTTATTTCATCAAATTGATTATGATAATTTTTTTTAATGAATACTGGATTAAATTTTTTACTTAAAATTTTATAAATTTCAATTGCTAACGAAGTTTTTCCAGTTCCTCCTAGATAAATGTTTCCAACACATATTGTCTTAATCTTAAATCTCTGTTTGATTGAGGTTTTTTTAATTTTGTTTATTATGTAAGTTATAATATTTAGCGGGAATAATAAGTAAGATATAATTGATTTTTCTTCCCAAAATATTGGTTTATATACTTTCATGAAATATATTTATTAATTTCTTTTAAATTTCTTTTTAAAATTTTATCACCAAGTACATTAATTTTGTTAGTTTTAATAATTGAAACTTTTTTATTTATTTTGTTATAAATTATTTTTTCTATATTTGATGGTATTTTTGACATTGAAGAAATCTTCTGTTTATTTAGATAAGAGTAAACCTCTTTAAAATTTTTTATATAAGGTCCATGAATTATAAAATTATTTAGTCTCGCGGGCTCCAAAGGATTTTGACCACCATGGGGTATAATTGATCCACCCATAAAAGTTACACTTGATAATTGGTAAAAGTTTTTATTTATTCCATAACTATCTACTAAATAAATATCTAAGTTATTTTTTAGTTCTTCATTTTTTGAGTGAGCCTGTACTTGAAGATCCATTTCTTTAAGTTGATTTTCGATACTCCTGGCTCTTTTTATATGCCTAGGAATTACTATTGTTAATATGTTTTTTATTTTTTTTTTTAATTTTTTATGAATATTTCCAATGAAAATCTCCTCATCAAAATGGGTGCTTGCAGAACACCAAATCTTATAATCCTTAAATTTTGCGTTTAAATTATTTTGTTTAATCTTTTTATTTTTGTCGTCATAGAATTTTAAGTTACCACAAAATTTAACTTTTTTAACTCCCAAAGATTTAAGGTATTTTGAAGTTTCTTTATTTTGTGGTAGAGCCAAATTAATTTTACTGAAAATTTCCTTTGAAAATTTTTTTAATTTCGTCCATTTATTAAATGATTTTTTTGTTATTCTCGCATTCAAAAGAATAATTGGAATTTTATTTGAGTTCAAATTTCTTAACATATTTGGCCAAATTTCAGATTCTACAAAGACTGCTAATTTTGGATTCCAAAAACTAATAAATTTATTTGAAAATAAATTCGTGTCTAAAGGAAAATATTTGTGAATTGTTTTTTTTAGTTTAAATTTAAAAAATAAATTGGCTGAACTAATTGTGGTTGATGTTAGCAAAATCTTTTTTATCTTTTTTTTTTTCTCTAATTTTTTTAAGATAGGAATTATACTCATCATTTCACCTACACTTGCAACATGAAACCATACAAGAGAACTTTTATTCTTGTTTTCTTTATATTTACAGAATCTTTCAGAAAATCTTTCTGAATCCTCTTTTCCAATTATTATTCTATAAGCTAAGATTATTGGAGATAATAAGGTAATTATAAATCCTAAAAAATTATAAAAGATAAACATTATTTTTGTTTAATTTGTTTATCGTAAAAACTTTTATAAACGTTGGAATTCCTCAGTAATTCAACATGTTTTCCCTCATCTATTACACACCCCTTATCTAAAACAAATATTTTATTTGATTTAAGAACAGTTGAAAGTCTATGTGCGATCACAATAGTAGTTTTATTAAAAGTTAGTTTAGCTAATGCCTGTTGAATTTGTTGCTCCGTTTCTGAGTCTAGAGAAGAAGTTGCCTCATCTAATAAAATTATTTTACTATCTTTTAAAAAGGCTCTAGCTATAGATAATCTTTGTTTTTCTCCCCCTGATAACTTTGTACCATTCTCTCCTATAATTGTGTTATATCCATTTGGTAGTTTATTTATAAAGTTTTCGCACATCGATAGCTTTGCAGCATTATAAATTTCTTGAGTTGAAGCCTCTGGTTTTGCATATTTTATATTATTAAATACAGTGTCATCAAACAATGTAGTGTTTTGATCAACTATAGAAATTTGTTCTCGTAATGAGGTTAAATTTAAAAACTTAATATCTTGATTATCTATTTCAATTTGACCACTGACAGGGTCATAAATCCTCGGAATCATATTTAAAAGAGTTGATTTTCCAGAACCACTTTGACCAACGAAAGCAGTCATTTTGCCTCCTTTTATGTCAATATTTACGTTTTTTAACACTTTATTATCTAAATTTGACTTGTAAAAGAAGCTAACATTTTTGAAAGATATGTCTCCTATGTCTAATTTAATTTTACCAGTATTCTCTTTTGAAAAAATTTCATTTTTAATATCAATTATTGGTATAATTCTATTTGCTGCTGATAATCCCTGGCTAATCATAATATTTACTTTTGTAAGTGATTTTACTGGCTGATAAGCAAGCATCATTGCTGCTAAAAATGAAAAAAAATTATTAATGCCTAATTGATCATTCATAATTAATTTACCTGAATAAAAAATTAGTATAGCTATCATAATGCCTGTTAAAAACTCCATTACTGGAGTAGATCTAATGTATACAGATGAAATTTTTAAAGTTTTATTTTTAAGATCGTCTACAAATTTTTCTGAGCGAATTTTTTCAAAATTTTCTCTTTGAAAGATTTTTATCATCTTATGATTTTTAAATAAATCAATTAAATATCTGTTTAAATCACCAGATTTTTCCTGGGCTTCAGTGACAACTTTGCCCATCCTCTTAGCCAAAACCTTTGCAATAATTGTTGCTAATGGAATCATTATGATTGCGATTAATGATAATTTCCAATTTTGAAAAAACATAACAGTCAATAAACCTATTAGAGTTAGACCATCTTTAAATATACTTAAGTAAGCCTCAGATAACATTCTCGTAATTTGACTAACATCAAAATTCAAATTTGAAATATATTTTCCTGTATGTTTACTTTCGATTATTTCTGTATCAGCAACTATAAATGAGTTTAGCATATTCGTTTGAAGTTCTTTCTTTACCTCTTCACCAACTTTTATCATATAGAGTTTCGCTAAATAAAGTGAAATTCCTTTTGCAGTAAAAGCAATAATAATTGCTAGTGGAATAATGAAAATTAAAGATTGATCTCTTTCTATAAAAATTTTTTCTATAGCAGGATCAAGTAACCAAGCAATAGCTGATGTACTTCCAGCTACTACAACAGAAAATAATGCTGCTGAAATAATTTTATAGATATGTTTACTTGTATAATCTTTAAATAATCTTTTGAAAATTTTATTATTATTCATTTTATTAAATTAATTTGCCAACTAAAATATTAACAAATACTAAAAAGCCTAAAAAATTATTGCTTTTAAATTTTTTTAAACACATTTTTTTTGAGTTAAAATCTATTTTTTTAATTTGTAGAATAAATAAGTGAAAAGCTGGAATAATTAAAAATATAAAATAATAAATTTTAAAGCTCATTAATAAACCAACTAAAACTAAAGATATAAAAAAGAATAAATAACATATGAATAAAAATTTTTTTGGATCTTTTTTAAATTTTATTGATGTTGATTTCACACCTATTATTTCATCATCATTTATATCTTGAAACCCATATATCGTGTCGTATCCAAGTGTCCAAAATATGGCTCCAAAATAAAAAATTATTGAAATTAAAGAAATTTCATTAGTTATTGATATCCATGCCAAAATGAGACCATAATTAAAAGTTATGCCAAGAAATAATTGAGGCCAATAAGTAAATCTTTTCATTAAAGGGTATGTAAAAGCTAGAGGCATTGAAAATATGGCCATGATTATGGTTAATAAATTAAAATTAATTAATACGAAAAAGGCAATTAGACAAAGAATAAATGCATAAATTGATGCTCTAAAAACAGAAATTTTTCCAGCAGCAATTGGTCTGTTCTTTGTTCTCTCAACTTTTTTATCGAAGTTTTTATCAGCAATATCATTCACTATACATCCTGCAGATCGCATTAAAATTGATCCAGACAAAAACAACATAGAATAATAAAAGAATTTATCTAGGTTAAAGTTAAGTTCACTAGCAAGTGTTAAACCCCATAGACATGGCCAAAACAGAAGCATAAATCCTATAGGTTTTTTTAATCTTGTTAATTCGATAAATATATTGATTTGGTTCATAAATTTTACTTGTAAATAACAAAGGCAAGATTGATAATCAAACTGATTCGTATGAATATAGATTACACTGTC
>MDTD01158053.1_pt1 | contig 10860 bp, 8 predicted proteins | sample 811221 | NCBI WGS metagenome assembly MDTD01 (sample SAMN05326646, study PRJNA326480) | marine metagenome | isolation source: seawater | place: Pacific Ocean: South West | collected 2011
CGATTGGCGCCGCTCACGCGGTCACGCTTCAACTTCCCATCCGCGTTTCGACCAGACAGGGCAACGTATTTCCAGGCTCCCTGGGGTTTGAACTGCAGCTTTTGATCGCGAATTTTGAGGTTCGAGCCCACATAGCCCAAAAGCACGCATTTTGAGGCGAAATCCGAGGACTGTGCCAGGAATCGTGCTTGTTTACAGCCATTTATGAAGGTTCGAGCCGAATCTAGTCGGCTATGTGGATTCTGCTCCAATTTCTTCCGATTCTCCTTCAAATCCACCCTCTCATCCATCAACCGATTCTTCGATTTCGCATACTCTGCGAGATCAAGAACCTTGTTCAGATATGCCTCGGTCAATCGCTGGAGTTGTTCATCGTTCTCCAACAACGCCTGGTCAATCTGGTCGATTCGGGCCTGCTGCTTTTTGCGTTCCTCCTCTTCGTCTCGATTTAGTTCGTCGTGCCAGAGCTCAGCCTGCTTCTCACTAATAGACAGGGAGTAGACTGCGGCGTCGATCTGCTCCCGCAACCGATCCTCCCGGAGATATCGCTGCGTACATAGCCCTTTCTTCTTCGTGCAGCGAAGATAGGTGTGCCCCTTCTGCACCTCGGTCGTGATAGCGCAGCCACATTCGCCGCATCGAAACACGCCACGACAGGGATGGTCATAGCGACGTCGACATGAACGGGGACGGCCCCGATCCTCCATCGTGCGTTGAGCTTTGTCGAACAACGCCTTCGAGATGATGGGTTCGTGGCTTCCTTCATACAGTTCGCCATGGAATCGGATCATGCCGTAATACACGGGGTGTTTGAGCATCCCCTGAATCTGGGATAGTGAAACCGACCGTCCCGATCGGCCACGGATGCCAAGATGTTTGAGCCGCCGCTGAAGTTCCGCAAACGTGGCATCGCCACGTGCATATGCAACAAACAGCTTGCGTATCACAGGGGCCAGTTCTGGATCGGGCACGATCCCCTTAGTCTTGCGGTCGTGCAGATATCCGAATGGTGGGTTCACGGGCCACAAACCCCTCGCCACCTTCTGTCGGTGTGCTCGTCTTATGTTCTCAGATAGGTTGTCGATGTAGTACTTGCTCTGGCCGAAGGCCATGGACAAGGCGAACAATCCTTGGGGATCGGGTTCGAATGACCATGTGGGGAACTTGAGAGATTGGAGCAGTTTGGAATCAACAAGGTGTATGACACGTCCGCCATCAACGGCGTTCCTGGCCAGACGGTCGGGATGCCATGCAAGTATCCCATTGGCTTCACCGGCCTGAACGCGGTCAAGCATTTCATTGAACACCGGTCGGCCGGGCACCTTTGCGGTCAGGGCTTCCTCGTATGTCCTGATTACTTGTAAGTTGTTCTGGCGAGCGAATGTTTCCAACTCCGACCTTTGATCGGCCAGCGATTGCACTTGTTTGTTCGCTTCGTCAGTTGATTTGCGCACGTATGCGAAGTACCGGAGCCTCTCTTGACTCATATTGGTTTGGTTACTGACAATCACCTGAACTGTAACGCGCGTTGATACTGCGCGCCAAGAGTTCCCCCTGTCTGGTCGAAACGCGGATGGGAAGTTGAAGCGTGACCGCGTGAGCGGCGCCAATCGAAGGGGATTTACTAAAAGGTGTAGCCTACCTCGACGCATCCGAACGGTGCTCAATGACACCCGGCTGGTGACGGCGAGCCTAACGGACAGTTCTGCTGATCTGTGGCTGGTAAGCCCCTCCACTGACCCTTCCAGGCGGTTGGAGGGGTAAATGGCTGATCGACGCTCTTGTTGAGCCAGATCGGCACTTGCGCCCGACCCCGACATCCTCACGGAAACCCCGTCTCCTGACGGAGTCGGGTTGTCTGCGTCATCGCAGCGAACAAACCACGAGAACTGACCTATAAACCCACTCTCTCCAACAGTGCGGATGGGTAGCGCAACAATACTGATTTCGTGACAATCAAGAAATGTCCTATAGCTACAAAGTCATCAAATCTCAGAACAACTATCTGACCTACTTCGATCAGAACCTATCTCGACTCTAGCGCCCTGCGTTTGAAGTACCACCACCAAGCACAGATGCTGTTTTCAATTCCGCTTCCAAGTGAGACATCATCGGGAATATGATGCTTATGCAACTGTGGCATGCTAACGCACTTTTTTGCCATCTTATCCATAAACTCATCCCATTCGTCGGCCTCCATATGATCCGAAGCTAGAATCGCCAGAATCCCTGTTAGATTAACAAAGGCGGTTGGGATGCGCATTGTCTTGCACCGACGTTGTATCGCCGCCGTATCAATATGTGTTCGTCGATCAGCAAAATACTCCGAACCTTCGACAATGTTAGACGTTCCCTGAACGTGACAGATTGGGTGCATTTCGCTTACGGCGTCCAAGCACTCATAGTCGTAGTGGACGCTCTCGATCGCAAACACACGATCAGCAGCCTCAACATCGAAATAAGAGACCCGAATCGTGGATTTGACGCAGCACTGTTTGGCCAGAGAAAACAGCTCTTCCGCAGAGGCTAAGATGTCAACCTGTTTACCGCTCCCGTGACGATATGGCCAACCCAAACAACAGAGCGGTGGCGATGTCCTAGCAACTAATATATCAGTACCAGTTCGCTTTACTATCACGCGTGTGTTTGTATCGACAGTGTATGATTTTCCACGGAAAAAATTGAATGCCAAATCTAGGGCGGTGTTATAGAAGGTCTGAACAGAACCAAGCGTCATCTTTTCCCCCATCTTCAAAAACCTCCGACCAACGCTGTGAGTTGGTCATATTTATCTTTGCGTAACCGGGCCAAGTCGGCACCGGCTGGGAACCAGCCAATGCCTCCTTTAGAGTTCTTGGACGAGACGGGTTGCCGCATGAGCATGCAGTAATAGCCAGCCCTGACTTTCAAATAATCTAAACACTCGTTGACCTGCATATTGTGGGATAGGGCGTAGTCACGCCCATCGTCGACTCCCTCCTCTCCGATCAAAATATCGAGTCTGTCCCTCCACCACCATGATTCGCCACCAAAGTCGTTGAACGGACCGCAATACTTTGTCGTTTCGAATAGAGACTGGATCTCCGCTTTGCTGAAATCATCTTGGGAGATATTCAGATAGCTTGCGGCAGCATCCTTGTTTACAAGAATGCCGGGAAATCGCATGATCGAAAGTAGGAGCCAACTACCAAGAACGCGAGGCATATGATCATAAATCTCACTTAGGTCACTTTTGGGATCATCTGGGTCATAGTATTGAAGAAGCTCCTGAAGAAATACCTGTTCCCCGGAGCCATACAGCGCCAACTTTGACTCGATGTCTGGGTTCTCAAGGATGTTTGCCAACGCCTTGGCTGGGGTCGTCACTTCTTTCTGAATGTCCTTGTATCGCTGTACAATCTTCTCAAACCCACCAAAGAGTGAAGCGATCTGTGGTGCCCAATCTATCTCGCCCAAGCCACTTAATGTGATCTGTTCAGAGCTCCACTGACGCAGGCTCTTATAGCGTGCGAACTCCCTTTGTGCAGATTGCACTTGGCGAGAATATTGACAGAAGGGTATTCCGAGTTCCATCGCAACTGCGGACACTGGGGTTGCGGACAGTCCTCGAAAATTGTCATAGAGGCCAAGCTCTTTATCACAGGCGATGAGCGCAACGCGATCCTTGTCGGAGCACTTCTGTACCCATTTTGAAATCGCGGTTTCATAGCTCTCGCCCTCAGCAATCTCAGTGTTGCCCTCGAAGGGAAGAACGCTGGCATGATTGTCGACGAGCTGGCTCACCGCATCCGTTAGGCGCTTCCGCTCATCCGCTCTGTCGTCAAATATCAGAATTGAGCTCATGTGTACTCCTATTTATTTCGAGGGAATCTGACCCGAAAACAAGTCGAGAATCCTGGAGGGGCTTCATCGAGTAGAGCGATACTGCCTTTGACATCTTCAATTACTTTCTTCACTAACGTCAATCCAAGCCCCATGCCCGACCCAAGTGGATTGTACTGTTCGCTTGATGTCGTCGTGAACAGCGGATCCCAGATTCTACTCCTAAGCTCTGGTGGAATACCAGCACCATTGTCGGCAACTTCCACAATGTGGTGCTTCGGTTCATTCCAGGCACGTATCGAAACCTTGGCATCTGCACTTGCTCGTTCTCCGCCCATCGTAGCCTTCATTGCATTTGTGAATAGGTTCATGATCACACCTACGTATAGAGCAGGAGGCAATGTTGGTGACTTAACATCGTCCTCAGCAATTATCTGGACATCGATCTTTCTCTCTGCCGTGAAATTATCAAATTTGGAGACGACTGAGGATATAGCACCGAAAGAATTGGCCTCCATCCAATCGGCCGTTCGATCCTGAATCATTCCGATGAAGGCTGTTGAAAAATCAAGTTGGGCCGCAATTGATTCGTAGGATTTAGCGACTCGATCAACAAGCTCAGTTGCAGAAGGATCGCTCTTCAGTTTCTTGCGCAAGTGTTCAACCAATGAACCGAGATCACTTAGCATACGTTGCATTTCATGTGTGACAAAACCTGCAATTGCACCAAGTAGACCCATCAGATCGAGTTTCGTTGCACTTAGCTGATGATACTCTTCTACATCGGCCAGTTCCGTGGATAGTTTGGTGAACTGAGCAACAACTCGATCTCGATCGTCATCCGTCAGGCCGGGAACGGTCTGGATGTAATCTGCCGCCTTGCGCAGATCAGAACGAAGTAGTTTTGTCTCACGGCGGCGTTTCTCATCAGACAATCGCCTTTGCTCTCGGTGGTCAGCGAAAGCCAGCATTTCTAGACCAGTTCTCACTAATTCTGTGAGTTCGCGAAAACCTTCATTATCAACGAATCCTTCCCGGTCCATTGAAGGTGTCAAGTCTGTCGGGCGCTTCGAGTCGGCCTGTTGGGATGACTCAACAAACACCGCACCGATCAACTGATGGGCGCTCGGCAAGTAGAGCATCGGATTCTCACGGGCTTTGGAGGAGGCTGGAATTTCAAACAGCCGATTCATGATAGACGTTCGCCACTGCCTGCGATTAGTCGCGGTGTCGGCGCTGATGCTTAACCAGTCATCATCTTGGAACCCGTAGGGGCGGATTCTGAAGCCATGGTCGACGACGCCGACGCCGCCATGCTCTCGAATCCATGTCCAAACAGATCGCCCATCAACATCGGTCCCACGGAACATGCCCGAACGACGTGGGAAGTAGCGAATATCAGCGAAGAACCCATTCCCAATCTGGCTTTGCTTGCTCGCAATCTTTCTCTGTAGAAGTCGCCGGCCATCACGCTGTTTGATTGTGAAAAGTGTGGTTCCTTCTTCGTGCCGTATCTGCAGTTGCGCGTAATAATGTTGGACCACAGTAGTGGCCAGGTCAGTAATACCTTCGCCGCCAAGTTCGGGCAAGTTGAGATCGAACCCGGGGTCTGCTTTTGCCTGTCCTTTGCGTTCGAACTTCCCACTCTCCAGGCCTGAATAGGGATTGACCAGTGAGAGTAGTTCGGTCCGCATTTCTCGATTGATTACGACTGAACTCGAAGCCCGAAGCTGCGAGATGACAAGACAGGTTCCAGTATCGCGGTCGGTTGGTGCGGCCCTCACCGTATATGGGATGCGGACGGTATGGAGTTGGGTTGATTTATCAATAGATTCCCAGTCGAAGTCAATCGTGAGTAGTGACCGTTGCTTCTCGCCTGGGATATTTGCAACAGTTTCAAGCCGCAGGTGCCGACCGAGAAAGCGCACCGCAAACCGACCGATTCCTTTTGATCCCGTGACTGTCCTCTTGAACTTTCTCGAAACACGTGACCGCTGCTTGTCAGGCGTTGCGATGTTCATCCACTTGGCAATGAATTCCTCGTCCGTCATTCCGTGGCCGTTGTCATGTATCTCGATGCGGTCGTCTGAGTACTTGATCCAGCACTTCGTCGCGTCAGCATCATAGGAATTCTTGATGAGCTCCATTAGTGCGACATCAGTTCGGGCAACGAGCCGTTCTCCTAGTTCCTGTAGTAATCGCCCCTGTGTCTGAAATGTAGCGTGCGCCTTTCGAACATTTGTTTTACTCACTGCGCCTCTCCCATATTGCAGTAGGCATTAAGCACCGCATTTAGCTGTCGGATCTCTATCTTCTTGAGATGCTTTGCATGCGGGACCACCTGGGCCTCAAAATTGACGCCAGCAAGGTGCTCTCGAACTGCTGTCAGAGGAAATCTTGTTTCAGAGAAAATACCACATACCGAACCCACGGCATGTGCGCCACAACAATTCACGACTACTTTTGGGCCAAATTCTGTGAATCCGGTAGCCATCAAGATCTGTGGTGATTCTACTAGCGTATATGCATACCACGCGTCTCGACTGAGGCAGGTTGTTGTGGCACGGGACTCTGCGGGTATTGAGTCGAGATAGGCTTTGAGTCGGGTAGACATCGAGGCGGAATAAGACTTGATTAGCCAACACTTAGCTCCAGCCTCGATGAACTGCGTACGGAAGGCCGTTGCAGTCAAACGCTTTAAACCTCGGCGAGTATGCCGCAGAGTCGTGACACATGGAACCACATCGTCCTTGGTTAGGCCTGCATGAATCCTCTCGCCCTCTGTCAGTGTGAAAACCTTCTGCGTTCCCGGACTCATGCCCCTCATAGCCCAAAGCTGGCCGCGGGCCTCATAGGACAGCACGCGATGTCGGGAGCCTGTAGGAAATCGTGCGGCCTCAACTTCTCCCCCACGCGAAACGCGAAAAAACCGCCATCGGCCATCTTGCTCCATCTTGTCAATAATCGAGATGGACGCGGTGGTCATAACGCCGTCAAAGATCGATGTGGAAAATTTGTATACATCAACGCGCCAGCCGTTGCGACGGATGTATTCACGTAGGGGCTTAGCAGATGGACGAGACACCCATTCGAACGGTACAACGGTTGCAGTAAGTCCCTCCTTGCGAGCTTTCAGGAGCGAAAGGAAGAGGAAATAGACATAAAGATTGCATTTTCGATTAAGGATGACATCGGCCTCATCCGATATCTTACGGGCGATTCGATCTCGCCATTCCGCATTCAAGTCATGGTGGCGGACGTATGGCGGGTTTCCAATACAGACATCGTAGTTATTGCCAGAGTGGTTAAATGCGCAACGGTACTCAATCTTTGCATTCTTCGGTAGGTCATTAGACGGTTGGCGGCTCTTATCAATCTCGATGCCGTCATATCGTTTGTAGTTGCCTCGTAGTGCAAATCGACCGTCACCGGCACCCAAGTCAAGAATCTTCCCGCATTCAGCACGATACGTCTCTACTATGGACCAGAACGTATCGACTACGTCCAAGGGGGTTGCAACTTGTGAACTTGACAATTCATACGCTGTTTTTTTGCGGCGTTTAGGTGCCATTTAGACCTCGGATGGGCTGTGCGGTTAGTACCCTGAGCGTTGCCACGACCTTTGCTATGCGCTTAATGGTATTCAGTCGTACCACACGTATCGGATACCGTGGATTCGTGGGGCGAAGGACCAACTCATTGCTGGCATCATCAGTGTCGATTCTGATAACGAAACCTTCTCGCTTACGGCCTAATTCCATTTGAATCGCATAGATGGCCCCAGTCGCAAGGTTGTCTTTGGCAGCGTCCGGAGAGCAAATCACTATTTCACGCGGTGCAAGCTCAGGCATCATCGCCTCGTCGTGTATGACCGCCCCGAACGCCGCTAGGTCATCGACATCAATTAGGTGACGCTGTAAGTGACCCACACACAAGTAGTCTTTGGGACTTCTACCGTTAGAGCCTGATCCGACATTGAATCCCGTGACTATCTTGTCAAAGATTGGTATTAATTCCCCTGACTCTAGTCGTGCGCGAAGTGCATTCTGCCCCACAGCATTGCTAAGCTCACTGTAGTTCAGGTATCCGAGTGCGCGTGATACTGCCGCGAGACTTGCAGAACTTGGATTCGTACGGCCATTTTCAATGTTGCCAACCGTCCGTAATGCGATACCAGCACGCTCAGCAAGTGTCCTCTGAGAAATCGAAGCGTGTTCCCGAGCCTTGGAGATGACCTTCGACGGTTTCATCAGCGTCATCGTAATCGTCAGCAGTCGAATGTGCAATTCTGTGGCAATCTTGCCTCGTACTGCTTGGTTGTATCCCTACCGTTTCAACCGTTCCTGTTCCCCACTCCAAGGGCAGAGCAATCGCATGTAGGTTTTTCAGGCGAGCGTCTGGGGAGGACTTGACACGGCAACCCTCGATTCGAGGACAGGAAGCCGGATTGAGGCTTGAGCCGAACGACGTTCACCACGCTTTCCGGCATCACGGCGACGTACATACGATTGCCCTAACTCCAAGGGTAGTGATCCTTGACATTTCTGGTTTGATCGGCGACAGTCTTGACGCCGCATATCAGTTCCGGACAATCCACAACGCAGTTCCAAACCTAACCGAGGAGGGGAATCCTCATGGGCAAACGCGCGCGTAGTGCTACTCCAAGCGAGGTCTTTTCGCATTGGTTCCAGATGATTGAGGGCTTGGCCGTCACCCCGTCCGACTTCTACTCCAACGTCGAGACGCAGATCAAGTCCCACGGCATCCCGGATGTGAAGATTGAGCAGGTTACATGCAAGGAGGGTGGAGCGTTTTCGGCCAAACGCATCTACCTACGTGTGACCCGGAAGGGCAAGATTTTCGACATCTGCGGGGCACCATTTGGCTCGGGGTTCTTCGTGTCCTGGTGGCTCGGTGAAAGGCCAGCAGGGGCGTTCAAGCAACTTGCCGTCATCCTCTCATATGTCCCCTTCATCGGCGGAATCTTTGAAGGTGCGGTTTCAAACACGTACTACAAGATCGACACCACCCTCATGTTCCAGCAGTCGGTTCACGCGGCCGTGACGAGTGCGGTCGATGAGATCGTGAAGACGCAAGGCCTTAAGCCGCTCACTGAACTCGACAAGAAGCCGACGATGAATCTTTGATGGCCAGTCTTGCCGAACATCTGACCCATCGCTTCTATGAATGGGAGATCCGCGGTCGCGGCTGGTTCACATATGACGAACCAATACAGCCGGAGCCGCCGTTTGTGCCATTCCACGGCCACTTCGCCGATGGCCTTGGCCCCGTCACAGATGACGGGCGTGAGCACACGTTCACGAGCTCTCTGGTCCATCGCATCGCGTCACTCTTTCGTCCACGATCGGTCGCCGAGGAAGATGACGACGGTGAAATTGAGGAAGCCATTTCCCTCGACGAGCGGGGAAAGGGTGTCCTATATAATCAAACTGAAACCAATAATTATGGCCGATAGAGCCCTCAAAGCAAAACATCACTTATTACCTTCGCGATCAACCGGATCACAACGTGAAGAATCGCATGGCCGCGAGGGCATTCAGTTTCTACTTCCATGTGATTCGTTATGCGGCAAGCAAAGGGGTGGCATTAAGTGTGGAGATAACCCCAATTAGCGTCTCCGGGCTATAACTGAAATGGTACCGGCAAGAAGAAGGATGGCTGTGGTGGGCTCGGGAATTGCATGGAGCAATTCGAATGCATCAAGATCAGGTCCTTCAAATCGATCTGAATATTCTGTAGCGTTCGTTAAACGGATGTAGGTTGCGGTAGTCAATCCACTATTGGCCAAGTCGAAATCAAAAGTTCGTGCTTCATGAGGTGTTGTGTAGGGTGGCGTCGGCGAATCTCCGACCAAAACAAAATTCATCGCATCGTTACTGGCATAGATAGAAAACCCCTCATCGTATTCCCAATCGCCAAACAGATGAATCCGTATGTCGGCTCCATTACCATCAATAGCTCTGTAGCCACCAAAACTGACCACACAGTATCCCGGCGTGCCCTGCACACCTTGAAAATTCGCAGTCATCCCATCAGGTGCTCCCAGAATATTTTCAGGTATATTTCCACTTTCAGGCGGAGCCGACACCACAATATGTGTTGCATAAATGGCGGCAGCGTCCACCTGAGTTATCGAAAAAAGACTTAGGAAAATTGCTAAAAGCGAATATGCGTAGCGGTGCATTCTTTCAACCCCTCCTGATTTGTTGAAGTATTTCGGTAATGACCTAAGGTTGACACACCCAAATATTACCCCCGCCTGTTCCGCTCTTGTGTAAATTCGACGTTAAAACAAGGCGGTCCCATATGGCTGCGTCAAGCCATTATCCATACTGTGAGCAGTTGATCCACCGCTGACAGCCAGACCAGTTTCAACGCGTCGTCACAGGTGATCTTGCGTTTCGTTCGCCGCTAACGCCAGCCCTCCACGTTTGAGTTCACTAGCAACCGATGATGTCAGCAACGCTCCTCTGCGATGCCGGAGACAGGGTGTGCAAAACCATTCACACGGCGTTGCCAGCCACGCGTAAATCATGCTGCTCATCCCGCATATCGACGCATAACGACCACATCGCACTGACAAGCAAAACACCGTTGCGGATGAAGTGCCACAGGCCAATTCGCTTGTCTTCGAGTATGCCCATGAAAAATCCGCCTGAGCTTCCCGAGCAACCACAACTGATGTTCAGGTTGTGAAACCACGCCCAGGCGAGCATCGCGGTGAAACTCAACAACAACCCCAGCGTCAGCACTGCGGCCGCGAGCCGCCAGCGACGGGGGGTTAACAACGCCACGCCCAAAACCACTTCAAGCCACGGCACAAGGATCGCCGCGGGCGACTCCGTCCACACAGGCAGCAATTGATAGCGGTGAATGCTTAACGCGAATCCCGCGGGGTCGAGCATTTTGGAGACGCCCGCTTGTATAAGAATGATGGCCAGCAGGCCGCGGCATAACCATACGGATACGCCAAGCATCCGCCGCCGGCGTGTTCGCTTGAGCGAACAAGATTCAACA
>MDTD01012598.1_pt1 | contig 10859 bp, 4 predicted proteins | sample 811221 | NCBI WGS metagenome assembly MDTD01 (sample SAMN05326646, study PRJNA326480) | marine metagenome | isolation source: seawater | place: Pacific Ocean: South West | collected 2011
CCCCCCCGCCCCCTTCCTCTCGCCCCCCCCCTTGACCCCCTTGGCCCCCTTGGCCCACGCCCTCGTCCTTGCCTTGCCCTTCCAGGAGAGCTGTGCCCGCCGCTCGTACTCGGCGGGGTCCTCGATGCGCTCCAATAGCTCGCCGCCCTCCCAAACGCCCGAGGTCGCCTCCCCGCTCCAGGCCACGAACTTCCCGTACCCGTTCTGCTCGCCCCCCCGCCAGGAGCCCTCGTACTGGTCCCCCGTCGCGAAGTGCATGACGCCCTGCCCCGACCTTTGGCCCCGCTCCCAGTCGCCGTAGTATGTGTCGCCGCCCGCCGCCTTAAACTTGCCGATGCCGTGCCGCCGACTACGAGCCCACTGCCCGATGTAGACGTCCCCGTTCGCGTACGCCATCTCGCCGCTCCCCGCCAGGTGGTTGTCGGCGCAGGCGCCCTCGTAGACTGTGCCGTCGGGCCATCGGTACCGCCCCCGGCCGTGCACCCTGCCCTTCAGCCACTGCCCCTGGTACCACTCCCCCTCGCGCGCCAGTTGCCGGCTCGCCCCGAACCGCGGACCCTCGGGGAAGGACGCGGGGGCGTACTCCGACTGCGGCCGCGCTGGCCCCGGCCCGCCCGAGGGGTAGGCGAGGGGCCGGCCCGCCGGAGGCTCGCACTCCTCCCGACCGACGCCCGCAGCGGCCGGCTGCGGCCTGTCGCGGCCGCCGGGAGGGCGGCCGATGCCGGCTCCGGTGGCGGCGCCCGCGGCCCGAGCGACCGCGGAGTGGGCGCGCGTGCGGAACGGCAGCTTTTCCAGCAGCACCTCGCGCCTCGCCAGCGCGTTCCCGAGCCGCCCGCGCCACTTGTCGACCAGGGCCTCCGAGGACTCGCGGGCCTCCGCCGATTCTTCCGGCCGGCCCTTCAAGAACTCCAGAGAAGCCTCTATGTCTGCGATGCGCTGCTCGGCGAATGCGATCTCCTCCTGGCACGCCACCAGACCGTCCGCCATCTCCGGGACATTGAAGTGCTCCGACTCCACCAGCTCCTCGTACATGCGGTCCTCGCACTCGAAGTCATCCGCGTCCATGTCGGTGACGAGCGGGAGGCCCCCGTCGCCCCCCCAATCGGCCCCTCCCAGCCCCCCCCCGCCCGTTGCCCCTGCGGACGCCTGGGGGTCGACGGCCAGGGTCCGGGCCAGCGCTGCGACGGCGGGCTGGTCCGTCGTCGCCACGAGGTCGTCGCCGAGGTCCGCAACCTCAGCCTCCGTGGCTGTCACCTCCCGGGCCTCATTCGCCAGGGTTTGGGCGAACCCCCGAAGCGTCTCACCCCCCTGCGAGACCTCGCCCTGCAGCCGGGCGAGGTAGGCCCGCGTCAAGCCCAGGATCTCCTCGAGGTACTCCAGTGTCGGGGCGTGCGCGTCACTCTGCTCCAGGCAGTACCGGGCATCCTTCAGCTTCGTCACCTGGTCCTCCAGGGCGGACACACGGGCTTCACGCGCCCCAAGGTCGTCCCGGGCCCGCAGCAGGTTGTCCTCCGCGGCTCGGCGGGCCCAGCGGGCGTTCTCGACCAGCTGGATCGCGTTCAACACGGCGCCTTCCCCCGCCGTCTCGCTGCCGGCCCCCTCCTCACCCGCGCGAGCTATCTCGAAGAGCGGTGCCTCCGAGGCGATGTGTGCGCCCAGGAGGTGGCTGCCCCCCTGCTCCTCCCCCCCCTCGAGGGAGTCGGCCACCTCCGTGTACAGCCGCTTGAGCGCCACAACCTCCGGGAGTCGCTCCTTGAGCTTGAGCGTCTGCGAAAGCTGCAGCACCTCGTCCGCTGTGACGTAAAGCCCGGCCTCGAGCTTCTCGAGGCGATGCTCCAGCCGGGCCTGGACGCGTCCGATCTGCTCGATGCGCCCGGGGACCCCGGTGGTGTGCAGGTGGCGCCAGCAGGCCAGGGCCTTCTCTGTGACCAGTGCGTGCGTCGTGCGTATCTTCTCCATGAGGTGCTGTAAGAGCTGGTCCTCCCGCAGGTCCATGAGCGCCAGCCTAGAGAGGGTGGGCTCCATCACGGCGCGGGCCACTGCGCGCCCGCTCTTCACTTCCCGCTCCGCCATCGTGTGCGCTTCGATGCTGGCCGTCGCAGCGACGTCAAACTCGAGGCAGCATGAATCCAGGGTGTCACATGGCACGGTGTCCTGGTGGACGCGGCCGTACAGGCCCTGGGTTTCCGTGTAGCTGCGGAAGCATCGCTCTTGGAAGTGCGAGCGCTCCGCCTCGACCTCCTCGAGCAGCGCCTGTGATGCCGCCGCCGCCCGGTTCCCTGCCTCGGCGACGAGCCTGTCCAGGGACTCTGCGCTGCCGGCGTGCTGCTCCGCGGACTGCGCTATGCTGATCTTGAGCCCGTCGGCCTCCCGCTCGTAGTCCCGGACGCGCTCCATCCCCACCCCCACGTCCCGTGCCAGCTCGGCCTCCCTCCGCTGGTGGTGCTGGACGACCGCCTCGTACCCCTGGCCGCCGGCCGCGATGACCATCTGGAGGTGGGCGCCCGCCGCCTCTTTGAGGTGGTCCATGTAGTCCTTCTTCAGGGGCTTCGCCGTGCACCCGTACGGCGCGTACTCGCACTTCACGGCGACCATGCTGCAGGAGGTCTGGTAGTGCTGCGCCCGCCGCTTGTGGTGCACCTTCTCGCCGCAGGCGGGGCACTGGTACCATCGAGCGTCGCAGTGGGCCTCGTGCACCCCGATGTGGCGCTTGCTTACCTCGAGGTTGCAGATGGTGCACCGCGTCTTCTGGTACGCGCAGTTCTTCTGGTGCCCGGGGAGGTCGCACCGGTGGAACCGCTCCTGGCATGAACCCCCCGCCATCTCCGTGTCAGGGATGCCGCACTGCACAATCTTGTACGGACACTCCGACTCGTGGTCCGTCTGGTCCTTGTGCATGCCCACCCAGTCGCACTGGTTGTCACCGCGCCGGTTGAGGCAGCTGACGCGGCGGTACACGCAGACGTTCATGTGCGCCCGCAGTCCCCGCGCCTGGAGTTCCTCCTCGCACCCCTCGATGGGGCACTGCATGACCCGGAAGCTGCAGTTGGCCCGGTGGTCCTGCAGTACCTTCCGCCGCACGAACTGCCGGCACTTCGGAGGGTGCTTGCCCAACTTCTTCTTGAGCTCCCTGGGCAGCTTGCCCGGCAGCCCGCAGGCCACGGGTTCGAAGTCGCACTGCAACTCGTGCGCTGCGCGGTCCCGCAGCAGGCAGATGTGCCCGCACCCCTTGCGGTCCGTGGTGATGGAGAAGCGGCCCCCGCCGGTGGGCTTGACTGTGAAGCCGAAGGTGCAGAGCACTCGCAGGCTCTGGATTCGCTCGGCAGGCCCCGGGTCGCCCGGAACCGAATACGCGAACATCTCCCCGCGCGTGGCGGCCGCGCAGTGCCGGCAGAGGCTGGAGCCGTCCTCCACCGCGATGGGGTCCAGAAGCACGTCGCTGCAAAAGGGGCAGATGAGGTCAGACGGGATCTCCTGGATGAAGGCCGTGGGGTGCACCTTCGGCCCCGAGCGGTACGTCCAGTTTCGGGAGAGCCACAGGGACCCGGCGTCCTCTCCGGCCCCGAACACGATCTGTAGGAGCGGGGCGTCCATGCCCCCCCCCAGGACCTCCCTGCCCGCGCCCCCGCTGCCGGGCCCGGCCGCGATGGCGGCCCCCATGTCCCGCCCCCCGGGGCCACCGCCCCCCCCAAGCCCGAGCGCGTCCAGCACCATGGCGTCCTCGTCGCCCGAAGCCAGGCCCTCCTCCTCGGGCGGCAGCGCGCCCGCCTCCCCCCCCGCCCCCCCGCCCCCGGGCCCGCCCCCCCGCCCGGCGTGGCGGGCCCCCTCCGCGAGCTCGGGCGCCTCCTCGACCACGCTCCGCCGCCGCCCCGCCCGCCCCCGCCGCGCGCCCGAGCCTGGGGCCGGCGCCGGGGCCCCCGGGTCGCCGCCGCCGCCGCCGGCGGCGGCGGCGGCCCCCGCGCCCGCGTCCCCCGTCCCCGTCCCCGCCGCGCCGCCGCGCATCGCGCGCCCCACCCCCGTGCGGGGCGTCCCGTACGACCGCGCGGCCGCGGGGGTGGGCGGGGGCCACCCCCCCCCCCCGCCCCCCCCGGCCCGCACAACGTCGCGGGGGGCGGCATGGCGGGGGGGGGGGCGCTGCCGGGGGCCCCGGAGCTGCCCGGGTGGGCGTGGGCGGCGCTCGGGGGCGCGGCGGCCGGGGCCGCGGCGGCGGGGCTGGCCGCGGCGGTGGCGGCGCGGCGGCGGCGGCGCGCGCGCGCGCGGGGCGGGGGCGCGGCGGGGGGCGGGGGGCGGCTCCCCGGGGACCTTGCGGGGCGGGCGGCGGGCTCGGAGAAGATGCTCAGCTACCTGCCCAACTTCCTGCGGGCGTTGGAGGACCAGCACGGCCCGGGGAACCCGGACGGGCACGTCATCCTCTGCGTGGCGGAGAACAAGCTCTCGTGCCACCTCCTCCGGGAGCGCCTGCTGCTGCAGAAGGACCTCCCCATGCAGGCCTTCGGCTACGACTCGATGGCGGGCGTGGAGCGCTTCCGGGTGGCCCTGGCCAAGTTCTTCAACGCCTCCTTGATGCGGGGAGCCGCGGTGAGCGACGTGGACGTCTTCGTCTCGGGCGGCTGCGGGCCCATCATCGACAAGGTCAGCTTCCTCCTCTGCGCTCGAGGCGACGGCGTCCTCATCCCGGCGCCCTACTACCCCGCCTTTGATTTCGATCTGGTGGCTCGGAACCGCTGCGTGCCGGTGCCGGTAGAGACCGCGGGCACCGTCCCCACGCCGGCCGACCTCGAGCGCGCCGCGGCGGGCGCCGAGGCGCGCGGAGTCCCTCTGCGCGTGCTGCTGCTGACCAACCCCAACAACCCGTACGGTATCGTCTACCCCGAGGAGGCTGTCCGGGAGCTCCTGGCGTGGGGCATCGGGAAGGGCCTGCATGTCATCTGCGACGAGATCTACGGGCTCAGCCGCTTCGGCGGCCCCCCCTTCGTGAGCGCGCTCTCCGTCGCGCCGTCTCTGTACGGCAGGTTCGGCCAGGGCGTCGTGGACGATCACCTCCACGTCCTGTGGGGCTTTAGCAAGGACTTCTGTGCCTCGGGCTTCCGCGTTGGCTGCTGCGTCTCACGCAACCGCAGGCTCCACGACAAGCTCGGCAACGTGGGCTACTTTAGCGCCGCCTCCAACATCACGCAGTACGCGCTGGCCAGCTTGCTGGAGGACGCGCACTTCGTGCAGAAGTTCCTCAAAGAGAACGCCCACCGTCTCTCCGTCTCTTACCGCAAGCTCACAGCCGCCCTGGTAGCGGCGGGCATCCCCTTCGTGGAAGCCACCGCGTCCATCTTCATGGTCATCGACCTGCGACGGGGGCTCCGGGCCGGGACCTGGGAGGCGGAGAAGGAGCTATGGGACCGCATCGCGGAGGAGGGCAAGGTCCTGCTCACCCCGGGCTTCGACATGCACTTCAAGGAGCCTGGCTTCTTCCGGGTGTGCTATGCCTGGGTCCCACCGGGCTCGCTGCCCTTGGCAGTGAGCCGCATCAAGGGAATCCTCGACCAGGTCGAGGCCTCCAAGGAAGAAAGAATATGATCTATCGAACCAAATATCGAAACAATATCTAACGGCGCCATTGGTAGCCCTTCTCCCAGCACTCAGGCTCCGTAGCCGAAGCACTGCCTGATGCGGTTCCAGATGAGGTTCTTCCACCCGTTCTCCGTGGTGTCGAAGACCGTTTCGTTGCCGAAGCGGTCTGCCAGAGGAATACCGGTCTGAGTCAGTGTCACCAGCGTGCTGCCCCGCTCGGGCTCGCTGATGGCAATGGTCACCGTGGAGAAGACCCCGTCCTCCCAGTCGGCGAACCGCCACTTCTGCACTATGAGCTGCCCCTCCTTCAACTCAACGTTCGTGCCCGTCACCCGCCCCCCAAAGAGCATAAACTCCCCCCCGGGCGCCTCGCGACTGATCCGGCAGTCCGACTGCGTGAAGTGGCGCACCCGCCCCTCGTCCAGGTAAGCTTCGTAGATGTCCCCCGGGCGGCAGAAGTACCGCTCCTCCATTCGCAAGGTCTTCCCCGCCTTGGGGTCCTCTTTCTTCGGGGGCGCCGCGGCCGGCTTTGGGGCCCCCGCCTTGGCCTCCGAGTGGTGAGGCGTCCCGGACCCCTTCCCCGCCCCGTTGCCCGCGCCTTCCGGGGGCGCCGCCCCGCCGGCGGTGGGTCCGCCCTTCGCCATCTCCTCCTCGAAGGCTCCCAGCAGCTTGTGGAGCTGAGGGACCAGCTCGGCTGCCACGTGCCGCTTGGCCTCGTCTGCGCGGGGGTCGCCCTCGCACCCCTCGGCCAGCGTCACGCGGGATTCATGCTTGTCCCCCGCGTTCTCGTCCGCCACGTATGGGTATAGCACCGACCCCCGCACCCCGGCGGGCTCCGAGGCCTCCCACGTTAAGGCGACCTTCAGTTCGTACCCCGGGATGACCTTGCCCTTGCGGCGGTTGATGTAAGCCTCCCCCGTGCAGGACTCGAGGGCGGTCACCCGTACTGCGCAGGCGCCCTTCTTCGCCTCCAGCCCCTCGGCGCGGGCCCGGAGCCACGCCTCGCACCACGCCACAGCGTCGGTCTCCGCCCAGTGCCACTGGTTCACTGCGGGCGCCGCGGGGCCAGAGCCGTCAGCCGCCCGCACCGCCTCCCTCGCGCCGGCGCGCCGGGGGGGCAAGGGTTCAGAGGGGGGGGGGGGGGGCGGGGGGGATGGGCTCACGGCGCACCGTTCGTCCCGTCCGACCGGTCCGCGACGATCCACCGCGAGTCGCCTTCTCCCTGCTTCGCCATCCCCTCCCCCCCTTCCCCCCCGCCACGCCCCCGCCCGCCCCTCTGCCCCTCAGCCCCTCAGCCGCGCCCGCAGGAGGGCCGCCGCAAGGGGGCTCGCCCCGGCCGATGGCCGGCCTGCAGGAGCTCCGCGCGCGGGCGGAGGCGTGCGCGGCAGGGGAGCGGGAGCCGGGGCCGCCGCCGCCGCCGGGAAAGGGGGCGGCGGCGGCCGCGGCGGCGGGGCCGTGCCGGGTGCGGGCCCGCCGGGAGCATGGGCGCCGGCTCGTGTTCCTTGACCTGGAAGACCTGGAGGAGGGTGCGGCGGGGGGCGCGGCGGAGGCTGCGGGGGGCCGGGCGGAGGCGCCGGATGCCCCCCCCGCCGCCGCACGGATCCAGGCTGTGCTCGACGCCCGGGACGCCCCCGCCGGCGAGCGCCCGGGGCGATGGGCGGCGCTATCGCAGCTCTGCAGCGCGGGCAGCGTGGTGGCTGCCGCAGGCGTCCCTGGGCGGAGCAAGCGAGGGGAGCCCTCACTGTACGTCAGCAGCCTGCGCCTGGTGCGGGTGCAGCCCGACCCGAGCAGCGTGCTGCGCCTGCTGCGGGCGGTGAGTGAGGGGCACATGGGATCCAGTGAGGCGGCGGGAGCCCTTCAGTGCGAGGACGTTGACGCCTTGCTGCTTTTAGCTGAGGAGCATCCCGAGGCGGCCCGGGCCCAGGCCGTCCAGATCACGCGGCGGCTCAGCGGGAAGGGGGCGGGCTGGACGCGCGAGCGTCGCCAGAAGGTCCGCAGGGAGGACCGGGAACTGCTGGAGGCCTACGCAGAGCGGGCAGCGCAGTGGCCTATCCGGGACGTGGGGCCCGGGGTTCGCCTGGACCTGGGGCCCGTGGACCCCAGCCTCAACCTCCCCAACCGCGAGGACCTGCGCCGCAGGAGGTACGTCGAGGAGCGGAAGCGCCCCCAGATTGAGTGGCTCGTGGCTCAGGTCCGCGAGCTGGCCCAGGAGCGAGGGTCGAAGTTCCACAGCATCCTCGACGTGGGCGGCGGTCGGGGGGATCTGGCGCTGGCGCTGGCACACTGCTTCCCGGAAGCTCGGGTCCGGGTTCTAGACGCCAACCCGGACTCCCTGCGTGCGGGTCAGGCTCGCGCCGCCGAGGCAGGCGTGGACAACATCGCCTTCGCAGTCGAGGACGTAGAGAGCGAGAAATCCAGCGCCTGGGCAGCCGAGTCCGACCTCCTGGTGGGCCTTCACGCGTGCGGGGGGTTGAGTGACGCTTTACTGCGGCTGGCGCTGGGAGCCCGGGCCTCGTTCCTGATCTGTACGTGCTGCTTTGCAGGCAACGGCCACCTGTGCCGCGCAGGGCAGTGGCCGTTTGAACCGGCGAGCGACAAGGTCGCCCTGTGTAGGCTCGCAGAGAGCATGGAACGAGAAGTCGCTGCCCCGGCGCAGCACACCGTCAACGCCGGGCGGTTGCAAGCCGCCCTAGGGCAGGCACCAGGGCTAGAGGCGTGCGTGCTGGCGTTCCCCTTCAAGTTCTCCCCCCGTAACATGGTGCTTCGCGGGTATTTCCCGCGCAGCCCGCGCGCCCCCCCTGAAGCTGTCGCGGGCCCCGTTCCGGGCGAAAAGCGACCGCGGGGTTGACATCAAAATCCTGGAGGCCCGGAGCTGCGGGCCTTCCGGCTTGCTGGTCTTAAATGTGAGCATGCTTTACTATTGTGGGTGTGGTCAACTAGTCTATATTTTTTAAGGTTCAAGCGACGGGAAGTCTCTGCATGAGTGCATCAGTGCCCGGGACCGCCGTCTGCGTGTATGTCCGCGGCGTTAGCTCAGCCCACGACGGCTTCAAGCTCCTCCCATTCCCGCTCAAGGGCCTCCACACGTTCCTCTATGGCCTTGCGCGAGACGGCAATCTCCCGGGAGCGCTCAGCGTCCGCGCCTGCGGCCACGAGTTCGATGTCGACTGCCTGAAGTTCCTCCGCGCTCTCGTCAAGCAAGCGCATGATACTCTGCATCCGGTTCTGCGCCTTTCGCGCGGCTTTCCGATCGGGTGTGGCGGCGACGGGGGCTGCCCCAGCCCCCCCCCCCTGCGGCTGCTCCCCAGAGGGGGCAGCCTCCCTCGCTGGGGCTGCAGCCAGCCCACTGTACTCGTACTCGCTCTCCAGGGGCGGGCGGGCGTGCACCACCACAACCCCTTCCTCGATGATGGCCGTATGGGTCGGCTCGAGGGCCTCGGCGAAGCGTCGGTTGTGCGTGACCGTCACGACACTGCCGTCGTATTCTCTGAGCGCCTTGCAGAGGGTGTCGACGGTCTCAAAATCGAGGTGGTTGCTGGGCTCGTCGAGGAGGAGGCAGGCGGCGGGCTGCAGGGCGAAGCAGGCGAGGGCCACGCGGGCCTTCTCACCCCCGCTCAGGCAGCCGATGGGGGTGTCCGCGGCGGAGGGTCCCGAGAGGCCCACAGCCCCGAGCACGCTCCGGGCGGCCTCGTCCGTCAAGCGGGGGTTCACCGTCCGGGCCTGGCTGAGAACAAAGTCCAGGCCGGTCCGGTCGCCCGGGAGGTCTTGCGCCAGGTCCTGCGTGAAGATGCCTATTTTGAGCCCCGGACTCACGTCGCGGCGCCCCGCCGCTAGCGGCAGCGACCCGGCCAGCCCTTTCAAGAGGGAGCTCTTTCCCGCGCCGTTGGGCCCAAGCACGACCATCTTCATGCGCTTTTCCACCACCAGGTCGCACCCGGACAAGACCGGCGGGGCACCGGGGGCATACCCCACGGCCGCGGCCTCCAGCGCGATGAGGTGCTCCGTCTCGCACGGGAGCGCGGGCGGCAGCTTGAGGCTGCTCCGCCGGCCCCGCCGGGTCTCCGGGGCCTCCACCAGCTCCATGCGGTCGAGCGCCTTCTGGATGGACTTGGCCTGGGCAGCCTTCGTTGCCTTCGCTCCGAACTTTGTGACGAAGCCCTCCATGCGCTTTCGTTCCCGCTGTTGGCGCCTCGCGGCCCGGGTCTGTCCCTCGGCCCAGGCGTCCCGCTTCGCCACGAACTCGCTGTAGTTGCCCTGGAACCCCAGCAGGTCCCCCTGGTGCACCTCCACGACGTGCGTGCAGACGGCGTCGAGGAGCTCCTGGTCGTGGGAGACAAGCACGACGGTTCCCGCGTACTCTGCCAGGTACCCCGCCAGCCAGTCCCGCGCCCGCGCGTCGAGGTGGTTGCTGGGCTCGTCCAGCAAGAGCGTCTCTGGCTGGCGCAGCAGCAGGGAGGCCAGGGCGATGCGGACCCGCCAGCCCCCGCTGAAGTCCGCGCACGGCCGCACCTGGTCCTCCGGGGCGAAACCCAGGCCCCGGAGGACGCGCGAGGTCCGAGCCTCCAGGTCTCCGGCGCCCGCCGCCTCCAGGCGCTCGTAGGCCCGCGCCACCGCGCCCAGGTCCTCCGCCCCGGCGCCCCCGGCCTCCGCCCGCGCCTCCGCCTCCCGCGCGGCCGCCTCGAGCGACCGGATCTCGGCCGCGCCCGCCCGGGTCACCTCCTCCAGCACGGTGGCCTGCAGCCGCCCCACGCCCTGCTGCCGGAAGTACCCGGGGCCGCCGGCGCCGAAGCTGGTCGCGACCGTGCCCGCGTCGGGCGCCGTCTCGCCGACGAGGGTGGAGAGCAGGGTGGACTTCCCGCAGCCGTTGGCGCCCACCACCCCCAGGCGCTCCCCGCGGCGCACGCGCAGGTCGGCGCCCGCGAGCACGTCCCGCGCGCCCCGCGCCACGGTGACCCCGCGCAGCACCGCGACCGCCCCGCCGGCGCCGCCCGCGCCCGCGGCGCCCGCGGCCCGCGCCGGCGCCCCCCGCCCCATCGGCGCCCCCCCCCCTATCCACACGCTGCCCCGGCGGCCCCCCCCGCGCCCCTCCGCCCCCGCCCGGCTCTCCTCCGGGGGGCTCCCCGCGTCCTCCCGCCCTCCGCCCGGGGCTGCGCGCCGCGCGTTCCGGGCCCTCCCTCCCGGCCTCAGGTCGCCCGCGCCCCCGCCCCGCGCCCCCCGGCCTCGCCTCGCGGCCCCCTCGGTCGGGCTCCCTCGGCGCCTGGGTTTCACGCGGGTCCCCCTCCTTCCCTCCCCTC
>MDTD01033448.1_pt1 | contig 10859 bp, 12 predicted proteins | sample 811221 | NCBI WGS metagenome assembly MDTD01 (sample SAMN05326646, study PRJNA326480) | marine metagenome | isolation source: seawater | place: Pacific Ocean: South West | collected 2011
AAAAATGAGAAAATCCTGAAAATATCAAGGTTTTCTAAATTTATAATCTTTGAATTTAAAGATGATAAATATTGTATTTTACATTTAGGAATGTCAGGAACAGTACATATTGTAGGAAATAAAAAAAACTTTTTTACAAATACAAGTTTTTACCATTCTCCATTTTTACCAAACAAACATAATCATGTAGAATTTATATTTAAAAATTTTAAAGTGATTTATAATGATCCTAGAAGATTTGGATATTTTAAAATTATTTATGAAAAGAAAAATTTAAAAAAATTTAAAGCTAACTACGCGATAGAACCTTTCGATAGAAATTTCAATTATTCTTATGTAAAAAAAAAACTAATTAGTAAAAAAAAAAATATTAAAAATTGTCTGCTAGATCAAAAATTTGTATCTGGCATCGGTAATATTTATGCAAGTGAAATTTTATATTTAAGCAATATAAATCCATTAAAAATATCGAAGAATATTTCACAAATTGAAATTAAAAAACTAGTTTATTTTTCAAAAATTGTTTTGAGGAACGCTATTAATAAAGGAGGCTCAAGTATAAGAAATTTTGTTAACATTAGTGGCACAACAGGGAATTTTCAAAAGTATTTTAAAGTGTATCAAAGAGAGGGTAAAAAATGTTTAAAAAGTAATTGTAATGGTAAAATTATGAGGATTATTGTTTCCAATAGGTCTACTTTTTATTGTAATATTTGTCAAAAATAAGAAATTAATTAGTTGACCATGGTACATTGAGCAGCTATACCTCCACGCGAAATGGCAAACACAAAATCAGCAATCAAAACAACTAGAAAAATTTCTAGAGAAACAAAAATTAATAAGTTAAGAAAAAGTCGTTTTAGAAACGCAATAAAAAAAATAAACGTTCTGATTGAAAAAAAAAATAAGAAGGATGCATTGAAATTTTTACCAAAGCTAAATTCCGAATTAATGAAGATAGCAAAAACTGGGGTTATCAAAAAAAAAAATGCATCAAGAAATTTGTCAAGAATAACAAAAAAAATAAATTCTCTATAACAACCTTGAATAGGTATTGTCTACCTTCAACTTTAGATTTGTACTAAATATCTTAAATTATTATTTTAAACTACCAAATGTAGTTAGGTTCATTCTAAAGACAAATTTTTTTTAGTTTTGATAATTAAAAATTTTACTACTTAAAGTTTAAAAAAAAATTCTATTACAGATTTAAATTTTTTTAAAAAAAATACACTTGCAGATTTTATTTTTTTTTGGTTTTAAAAATATTTTTGTTGATTAAAATTTTAAAAAAGTCTTTATTAAAATTTATTCATCATCATGGAAAACAATAATTTACTCAATAAAGATCATCAAATTAAAATTTCTTGGATCAAGATACAATCAGAAATGAAAGAAAAATTTGGAACTGATATCTATGATAGTTGGATTAAGAAAATAACCTTCGAGGAAGGATTTGATAATTATATTCTTCTTTCCGTTACTACTCGTTTTATCAGGGATTGGATTACCTCAAGGTATTTAGATGAAATTTTAAAAATAGTAAAAAGTTACAAATCTGAAATCAATAGAATTGAACTTACAATAAATGAACAAACTAATAATATTTTATCGAGAAACTCTGAGGAAATTGATAAGTCAAAAAAGTTTAAGAATAATATTTCCTTTATAAAAGATTTTGTTTTTCAATATAATAGAATAGATCCAAATAGGACTTTTGAAAATTTTATTACTAGCACGAGTAACAAGTTGGCATTTGAGGCCTCAAAAAAAGTTGTAGAAAAAAGTTCATATTATAATCCGCTTTATATTTACAGCGGGGTAGGAATGGGAAAAACACATTTATTAAATGCTATTGGTCAAAAACTTAAAGATGAGAATAAGGTGATGTTTATTTCAGCTGAAAGATTTATGTATCAATTCATTAAATCAATTAAGTCAAATGATATGGTGAAGTTTAAGGAATATTTTAGAAATGCAGATATATTTTTAATTGATGATATTCAATTTATGAATGGCAAAGAAGCTATGCAAGAGGAATTTTTTCATACATTTAATGCTTTACTTGATAAGGGAGCCCAAATAATAATTTCTGCTGACCGACCTCCCAATAAGCTCCTTAGAATACAAGATAGGATAAGATCAAGATTTTCTGGTGGTTTAGTTATAGATATTCAACAACCTGATTATGATTTAAGAAAAAAAATAATTAATTCTAAAACAGAGGATTTGAAAAAATATTACTCTAATCAATTTAATATTTCTGAGGAAATACAAATTTTTCTTAGCAAAGAAATCAAAAATAGTGTGAGAGAACTAATAGGTGCTTTAAATCGCATAGTATCCTTTTCAAGAATTTATAATAAAACACCGAATATTTCAGAAGCTAAAGTTGTTTTAAAAGATCTTTTATATTCTGCGGAGAACACAGTTACAGTAGAAAATATCCAGTCCCTAGTATGTAAATTTTTTAAAATTTCTAAGTCGGAGATGTTATCATCTAGACGATCACGTTATTTAGTAAGACCAAGGCAGACAGCAATTTATTTGACTAAAATATTAACATCAAAATCTTTACCAGAGATTGGAAGGGATTTTTCAAATAGGGATCATACAACTGTAATACATTCTATTAAGACAATTGAAGCTCTTAAAAAAGCTGATAATGAGTTATCAAATAATATTGATACATTAAAAAATCAAATACTTTATAATAAAAATAATGAAATTTAATGTTAATCAAAATGATCTTCAAAAATCGCTCGGATACTGCCAAGGTGTTATAGAAAAAAGGAATACGCTTCCTATTTTGTCAAATGTTCTTCTTGAAGCTAAGGAATCTAGTTTAAGAATTACAGCCACTGATCTAGACTTAATTTTTATAAACGAAATTAATAATGTTGAGATCGTTGAAGAGGGAAGCACCACTACTACCTCTTCCACGATGTATGATATCGTTAGAAAATTTAGTTCAGGAAAAAAAATCAATTTTAATCTTGCCAGTGAAAATAAAATTCAGGTTGAGTCTGAAAAATCAATATTTAACCTAAATTGTCTACCTGCTTCAGAATTTCCTGTAACTGATGAAAATTTTACTGGTAATGAGTTTATTATAAAATCAAAACAATTATTAAAACTACTAAATAAATGTAAATTTTCTATCTCAAACGATGATACAAGACATTATTTGAGTGGAATATATTTTCATCAAACTAATTTAGATGAAAAATTTTTTCTTACAGCGGCAGCAACTGATAGTCATCGAATGTCTATATCAAAAATTAATTTAGGAGACAAAATTAATTTCGAGCCAATAATTCTTCCAAAAAAAACTATTTTTCAACTAGTTAATCTTTTGGATGACTATGAAGGAGAAGTAAAAATATCAAATCAAAAATCAAAAATTAAATTTGAATTTGAAAAAAATATTTTGATTTCTAAATTAATAGATGGAAAATTTCCTAATTATCTTCAAGTAATTCCAAAAGACAACAAAAAAAGACTTGAGGTTGATTTGAAATTATTTATGAATTCTGTAGATAGAGTTGCATCTGTTTCTTTAGATAAAAAGGATGGAGTAAAGTTCAATCTAAAAAAAGATAAATTAAATCTATCTGTAAATAATACTAGTAGTGGGGACGGAAATGAGACTCTTAGTGTAAAATTTGATCATGAGCTTGATATTAGTTTTAATTCAAAATACTTGATAGATGTGGCATCGCAGTTAGATGGTGAAAAAATTGAAATATATCTAAATGATACAGGATCACCAGCCTTAATAAAGGACCCTTCAGATTTTGACAGTATTTATGTTGTTATGCCGATGAAGGGCTAGAGGTTTTATTTAGAACATCATACATAGTATTTTGTAATGAGTTCAAAAATTGTTTACCTTCAAGTCCTGGTTTTATTGGTTTAAGTACTGAAATAGTTATTTTTTTGTTTTTGTTAACATTCCCATTTTTGGGCCATGCTTCACCTGAATTAATTATTACAGGCAAACAACTGATATTTAACGCTTGGTAAATTCTGGCAACACCTTTTTTAAAATCAGGCCTATCACTAGGATCGGTCCTTGTTCCCTGCGGAAAAATTACTATTGGTCTATTATCCCTAGATGAGATTTTTATTGTATCTAAAAAATGAATTTTTTTTTTAGATATTTTATTTCTTTCAACCGGTATTGATCCAATTTTTTTTAGGTACCATCCAAAAATTGGAATTTTTATAAGTTCCTTTTTTAATATAAATTTAGGTCCTTTAAATAATGCTTGAAGATAAAATGTTTCAAAGGCAGATTGATGAGTACAAGCAATAAAAAATTTTTCATTATATAAAATATTTTCTTTTCCAATAATTTCTATCTTTGCAGAAAGAAAAAATTTTAAACAAAATTTTGACCAATAACCTAATAGTTTCCCACCAAAAATAACAATATTTTTTGGCATTATTAAAGAAGGTAGAAATATAATACAAACCAAAATGACACCGCTATAAAAAATGATCAAAAAAATTTTTTTATTCATAAATTTTAATTTTAACTAAATAATACTAATTAGTTTTTGTCTTTTTAAGATCACCTTCATTGACTTGTTGTATATCATTATTTCTAAAGGCTTTGGTCTTAAATTATAATTTGAAGATAAAGACATTCCATATGCACCAACATCTGATATAGCTACAAATTCTTTTTCTCTTAAATTTTGAAAACTTTTTACTGACAAAAACTTATCAGTAGTTTCACATACGGGGCCTACGAAGTCGTGCAGTTTATTATTTTTTACCTTAGCTTTTAATAGTGGAATAATATTATGATAGGATCCATATAAAGCAGGTCTCATAAGATCATTCATTGCAGCATCTAAGATTATAAATCTTTTTTTATTTGTATTTTTTATATAAATGATTTGTGAAAGTAAAATAGCAGAATTCGCAATTATAGACCTTCCGGGCTCAAATATAATTTTAACATTATGCTTTTTTAAAAAATTTTTAATTTTATAATTATATTTTTTATAATTAAATAATTTTGTTTTTTTATCATACTGAACACCAATTCCGCCGCCTAAATCAATATAATCAAAAATATATTTAGACTTTTTAATAATCGCGTCTAAAACATTTAGCATTTTTAAATATGGTTTATGGTCGGTTATCTGGCTACCAATATGAACACTTAAACATTTTACTTTTACGAAATTTGAATTATTAACTTTATTTAAAATATTCAAAAAAGATTTTTCAGTTAAACCAAATTTATCCTCACGTTTTCCTGTTGAAATTTTTTTTAATGTTTTAGCATCGATGTTCGGGTTTAATCTTATTCCAATGTTTACAGTTGTTTTCATTAATTTTGCTAATCTCTCTATTTCAAATATTTCACTTTCAGACTCAGCGTTAATAAGTAAAATTTTTTTTTCAATTGCAAATTTTAATTCTTCTGTTTTTTTTCCCACACCTGAAAAAACTATTTTTTTTGCTAATATACCTGCCTTTAGAGCCTGCATCATTTCCCCTTTTGAGACAACATCAGCACCCATTCCGCACTTTTTAATTTCTTTTAAAATTTGCAGGTTGCTATTTGATTTAACTGAAAAGCATACTAATGGATTTATAGATTTAAAACTTTGCTGAAAATTTTGAATATTATTTCGTAATCTTTTAAGGGAGTAACAATAAGTTGGTGTTCCAAATTTTTTAACTATTTTCAAAGCATCAACTTTTTCGATAAAAAGCTTATTTTTTTTAAAATGCATTAAATTAATTTAATTATTTTGATTTGTGTTTTTTGACCCTGGTATTCTGGGTCACCTTTTTTTCCGCAAGAAAAAAAAATTATTGAACAAAATAAAACTAAAAATATTTTTTTAAACATATTTTTTATATTTTTTTATCATTTTCTTTATATTTTCAAAAGAAGTTCCACCATAAGATTTTTTTGATTTTACTGAATTTTCTAAATTAAGTAATTTAAGTGCGTTTTCATTAAGTTTTTTATCAATACTTTTTATTTCAGTGACTGTAAGTTCATCAAATTTTTTATTTTTACGTTCAGCTAAATTCACGATTTTTGAGGTTATCGCGTATGCTTTTCGAAAAGGATATTTATACTCTCTCACAATATAGTCAGCAAGATCTGTAGCTGTGGTATACCCTGTTTCTGCTAATTGTATCATTTTTTTTTTATTAATTACAAAATTATTCAAAACTTCTCTCATAATTTGTAAAGATATTTTAATTTGGTCAAAAGATTTAAAAGCTAATTCTTTATCGTCTTGCAAATCTTTAAAATAAGATAACGGTAAACCTTTAAGTATTGTTAGCATTGAAAATAAATTTCCATAAACATTTCCAGTTTTTCCTCTTAAATATTCAAGTGTATCTGGATTTTTTTTTTGTGGCATTATTGAAGAACCAGTAACTACTTTATCTTTTAATTTTATCAAATTAAAAGCATCTGAATTCCATAAAATAAATTCCTCAGAAAATCTAGATATATGATTTGAACAAACTGAAATTGAATATAGGAAATCTAAAACAAAATCTCTATCTGAAACTGTATCAACTGAATTACCTGTAGGTTTATTAAATTTTAATTTTTTTGTGGTGTACAATCTATCTATATTAAAACTGGTTCCTGCAATCGCAGCAACTCCAAGGGGGTTTTCTAACAAGGTTTCTTTATTACTTAAAAATCTTTTTTTATCTCTATTTAACATTTCAACATAAGCGAGAATATAATGTGCAAATGATATTGGTTGTGCATTTTTTAAATGAGTAAAGCTAGGCATTATCGTATAAATATTTTTTTCAGCAATTTTGATTATTAATTTTATTGTAGAATTAATTTCTTTAATAACCTCTTCTGAGGCATCTATCATCCAAAGTTTAAAATCTACAATTACTTGATCATTTCTAGATCTAGCCGTATGAATGAATCCAGCATCTTCTCCTATTAAGTCAAATAGTCTTTTTTCGATACTCATGTGTATATCTTCACTTTGATTATTAAAAGTGAATTTCTTTTTATTTATTTCATTAAATATTTTTTTAAGTCCCCAAATAATCTTATTTTTTACTTGTAGGGAAATAATCTTCTTTTTAAACAACATTTCAACGTGAACTGTGGAGGCATTTATATCTTGTCTATAAAGTCTTTTATCAATATTTATTGAGCTTCCAACTTTTGTAAATAAAATAGACCTTTTTTTTTTATTCTATCACCCCAAACTGGTTTATTGTTTTTATTTTTACTCATGATATGTAACTATACATTTTAGAATGAGATTATTAAGCTTAAAATTCTTTTTGTTATTTATATATTTATTATGTCCAATAAATGCTAGTGCAGATCAAAAACTAGATATAAAAAATCTTAAAATTCATAAAGAACCAAAGAAAGTCAATCATACTGTATTTAAAAATTCAGAAGATTTAACTATTTCTTTAGATGACTTTAAAGATAGACTGATTGTAATTAATTTTTGGGCAACTTGGTGTGCCCCATGTAAAGAAGAAATGCCATCATTAGATAAGCTTCAATTAAATAAAAATATAAATGATATAATTATTTTGCCAATAAATGTTGGCAAAGAAAATAAGAATAAAGCAAAGAAATTTTTTAGAGATTTAGACATAAAAAATCTAAAACTTTATTATGGTGAGTCAATTAAACTTGCTAATAACTTTTCATTGATAGGACTTCCAACTACTATTTTTATTAATAAAAAAGGTGAAGAATTTGCGAGAATTATTGGGTCTATAGACTTTGAAGATCAAAAATTTATTGAATGGTTATCAAGTTATAATTAAATTTTATGGAATTTGTTTTAAACTCTAAAATTATTGAGTCTGAAAAAAGAGATAGTATAAAAAACGCTATAATTCTTCTTCACGGATATGGGGGTGATGGTGCTGATATAAGCTCGATAGCATATACTTGGAAACGTTTCATTGATAATACAGTATTTTTGTGTCCAGATGGACCTCAACCATGTAAACTAAATCCGGTTGGTTTTCAGTGGTTTGATTTAAGCATAGATGACCAAAAATATATTATTAATGAAGCAAGAAAGACTGAAAAAATTTTGACTAAATATATTGATCAAATAAGAGAAAAATACGATTTAGATAATTCTCAAATAATTTTAGCAGGATTTAGCCAAGGTTGTATGATGTCTATCAACTTAGGTCTTACAAGTAATAAAAAATATAAATCTGTAATAGGATTTTCTGGGAAAATAATAGATAAAATTGAATTACAAAAAAGAATAACTTCAAAAACAGATATATTACTGTTTCATGGTGACGCAGATGAAGTTGTTTCACCATCAAATTTGTTAGAAGCTAAAGATTTTTTAGAGAGAAATAAAATAAAAGTAGAAATTAATATAATAAAGGATTGTGCTCACCACATACCTGTTGAAGCATTAAGTTTAGCGTTAAAATATATAAAAAAAATTATATAAAAAAATTTTAATAATTTTATTGATAATATTGATTATTAAAAATTTATAAGTTATTCTAAACTAATAAACATGACATTTATTGATAATAAAACATCATTAGATAACTGCCCTGCTTTAGTTTTAAATGCAGACTATAGACCCTTAAGTTATTATCCTTTATCTTTATGGAGTTGGCAAGACTCGATTAAATCAGTTTTTCTAGATAGGGTTTCTATCGTAAATTACTATGATAAAATAGTGCACAGTCCATCATTTAGCATGAAACTGCCGAGTGTTATTGCATTAAAAAGTTATATCAAACCAATCACAAATCCTAACTTTACAAGATTCAACGTATTTTTAAGAGATAAATTTAGTTGTCAGTACTGTGGTAGTAAAAAAGAACTTACGTTCGACCATCTATTACCAAGATCTAAGGGCGGTAAAACTGACTGGGATAATGTTGTTACTGCTTGTTCAAGTTGTAACGTTAAAAAGGGTGGAAGATTGTTAAAAAAATCTGGAATGAGTCTTAATCAGATGCCATATCAACCTTCTACCGAGGATCTTCATCGAAATGGAAAACATTTCCCACCAAACTTTCTTCATAAAACATGGATAGATTATCTCTATTGGGATGTTGAGCTAGAACCTTAATTAAATTTTTTCAGACACTCGAATTGCAATTTTTGATCCAGTTTTTACAATTTTATCAAATATTGAATAAACACCCTCTTTTGATGCACCTTTCTCATATGCAATATCTTTATGGTGAAGCTCATCTTCCCTAAATTTTATTATTTTTTCCTTAAGTTCTTTTTCGTCTGACTCTATCTGATCAATTTGATTTTGATAATGTTCATCTATAACTTCTTCAACAGATGCTGTACAAAGCATTGCAGCTTTTTTTCCTAATAAAGTAGAGCCAAATCCTAAACCAACACCTAACAAATCCCACAATGGTAAAAATTTTGTAGGCTTAATATTTCTTTTTCTTATCTCTTGCTCAAAATAATTTGCGTGTTCATGTTCGTGTTCTTTCATTTCTTCAATTGTTTTTTTTAGTTCGTCATCTTTTACGAATGTGTTTAAGGCTAATAGTTGACCTTCATAAATTTTTATTGCCCCTCTTTCACCTGCATGGTCAACTCTTATGAATTCTTCTATTTTCTTTTTATTACTTTTTTTCATAGTTTTTAAATTTTATAAAAGTTATAATCATTATTAGAGACGAAATAAAAGTATTTATTGTAGCAAGCGAGATGCCAAATATTGAAAAAGTAACGTCTTTACAGCTAATAGGTTTGTTCTTTAATTCTTTTAAAATTTCTCTCTTATCAATAATACTCGTATCAATATTACTAGTACAAACAAAAGACTCTGAAATTAAACCTTGCTCAATACCAACATGGTATATAGACAATAAGGCCCCTGATAAAAAAATTAGACTTAAAACCAAGAAAGACATCTTCTCCAAATTTTTAAAAATAGTTACTAAAATAATTAATATAATAGTTAAGAAATAAGGTAGTCTTTGTAACAAACAGAGATTACATGGATCATGTCCTAAAATATATTCTACATAAAATGCGAATAAAATTGCTAATATTGAGAAAATCAATAAAAAATTTAGTTCAGTTTTATATTTTAGAGAGCTCATCGTTATTTAATTAAAGTTAAGTAAACAAAAGCTATTATAAAAACTATTACAATACCAATTACTGAAGACCACACTGCGCCCTTTTGTTCAACAAAGCTTACAAATTTATCTCCAAATTTTAATGTTAGAACTGAAACTAATAAAAACCTTAAACCTCTTGATATAAGACTAATAATTATAAACGCAATTATATCAAACCCAATTAAACCACTAGTGATCGTGAAAACTTTATATGGCAAGGGTGTAAAACCTGCTAGAAATAAAGTGCTAAGCCATATGATCATTCCGCTTCCTTGAGAAAGATCTATTTTTAACTTTAGAACTTTGCTTTCATAGTTATAAAATTCTATTACATCCATTGCTAAATCTATAAATAAATAGCCAATTAAATATCCAAAAATACCTCCAAGAACAGAAAATATTCTTGCAATCAAAAAAATTCTTAGATACGAGGATTTTTTAGCAAGAACCATTGGAACAATCATTACATCTGGTGGAATTGGAAAAAAAGAACTCTCAATGAAAGATACAACGCCTAAATAAAAATTTGATTTCTTGTTAGAGGCTAATTCTATTGATTTATTGTAAAATCTTTTGAACATTTTTTGGTTTTAATACAAAATAACTTTTTATACTATTGATTTTAAATAAAATTAATTGTTTAAATATGGGGCGAATGGCGGAACTGGTAGACGCGCACGACTCAAAATCGTGTTTCGCAAGAAGTGAGAGTTCGATTCTCTCTTCGCCCA
>MDTD01117830.1_pt1 | contig 10859 bp, 11 predicted proteins | sample 811221 | NCBI WGS metagenome assembly MDTD01 (sample SAMN05326646, study PRJNA326480) | marine metagenome | isolation source: seawater | place: Pacific Ocean: South West | collected 2011
CAAAAGACAAAGTGAATAAATATAAATTACTTCTATTACTAAAAAAACATTATAAAATTGACAATTTAGAAGTAATTAAAAAAAAAGGTACAATTCCATTAAATAGAGTTTTGAAAACATTAAATGGTAAATTGAATGACAAAATTTGGTTAAAAAGTATATATAAGAGAAAACTATCTATAAATGAAGTAGTTTCGACATTATGAAAAAAAAAGTTTTAACAATACTTGGCACAAGACCTGAGATAATAAGATTGTCATGCATAATTCCTAAGTTAGATAAATTTACACAACATACAATTGTTCATACAGGACAAAACTATGATTTTAATTTAGATAAAGTTTTCTTTAAAAATTTCAAAATTAGGAAGCCAAACTATTTTTTGGGAGCCAGAGGAAATTTTGCTAAACAATTATCAGTTATATTAAAAAAGTTATATGATATAATTGAAAAGGAAAAACCAAATAGATTTCTTGTGCTTGGAGATACAAATTCGAGCCTAGGAGCGATAGTTGCTAAAAGACTAGGAATTCCGGTTTTTCATATGGAAGCGGGAAATCGTCAATATGATGATATCGTGCCTGAAGAAGTTAATAGAAGAATTATTGACAATTGTAGTGATATTTTGCTTCCTTATACTCAAAGAAGTTGTGAGAACCTAGTCTCAGAGGGAATAAGTAGAAACCGAATTTTTATTACAGGTAATCCTATAAATGAAGTTATTTTGAATAATCTTGACAAAATTAATAATTCAAAAATTTTACAATCATATAAACTCAAAGAAAAAGAGTACTTCTTAGTAACTCTACATCGACAAGAAAACGTAGATAATTATAAAAAATTGAAATTTTTAGCTAATTCGCTAAGAACTATATCTACAAAATATCGTAAAACAATATTATGGCCAATACATCCAAGAACTATAAAAAATATAAAGAAATACAAAATTAAACTAAATAGAAAAATTAAACTTATAAAACCGCAAGATTTTTTTAATTTTATAAAACTTGAATTAAATAGTCTTTGTATACTTACAGATAGCGGAACAGTCCAAGAAGAAGCTTCAATTTTAAAAATACCGAATGTTGTTTTAAGAGAAAAAACTGAAAGACCAGAAACAATAGAAGCAGGAAATACATTGATATCAATGAATAATTCCAATGATTTATTAAATGCTGTAAACTTTTCTTTAAAAAATAAAAATATTCCTGACAATATTCCTGAATATAATACTCAAAATGTATCAGCTAAAATTATAAATATAATTTTATCAAACTATGAATTTGATAAATTCCAATAGATTAAAAAAACTAATAATATTACTATTAATATTACTTCCTGTATCTGTAATATTAAGTAAATTTTTTTCAGATCTTACAGTAGTAATATTCACCATATGTTGTTTTATTTTTAAAGAATCATTTGATTTAGGAAAAAACCAAAAAATTTATAAAAATTTCTTTATTATTTCATTTTTTTTACTTGTAAGTTTTGCAACTTTTTCATCTTTAATTTCGTCTAACCTAGGAGTTTCTTTGAAGAGCTCTTTTTTTCATTATAGATTTATTTTTTTTGCTATCTTTATTTCATATCTATTTACTATTGACACAAATAAAACTTTAAAATATTTTTTTTATATTCTTTCAGCTTGCTATTTATTATTGTTAATAGATGGGACTTATCAATTTATATTTAAAAAAAATTTACTAGGTTATGTCACTAATCCATCAACAAGAGTAAGTAGTTTTTTTTTTGATGAATTAGTTTTAGGTTCTTATTTATCAAGATTATTCCCTATATTGGCTTTTCTTTATTTGTTTTTAAAGATTAAAGTGAAGTTTCAATATGTAGCAATATTTTTAATACTTTTATATTTTGTAACATTTATTTCTGGAGAAAGATTATCTTTTTTGCTTCTAAGTATTTATTATATTTTAATTTTACTATTTATAATTAAATCAAAAAAAAATAAATTAATTTTCCTTGTTTCTTTTATGGTTATCTTTGCTTTAACTCTTAATTTTAGTAATAACTTTAATCCAAGGTCTAGCTTAACAACAATCACAAAGCAAATGACTAATATTAATTATACAACCTGTGATGATACTAAGGAGAAAATTATATCTAGTAAATATTTAATGAACAGATGGGAATTTATACCAAATTGTGATCCGATTTTCACGATTAAGGGTATAAAATTTTATTACATTTATTCTCAAATGCATTTCAACCATTACATTTCCGCACTAGAAATTTTTAAAGACAATATTTTATTTGGAGTTGGACCAAAAAATTTTAGATTTGTGTGCAATGAAGTAAAATATTTTTTAAATGAATTTAGTTGCTCAACTCATCCGCATAATTATTTGTTGCAAATACTTGCTGAAACAGGCCTCTTTGGGATAATTTTTTTTACATCAATTTATATTGGCTTTGTATTTTTGTTTTTTAAGGAGATATTTAAAATTAATTCAAGAGAAACCATCCTCAAATTAATTTTAATATCGTCGATTTTGGTTAATCTTTTCCCCTTATTTCCAAGTGGTAGTTTTTTCAATAATTGGAATTCAATAATATATACATTACCTTTTGGATTTTTGCTCGGGTATTATAGGTATTCAGAATGGAAATGAGCTACATAATTTTTTCTTTATTAATAATTAATTTAATTATTTTTCAATTTAATAAATCTATCGCAAAAAATCTTAATCTTTTTGACAAACCTGACTATAAAAGAAAAATACATTTAGTTTTAGTTCCATTAACTGGAGGAATATTTTTATATTTTAATTTTATAGTAATATTATTTTTATTAAATTTAGATTTTTTTAATTATTTGAATTTAAACATTAATAACAAGAGAGAATTTTTATCGATTTTTTTTTTAGTTTCATCTCTATTTTTATTAGGTTTATATGATGATAGATATGATATTAGCCCACAAACAAAATTATTCTTATTATCATTTATTGTTTTAGTTGGGATACTTATTGACGAAAATTTAATTATTAAAGATTTAACTTTTGCATATTTTAATTATTCATTTGACCTTTCAAAACTCTCGATACCATTAACTATACTTTTTATTCTTTTATTCATAAATGCACTAAATATGTTTGATGGTATAGATATGCAGGTATCAACCTATTTTTTAATTATAATACTATTTTTATTTTTTAATTATGAAATTAAATTTCTATTTTATTTTATACCTGTCATATTATTTATTCTTTATTTAAACTTTAAAAAAAAATTATTCTTAGGTGATTCAGGGACTAATATAATTGCAATTTTAATTTCATGGGTAATTATTAAGGATTATAACTTAAATAATAAATTTTTTTGTGAAGAGGTTTTTGTAATGATGTCTATACCTGGTTTAGATATGCTAAGGTTATTCTGCATTAGATTAATGAAAGGTCAAAATCCTTTTAGTGCGGATAAAAATCACCTTCATCATCTTTTTTTAAAGAAATTTAAATTTTTTTTATCTTTTTTAATTATACAATTTTTAATATTGATACCTATAACATTTTATCTTGTGGTAGGCTCAAGTATTGCTTCAGCAATAATAGCAATAATTGTTTATTCGTTATCTTTAGTATTTCTTAAATTAAAATAATATTTTCAATAAGAGTATATTTTATAACCAAAACTATTTCTTTTTTTTATGTCACCAACATCAACATTTGATGTGCATGGGGAATCGGAATACATACACAATGTATAAGGGAATGGTTTAAAGTATAAAAATTTACCGTCCCTTGAATATATTGCTAAATTTCTATTTTTTTTATTTTTTTCGGTATATGAATACATTTTTGGCCAAGGACTATTAAAATAGTCATTATCTATGTTTTTATAAATTCTTGTAAAATTTTTATAAATAATACCGATCAACACAATTATTAATATTGTATTAATTATTTTTAATAAATAGCTTTTTTTTAATTTAAAAAAAGCAAAATTATAACTGAGCAAAAGAATAAATGACGAATTCAAAAAACTTACAATGTAAGATTGTCCATATCTATAAATAGGAAACTTTAAAAACCAAATTAATGATGAAAATAAAGTTATAAATAATATTTTTTTATTTATTTTATGAATTTGTGCATCTCTAAATATGTTTGCTCCAAAAATAAGTAACAAGAACAACAACAATAATTGCGGTAAAATTTCTTTTAAAAAAATATTAAAATGATTTTTTAACCATGTTTCTAACCAATTAAAATTTTTTATGTAATCATTTTGACTTATTTGAAATTCTTTATTTGGCCAATCCTTAGACCATGCTTCACTCGTTCTACTAACTCTTTCTGGATTAGAAACTTTTGAATTAAAAGTTGTCCACTCAACGTTTTTAATACATGTAAACTTTATTGGATAAAAGGCACAAGAACTAATAACTATGTTTTTTAATGACCAAAAGATAATTATAAATAAACAAATTATATTTACTTTTGAGAATATTTTTAATTTTCTCTCTAACAACAAAATTAGTGGAAATAAAAAAACGAATATTAAAAATGGTTTTATTAAAAATGAAAAAATTGAAAAAAATATAACATTTTTTCTTAAATCATTATTATTTTCATCAAAATAAACAAAAATAAAATTACAGATTGCTAAATAATAAAATATATGACCTGGATCATCATTTCCAGAACCACTATATCTATTCATAGAATATAAAATATTAAATAAAAAAATAAAAAAAATTAATTTTAATATATTGTTGTGGTTTGATTTAATAAGAGTAATAAAATATAAAACTGATAACGCAAAAATATTTGCTTGAGGTAACAGAATACCATTTTCAGAAAAGATTGTATTATTAAATGCAGCTGATAAATACTGAAGAATTGATGTATGTCCAAATCTGAACTCTAAATTTGCTACACCAAATATGATTTTACTGTCATTAATAATGTTTATAAATGGTAAGTGATATAATCCAGCATCGGGTCTATTAGTATTATCAAATAACATTATTATTGAGCTAAATATTGCTATTATAATTGAGTTAAAAATTATTTTGTTTCTTTGAGGCAAAACTTTCTTAATTATAAATAAAGTAGGAAGAAGCAGAATAATTAAACTAATATTATTAGAAATTTTAAAAAAAAAATTTGTTATAAATGTAATTATTGATATTAAAATTAGACCATATAAACCTGACTCATAATGATTTTTATCATAATTTTTAAAATTTAATAATTTTTTAAAAGATATTCCATTTAAAATTATAATTAAGGATGATATTGAATTTAAAAATAATATATTAAGATATTCCATATGAATATATATGTTGTAGTACCATGTTTTAATGAAATAAGAACTATAAAAAAATTAATCGAATCTTTACTTAATATCAAATTAAATCTTAAAATTATATTAATTGATGATGGATCAACAGATGGAACGAAACAATTAATAAATAAATATATTAAAAAAAAAATATATAAGTTTATCGATTTAAAAAAAAATAATGGAAAAGGATATGCAATAAATCTTTCAAAAAAATATATTAAAAAGAATTCATATGTTATAATTCAAGATGCAGATTTAGAATATGATCCGAAAGATTACTACAAACTTTATAATTTCTATAAAAAAAGTAAAAAAATAGATGTTGTCTATGGTTCAAGGTTTCTAAATAAAAAATTCCCAAAAGTTTATGTTTCATTTGGCAAAAGTTTAATCAGAATATTTGGAAACAAGTTTTTAACTAAATTTTCAAATATTATAAATAATCAAAATTTAACAGATGCTCATACATGTTACAAAACATTCAATTCTAATATCTTTAAGAAAATTAAATTAAAAGAGAAAGGTTTTAGTTTTTGCCCAGAAATAAATACAAAAATATCTAATCAAAAATTAAAAATTAAGGAATTGCCAATCAAGTATTTTTCCAGATCAAAAGAAATGGGAAAAAAAATAACATATCACGATGCTTTTTTTGCAATAAAAACAATATTAATATACAAATATTTCGTTTAATTACTTGATATTGAATTAAATTTTTTCTATAACATCCTGCCTGGTGATTATTGCGAAAGTGTAATACCCGATCCCATCCCGAACTCGGAAGTCAAGCCTTTCTGCGCCAATGGTACTTAGTCTTAAGACTTGGGAGAGTAGGACATTGCCAGGCTAACCTAATGAAAAATCTTTTAGTTGTAACAGGTGGTGCTGGATTTGTTGGTGCAAATCTAATTACTGAATTATTAAAAAAAACAGATTACAAAATTATAAGTCTTGATAACTACTCCTCTGGGTCTATAAAAAATCATATTAACAATAAAAAGGTTACATACATTAAAGGTGAAACGAAAAATATATCTAAAATTTTAAGAAAAAAAAAATTAAAAATAAAATCACTTTTTCATTTTGGGGAGTTTTCAAGAATTTATAGAAGTTTCAAAGAATTTGACAAATGTTTTAGATCTAACTCAATAGGATCACAAGAAGTTTTTAAATTTTGTTTAGAAAATAAAATAAAACTTATTTATTCAGCTACTTCTGCATCATTAGGAAATAAAGGAAATGATAAAAATTTGTCACCTTATTCTTTTACTAAATCAAAAAATCTTGAATTATTAGAAAATTTAAAAAAATGGTTTAATTTTAAATTTGAAATAATTTACTTTTATAACGTATATGGTGCAAAGCAAATAGAAAAAGGTCCAATGGCAACAGTAATAGGAATATTTCAAAATCAGTTAAATAATAAAAGATCTTTAACTGTAGTTAAACCCGGAACCCAAAAAAGAAGATTTACTCACATATCAGACACGATCAATATTTGTATGAAGGCTTGGAAACGTAATAAATGCCTCCATTATAGCATAAGTCATAAAAAGTCTTATTCTATCATACAAGTAGCAAAAATGTTTAATCATAAAATAACATATTTGCCATCTAGACCAGGAGAAAGATACGCATCCGCTTTAACCAATATTTCTTATAATAATAGGGTAATTAGAAATTATGGAAAAATAAATTTGAAAGATTACATAACATCGTTTATTAAAAATAAAAAAAATAAATTATGAAAATTGCGAGCTCACTTAAATCATTAAAAAAAAGGGACCTAAACTCTAAATTAGTAAGAAGAAGAGGTAGAGTATATATTATTAACAAAAAAAACCCAAAATTTAAAGCAAGACAAAAATAAAGCTATTCATGGATAACGAAAGTCATAAGAATACTTGGAACAATTTCACAAAGTTTGTACTATGGGGTTCAGTAGCTGTTGTGGTTATACTTATTTTAATGGCTTTATTTCTATTATAAAAATGATTATTGGGTCAATTTCTGAAAATTTAAAAATTGAAAAAAGAGTAGCAATTACTCCAGATGTCATAAAAAAATATAAGTTATTAGGTTTAGATATTCATTTAACTAAAGATTATGCGAGCCATATAGGAATTGTTGATGAAGAGTATGAAAGAGAAGGAGCAGTAATTGTTAATTCTAGTGATGAAATAATTTCAAATTCAAAAGTGATTATTCAACTAAATATTCCTAACGATGAAAATCTTAATAAGCTTAAGAATGATCAAATCCTAATTGGTGTTTTAAATCCTTATTTAAACGAAAAAAAATTAAAAGAAATAACTTCAAAGAATGTAAATTGTTTTTCACTAGAACTTTTACCAAGAATTACAAGAGCTCAATCAATGGATATTTTATCTTCTCAAGCAAACTTAGCTGGGTACAAAGCGGTTATAGATTCATTTGCTTATTTTCAGAAAGCTATTCCAATGATGATGACTGCTGCTGGAACAATTTCTGCTGCTAAAGTTTTGGTTGTTGGGGCAGGTGTCGCTGGATTGCAGGCAATAGCAACTGCAAAAAGAATGGGTGCAATTGTTTTTGCGACAGATGTGAGAATGGCTTCAAAGGAACAGGTGGAAAGTCTAGGAGGTAAATTTTTAACTGTTGAAGGCTCAGAAAATTTAGAGAGCGAGGGCGGCTATGCAAAAGAGACAACAGAAGATTTCAAGCAAAAACAAGAAGAATTGCTAAAGGAAACACTAAAAAAAATTGATATAGTAATCTGCACAGCTTTAATACCTGGAAAAAAAGCTCCAATTATAATAAAAAAAAATATGATTGATGCTATGCCTAAGGGTTCTATTATTTACGATTTAGCAGCTTCCCAAGGTGGAAATGCTGAATTAACTAAAGTTAATGAAATAATAGATAATAATGGCGTAAAAATAATGGGAGAACAAAATATTTTAAATAAACTTCCAGTTTCTGCGTCTAATCTTTATGCAAAAAATTTATATAATTTTGTAGATAATTTATTTGATAAAGAAAAAAAAAATTTTAATATAAATTTAGAAGATGAAATAATCGAGAAATCAAAAATAAAATAATGGAAATAGATCCTTTTATATTCAGACTTAGCATATTTATACTGTCAATATTTGTAGGATATTATGTTGTCTGGAGTGTTACACCATCACTACATACACCTTTAATGTCAGTAACAAATGCAATTTCTTCAGTTATAATAGTTGGAGCTATAATTGCTGCATTAGCAAGCGTATCTCAAAATATTTTTGAGATTTCTAATATTTTTGGTTTTCTTGCAATAATTTTAGCAGCTGTAAACATTTTTGGAGGATTTCTTGTAACTCAAAGAATGCTGCAAATGTATAAAAAGAAGAAAAAATAATTTATGTCTGCAAATTTATCAGCATCTTTTTATTTACTTTCAGGAATATTATTTATTTTGGCCTTGAGGGGTCTATCTTCTCCGGAAACATCTAGACAAGGAAACTATTTTGGAATTGCTGGAATGACGATCTCAATTGTTGTTACTTTTTTATCTGTAGGAAATTTTGGTGATGGATTTATTTATGTATTAATTTTTCTCATCATTGGTGGTTCAATTGGAGCTTTTATTGCTTTTAGAATTCCAATGACTGCAATGCCTGAACTTGTGGCCGGTTTTCACAGTCTTGTTGGTCTTGCAGCGGTTTTTGTAGCTATATCTGCCTTTCTGAAACCTAATGCATTTAATTTAGGGGTCGTAGGACAAATTAAATTAGCAAGTTTGATAGAAATGTCGCTTGGCGCAGCTATAGGTGCAATTACTTTTTCAGGATCAATAATTGCATTTTTAAAACTTAGAGGAATAATGTCGGGCTCTCCGATAACTTTTAAAGGGCAGCATTTGATTAATTTAATCTTAGGTTTATCTCTAATTGTCATGATTTATTTTTTGTGCACATCTCAATCTTCAAATATATTTTGGTCATTAGTGCTAATTTCTTTTTTAGTTGGTGTCCTATTAATAATACCAATTGGTGGAGCAGACATGCCTGTTGTTATTTCAATGTTAAATTCATACTCTGGCTGGGCTGCTGCTGGGATTGGTTTTACATTAGAAAATACAGCTTTGATAATAACAGGAGCGCTAGTTGGTTCATCTGGAGCAATACTTTCATATATCATGTGTAAAGGAATGAATAGATCTTTTTTCAATGTTATACTTGGGGGTTGGGGGGCTACAGATCAAATTTCTAATTCACAAACGAAAGAACAAAAACCAGTGAAGAACGGCAATGCAGATGATGCAGCTTTCTTAATGAAAAATGCTTCTTCAGTGATAATTGTTCCTGGCTATGGTATGGCAGTTGCCCAAGCTCAACATGCTTTAAGAGAAATGGTTGATGCCTTAAAAAAAAATGGTGTTAAAGTTTCATATGCAATTCATCCTGTTGCAGGTAGAATGCCTGGACATATGAATGTTTTATTAGCTGAGGCAAATGTTCCTTATGATGAGGTTTTTGAATTGGAGGAAATCAACAATGATTTTGCTAATTGTGATGTTGCATATGTTATAGGAGCAAATGATGTGACTAATCCTGTGGCTAAATCAGATCCACAAAGCCCAATATTTGGAATGCCTGTGTTAGATGTTGAAAAAAGTAAATCAGTTTTATTTGTAAAAAGAAGTTTGTCCCCAGGTTATGCAGGTATTGATAATGATCTATTTTATCGAGATAACACTTTGATGCTTTTTGCTGATGCAAAAAAAATGACTGAAGAAATAGTTAAGAGTTTATAATTGACTAAAATTTTTTGTGATATAGCAGACATAGAGCTTATTAAAAAGTTTAATAAAAAAAAAATAGTAAAAGGTTTCACCACCAATCCTACTTTGATGAGAAAAGCTGGTGCGAAAAATTATTCAAAGTATTCAAAAGAAATTCTTAAGTTTACAAATAAACCTATCTCATTTGAAGTTTTTGCAGATAATGCTTTAGAAATGATTTCTCAAGGAAATAAAATAAGCCAATGGAATAAAAATGTTTATGTGAAAGTACCCATAACTAATTCCAAAGGAAAATTTATGGGTAAGGTTATAAAAAATCTTAATAAGAGCAAAATAAAGTTAAATATTACTGCCGTATACAATGCTTATCAGACAAGCAAAATTTTAAGAAATATAGATAAAAAAACTAAAGTGATTATATCTATATTCGCAGGCAGAATGGCAGATGTAGGCAAGGATCCCATTCCACAATTTAAAAAAAGTCTTAAAATTTCAAAAAATTACAAAAATGTTGAAATTTTATGGGCAAGTACAAGAGAGCCATACAATTATTTACAAGCAAAAAAATTAGGATGTCATGTAATAACATTGCCACCCTCTATGATTGAAAAAATTGAAAAATTTGGAAAAAATTATAATGAACTTACAAAAGATACTGTAAAAGGATTTTTGAGTGATAGTAAAAAATCAAAATTTGATCTATAGAATTGGTTGCGGGGGACGGATTTGAACCGCCGACCTCAAGGTTATGAGCCTTGCGAGCTACCAGGCTGCTCCA
>MDTD01014623.1_pt1 | contig 10858 bp, 15 predicted proteins | sample 811221 | NCBI WGS metagenome assembly MDTD01 (sample SAMN05326646, study PRJNA326480) | marine metagenome | isolation source: seawater | place: Pacific Ocean: South West | collected 2011
GAGAACAATGGCGTCGTCTTCTCTGGCGATCCCCTTGATGATTATGATATTTTGATGGAGCAAATCGCTGTCGATCTTGAGTCTGTGGAGGCAGTGTGAAAGTTCTTCTAGAGCGTTTTCCTTATCGTTATGTTGAGTGTGGTACACTAGAAATCAATGGTATGCCAGACTATCGCATTCAAAAAGCAGATAGTTGGACAAAACGTTACAGTGACATGTATTTCTGTGATAATCAGATGCAACTTCTGACTGCCATGGAGGACTTTGAATACACGAAATGGTTAGATCCTGATCGTGTCCCTTGTTATGTTCGTGACTCGGTAAGTCGCTAAACTAGCCCTGGTCGGGATACCCCCCAAGTCACGGATGGACTATAACAGAACTGGTGGAGTCATTAGACCCTCTAAAAACTAAATAAAACATAGTTATTCAAGTTATAAAAATGGCAACACAAGGAAGAGCAGCAAAATCTGCTAGTGGAGCGTCAATGTCAAAATATGATGTTGAAGTAGAAGCTAGACTCAAGAAAATTGAGGCAAGACTTGACGCACTTGAAAGTGCCGATAAAGCAGGACAAGAAGTCGATGCAAGGTTCGTAGATCTTGAGACGAAAGTCAATAAACTCTGGAACTGATGGTTTCTTGCTTATCCTAAAAGCAAGTGGTGCGGATGGGTAACTCCCGCTCTGTTTCTTGCTTCAGGACAAAAAGCAAGTGGCGTGCATGAAAGACCTTATAAAGACCCTTGACACCAAGGGTCTTTTTTTGTATGATATATAAAAGAAACTTTTTTATTAATGTCTGAATATAAACGGACAGCACTAGTGCTTGGTGCTGGTGGATTCATTGGAAGTCATATGGTCAAACGACTTCGTGCCGAAGGATATTGGGTGCGCGGAGTTGATCTTAAGCATACTGAATTTTCTAAATCTGAGGCACACGAATTCGTTGAGGGAGACCTGCGCGATGTAAGATTCGTTCGGGAGTGTATTCAGTTCAAAGGATATCCTGGTAACTTCAATGCGAATGTACCTTATCAATATATCCAACCTTTTGATGAGATCTATCAGTTTGCTGCTGATATGGGTGGTGCTGGTTTCATCTTTACTGGTGAGAATGATGCAGACATTATGCACAACTCTGCATCAATTAATCTGAATGTACTTGAGGAAGTTCGTAAACTGAACGAGACCTTTGATGGTGAAGTAAAGGAATGGACGGAAGCAAATCGTCCTAAACTGGATCAACCCACCAAGATATTCTACAGTTCTTCGGCATGTATCTATCCAGAGTATGCTCAGGAAGAAACAAACAATCCTGGACTGAAAGAAAATGACGCATACCCCGCAGCACCAGACTCCGAATACGGGTGGGAGAAACTCTTCAGCGAGCGGCTGTATTTCTCTTATAATAGGAATCACGGCATTCCTGTTAGGGTTGCTCGCTACCACAATATCTTCGGACCAGAAGGAACCTGGGAAGGAGGTAGAGAGAAAGCACCAGCTGCAATCTGCCGCAAGGTCGCTTACCTCCCAGAGTCGGGTGGTGCTATTGAGGTGTGGGGTGATGGAGAACAAACAAGATCCTTCCTGTACATTGATGAATGTATTGAAGCAACTAGAAGATTAATGGACTCGGACTTTATTGGACCTGTAAATATCGGTTCTGAAGAGATGGTTACTATCAACGAACTGGTAGATACTGCTGCTCGCGTTGCTGGTAAAGAAGTAAGAAAGATGCACAAACTGGATGCCCCTTTGGGTGTTCGTGGTCGTAACTCTAACAATGATCTTATTCGTGAGAAACTTGGATGGGATTATGAACAAACCCTAGAAGAAGGTATTCGTAAAACATATGACTGGATTTCTTCTCAGATCAAAACTCCTACTCTTGCAGTTTAAATTATGAAAGTTTCTATTGCTGTTCCCACATGGGAAGCGCATGGGAGAGGTCCTGAGTTCCTTGATGATCTAGTTCGCACTGTATTGATTCAAACTCTCACTGACTGGGAGATTGTTGTTTCTGATCAGAGCGAGGGCAACGAAGTAAAAAATGTTGCCATGTACTATAAGAAACAAGGTGTAAACCTAATATATGAGAGGAATAGAGAAAAGAAAGGAAACATCTCTTGGAATGCAAACAACGCTATCAATTTTTGCAGTGGCGAAATTGTAAAAGTATTGTTTCAGGATGACTTCTTTTATGATGATGAGGCACTTGAAAAGATCTATAATTCTCTGACAGAGAGTGATAAAGATTGGTTAGTGTGTGGATGTAATCATACTCAGACTGATGGTAATGACTTCTACTGGACATTGATGCCAAGTTGGAATGATGATCTTCTTAAGGGAGTAAACTCAATTAGTTCTCCTTCAGTGCTAGCATTTAAAAATGAAAAGGTCTTGGAAAGATTTGATGAAAATGTTAGAATGTTGATGGATTGTGAAATGTATTATCATCTTGATAAGAATCATGGACAACCATTTTATTTGATGGACGACCTTGTAACAAACAGAGTCCACTCAGAGCAACTATCCTCAAAGATTAATAGTGATGAGGATAGAAAAAATATTATTCAAACCGAAGTAGAGTATTGTTTATCGAAACATGAATAACAAATGAATATTGTAACTTTCGCTGATAAAAATTATATTCCTGGAGTCATTGCTCTATATAACTCTCTTCAGAAAGTTCACGGGTCAAAATATGATTTCTATCTCTTAGCAGATGGTAACCCAGAAGACTTTAAGGTATTTGAAGGAACTGGTGTAAATGTTCTTTTCAATCAATCCTTGGAGTACAATCCAAAAGGTGGTGAGTGGGAAGAAGAGTTGCCTTGTATGTATTCTAGGATCTTAGCTCCTAGTTTATTCAATGATAAGTATGATAGAAGTCTCTGCCTTGATGCCGATACTTTAATCGTTGATGACATCTCAAGTCTAGAAGATATGGAGATGAATCATACAGTTGCCTGTGTACCTACCTTTGCTCAGCAAGCACAGTTTAAAGCAAGAAATGATTATCAATTTGAAAAGTGGGATCGACCTGATAGAGACTTGCTTAGTCACTTCAGTGTCAACTCTGGAGTCATTCTCTTTGACAACAAGAAATGGATTGACAATGATATGACTTCTAAATTTATTGAAGTCGTTAAAGATGAAAGGATCTCCTCAAAGTTTGTTGTTCAGGGATATCTCTCAATTATTTTGGAGGGTAAGTTTGATTATCTAGAAAAAGAATTTAACAAATTTCTTAGTAGTGACGTGCCTTTTCTTAACATGGGTGTTAGAATAGTACATTACATTGGTGGTAGGAGGTGGACCAAACCCTGGGAATACGGGGAAACAAACCTTGCATACATAAACTATTGGAAACAAAATTATCTTGAAGGAAAAGTTTTATGAAAGTTCTAGTGACTGGCGGAATGGGATTCATTGGCAGATATGTTGTTGAAGAACTTCTGGAAAATAATCACACACCTATTATTTTTGATCACCACAGAAGACTGGCAAAAGAATATCCTGATGGGGTAGAAGTCTTCCAAGGTGACATCATGGATGATGTTGCTGTTACTGAAGCAATGGCACATTGTGACTCTTGGATTCACCTTGCTGCTGTTCTTGGTACGCAAGAAACAATTAAGAACCCGCGTCCAGCAGCAAAGTCCAACTTGATTGGTGGTCTTAACATCCTTGAGGCAGCGGCTCAATACAATCTCCCTGGCACTTACATTGCTGTGGGCAATCATTGGATGAATAATACTTATTCAATCACTAAGACAATGATTGAAAGATTCATTGACATGTACAACAGGAACAGAGGTACTAAGGTCAACATTGTCAGAGTTGTGAATGCTTATGGTCCCAGACAACTTGCTGCTGAACCATATGGTTGTGGTAAAGTAAGAAAGATCACTCCTGCATTTGCTTGTAGAGCACTCCTGGGGCAGCCCATTGAGGTCTATGGTGACGGTAAACAGGTCAGCGATATGGTCTATGTTGGTGATGTAGCCAAGGCACTTGTAAAAGCAACAGAGAAGGCAGTAGCAGGTGTTGTGTTCCCTCACCCTGTAGAAGTTGGTCCTTCAGAGAATATGTCTGTTGGTGAAATTGCTCAACTGATCAATGAAATCGCTGGTGGTAAGTCTGAGATTGTCAACTTGCCCATGAGACCAGGTGAAAATGTTGGTGATAGAGTTACAGCAGATAACTCAACTCTCGCACTTGTAGAGATGGATCCTCAAGATCTGGTTCCTCTCAGAGAAGGTATGGAGAAGACAGTTGCATACTTCGATCAGTATCTGACCGACACCAATCAAAAATGAATATTGAATTAAAAGATATAACTGGGGATTTTCCCTCTGAACCATGTATATTTGCTGCATGTGATAGCAAATACTTCATGGAACATGCATCCCCATTTATAAATTCGGTATCACTAGCAGGTAAACCAGTTCACATTCATGTTGTTAATCCAACAGATGAATGTATAGTTGAGGCAAATAGGTTGAAGGAGTTAGCATCTTCACCTGTGACCTACACATATAATGAACTGGAACTGCTAAATGATCCAGATAAAATGAAGTGCATCTATGCCTGTCTAAGATTCTTCATCCTTCCTCATCTCTTAGAGAAGGTTGAACAGGTTATGATACTTGATATTGATTCTGTGGTACTGAAAAATTTCAGATTCCCAGATAAGCCTTGTGGACTGTTTGTTAAAGAACCAGTAACTTATCTTTCCGATTGGATTAGGGAAGGTACTATGATCAATGCTGGTATTGTCTATTTTGATAGATCTTATCTTAAGCAGGTTAATCAGTTGATTGAGATTATCAATTCTCTTCCAATGGAATGGTATGTTGACCAGGTGGCATTAAAGAGACTCCTTGTAGAACATCTTAATCTTGACGATGTAGTTATTTTCAACGGACATCTTTATGACTGGAACTTCTTTGAAGGTACAGCAATCTGGACTGGTAAAGGTAAGAGCAAGACTGATAACCCAAGGTATGTTGCAATGAAACAAAGGATGACAGTATGAAATTATTTGCAGGACCATGTTCGCTTGAATCTAAAGAACTTTGCTCTGAAGTAGCAAGAACTATTCGGGATATTCTGCCCAGTGATATTGATTACTACTTCAAAACTTCATTCGCTAAAGAGAATAGATCCAGTTCCACTAGCTTCATGGGGCATGGAATTGATTATGCTAAGGATGTATTTACCTATTTGAGAGCAGATGGTTTTAAGATCATCACTGATGTTCATGAGACCTGGCAGGTTGAAGAGATCGCACCTTATGTTGATGCTCTGCAAATCCCAGCATTTCTGTGCAGACAGACACCACTTTTGCGTGCTGCTGCAGAATCTGGATTACTTGTAAACGTAAAAAAGGGACAATTTCTTGCCCCCAATGATACTAAGAATATTGCTGATAAGTTGAAAGACTTTGGATGTTCTGATTTCTATCTTTGTGAGAGGGGAACATCCTTTGGATATAATAATCTGGTTGTAGATTTTAGATCTATTCCCATCATGAAGCAGTATGGAAAGGTATGTTTTGATGCTACACACTCCACACAACTGCCTGGTGGATGTGGAGAGACAACTGGTGGAGAGAGACAGTATGTTGAACCTCTTGCCACCAGTGCCCTCCTGTGGGGTGCAGATGCTCTCTTCATGGAGGTGCATCCAAACCCATCAGAGGCATTGTCTGATAAGGAATGTCAGATACCTCTAGATGAATTCCCCGCAATGCTCAGTCGCATACTTAAAGTCGTCCATTGTGTCAACGGAAAAGATTGAATGCTCTGTTTCATAAGTATGAATAGGAACATCGTTATCAATAAACCTTAGTTGCTCAAGTCTCTCCGCTTCTTCAAGTGGGGAGACTTTTAGTTTATGGTAGTTTTCAAGAACTTCTCTCTTGTATCCATAGATTCCAAGATGACCCCACAGTTTATCAGAACCATATGGAATGGGATTTCTGCTGAAATAAACTGCTCTACCAGAAAGGCTGCGTACAACCTTACACTTAGATGGGTCATCATACTTGTCAGGATGATGCTTACTAACAGGAGTAACCACATCACAATCAGGGTTATTTGTCATGAAATCTGACATCTCCAAGATTGCTTCAGGTGAGATAAAGGGTTGATCTCCCTGAACATTAATGAAGTTATCTCCAGGTAGAGTTTTGACTATGTTTGAAATTCTGTGAGTGCCACTTTCAGCATCTCTTTCATCATAGATTACAATCACATCTTGATTATGCTTACTGTTAAAGTTTACAGTCTTAGCAATATATTCATTGTCTGTAATCACATAAGTCTCAAGACCTGTCTTCATACATTGATTGACAACTCTCTGAATAATTGATGGACCTTTGATAGTTCTAAGAGCCTTATATGGCAATCTTGTGCTTTCAAGTCTGACTGGAATAACTAGTACATTCTTCATGATATTCAATCCAAGTTTGTTCGTAATCTGATTTGTTGTAGGATCCTATTCCGTCATGGAACCAAGGACCGCCTAATGTAAAATGAATGTTTGATACATCTTTATTGTATTCATATTCATCTGCTAACCAATTCCAGGTTTTGGGAAGTTCGCCAACTTTGTCTGTCCATTTGAACTGGTGTAAGTCTAACCCATGAACAGTGTTCACATAATCAAGTGTAAGATTTTGACACTTGCTATTATTGAACATCATCAGTGATGACCAGTTCTTCATGGTGTATGGAGTTTGTTTTTCTCCATCAAACTTTCTTTCTGACTTTGGAATATATTGGTGTTTGACCACCATGACATCATATGAATCATCTTGTAGATTCCATAATTTTGTGATATCATCTTGAAGTAGCATATCACAATCCATGAATATTGACCATCCTTTATATTCAGAAAGGTATGGTGTCAAGAATCTAGATATAGAGAAGTCTGTTGAATCTAGTGGACCTCTTGGTCTTGTCAAAATTCCTTTCAGATGCTCCCTCTTTATTAGTGATATAGATAGGGGTGATGATGAATACTTGTTCAGGGAATCTATCAATAAAGATGTTGCTGCCCTTTCTCTTTTATCATAACCTATAAAAATTTTAATCATTTAAAAACTATGAAAAATCAATTAGTTGAAATTATTGAAAAATATAATATGAATGGATTTAAGGGACAATATAGCAATACGGGACAGCACCTAGGAGGATGGGGAACTGATAAAAATGATTGGCACGGATACTGCGATTACTATGAGGAGAGTCTAGCACAGTATAAGGACAAAGAGGTATCCATTCTTGAACTGGGTACGAATTATGGATGCTCTGCCATTTTGTGGCATGATTTTCTGAGCAAATCCAAATTATTGCTTCTTGATGTTGCAGAGACCATTAATCCCAAGTGTTGGGAAATCATGGACAATGACAGATTTATTTATGCCAACTGTGATGCATATGATGCTGACACTCCAGAAAATGTAAGGGGTGTGAGACCAGAGGGATTTGATATCGTCTTTGATGATGGGCCACATACTCTCAAGTCTCAGAAGGAATGCATTGAACTTTATCTTCCTATGCTCAATAAGGGTGGTACAATGTACATCGAGGATGTGCAAGAGGTAGAATGGTTTGAAGGTCTTCAGGAGACATTCGATGAAGTTAAGGAATCTCTTGATGGAGAGTATACTTGTGAGAGTGTTGACCTTAGATATGTGAAAGATAGATATGATGATTTGATCTTTGTTATTAAAAGAGTAGATGAATAAAATTATACTATGCTCATTCACTAGGAATCATTTGAGATTTTTGATTCCTATGGTCAAGTACTTGTGTGAGGGAGGTAATGAAGTTCTTCTTTATACTAACTTTGCAGAGATCGCTAACGATGCTTTAGCGCATAAAATTAATGAATATTCTGAAAAGTATTCAAGTTTTTATGCTCTCGATTTCAGTCAAGAACAAAGACTTCTTGACTATGCAGAAGATGCTAATTCAATGCTTGTTACTTCTGGAACAAGTAATCAATATCATGCTGCTGACTTTAACCTCTGTAAGAAAGTATCTTGCAAGACTTTTGCTATTCAGCATGGCATCTCTCAAGAGGGTATTACAAGACTGCCTCAGTATTACTTCAGTGCCGATAAAGTAATTGCTTGGATTAAAGAAGAGAATCTTCATCCTGATGCAGCCACACCAAAGGATAAATTTATTTTTGTTGGTGTTCCTAATCATCATTTTGGTAATACTTCAACTATCAAAGGTGCAAAGGTATTCTTCTTCACCAATGGATTTGATAAACCTAATGGAGAGGATATCAAATTAGAAACTAGTGGTGGTGACTGGGGTGGCATCTATACCACATCATGGAAAGAAGAGACCTGGGATAAGATCATTTCTTTATCCGATGGTCCTTGCTTTTATGTGAGGCACCCGACTTGTAATGGTGGCAATCTACATCCAAAACTTGAGTATATTCTTAAGAAGGAAGATAAGTATCTGGTTGACAATGCATGGTTATATAAGAACAGCATCAATAGATCTCAATTATATTCTCTTGGGTCTAAGTATTATGTGACAAATCCATCAAGTTGTTGGATTGACTGTATGCTCAATGATGTTGACTATGAGGTGTTTGTGGACTATAATTCCAATGTCGATATATTATTAGAAGACTCCTTACAGGGAGTCAACAAAACTGCTGAAATTTGTGAGTTATTATTACAATGAAACAAGGAAAGGTTTGGGGAAAAACAGAACTTATCTGTGCTAATAACTCCCTAGAATTTCATAGGATTGACTTTAAGAAAGGTGGTGTGTGTTCAAAGCACCTTCACAAATATAAGTGGAATGGATTCTATGTCGTGTCTGGTAGACTGTTGATCAGGAACTGGAGGCATTGTCAGGATCTCATTGATGAAACTATCCTGGAACCTGGTGATTACCATGCCGTTGAGCCTGGATATATGCATCAATTTGAGGTTCTTGAGGATGGTATTGGATTTGAAATCTACTGGGCAGAATTCAATCACAATGATATTGAAAGAGAGTACTCTGGATTTAATAGAAAAGATTTACCTGATGGGAGAGGATGACAGTAGCATTTAATTATCTTGGCAAACTGGGACAATTGGGAAATCAGATGTTTCAGTTTGCTGCAACTCTAGGTGTTGCACGCTATACGGGGGTTACATATTCAATTCCAAACCATGATGAAGTTCTTGTTGATGGACTTGGTAATAGGTTGAGGATTGAACTGTTTGATTGTTTTGACATCAAACCAGAAAACACTGGTATTCTTAAAACAGAATATGTTGTTCAGGAGAAGGGATTTGAATTTGATGCTTCTGTTCTTAGCAGCAGCAGACAAGTTGATTATACTCTTCATGGATTCTTTCAGACAGAGAAATACTTCAAACACTGTGCAAGAGAACTGAGAGAGCAGTTTACATTCAAGAAACAGATTGTTGATGAGTGTAAAGAGATAGTTGAGAGTTGTTTTAATGACCCTATTGCGCTTCATATTCGCAGAGGAGATTTCTTAATTAACTCTGGCAATCATTACAATCAAAGTCTTGATTATTATGAAGAAGCACTGAAGAAGTTTGATGTTAACAGGCAAGTGGTCATCTTTAGTGATGATCCTGACTGGTGCATGGAACAAGCATTGTTTGCAGACGATAGGTTCATTGTTTCTCAAGCAGCAGGCCCATATCATGACCTATACATGATGTCTCAATGTAGTGACTTTATTATTGCTAACTCTACCTTCTCCTGGTGGGGTGCTTGGTTGGCAAACCGTGGAAGAGTTATTGCTCCTAAGAAATGGTTCGGTCCTAATAATGCACATTTAAATACAAAAGATTTGTACTGCGAACACTGGGAGGTTGTCTAATGGACTTTAGTAAACTTGATAAAAACAAGTCAGTGCATAAACTGAAAGGAATCGGCCCAATTTATTACTTGAATCTTGATGAACAAACAGAAAGACGAAAGTTCATGGAGGATCAGTTTAAGTATTGGGAGGTTGAAAACTACGAACGCATCTCTGCTTATGATGGTAGGGAGGATGATCTGAGTGATGTCATTAAGGGTCGTTATCCCCCTATGATGACCTCTAGGGAGGTTGGTTGTACCACATCCCACCTGAGAGCAATCAAACACTATCTTGAGACCTCTGACAGTCCTTACGCAGTCATCATGGAAGATGATTGTAGTTTTGACTTAGTGAAGTTTTGGAATTTTACTTGGAGCGACCTTTATGCACATTTCCCCTATGATTGGGATGTAGTTCAGATCTCTGTAATCTGTACTGGTGATGTGCATGTTGGATTGCACAAGAGATTTGTTAATGATTTCTCTACAGCATGTTATGTGATTAATCGCTATCATGCTGAGAAACTTGTTCGTCTTCATTGCCGTGGAGACAAATATAAACTGGATCAAGGAGTCAAACCCCGTGCTGTTGCTGATGATCTGATTTATAATTCAGGTAATGCTTTTGCCATTCCTCTGCTTCTGTATAGAACTGAACTGGGTTCTAGCATCCATCCAGAGCATGTTGATGCCTTTCATAAGGGTAACTATGACGCTCAGTTCGCTTACTGGAAGCAGAACGGCCCTAGTATTGACATAAAGCAGCACATGAACTATGATCCTTATCTGGGTCGGGTGACCGAGAACTCTGCTGCTAAACGAGCAGCACAGGCGGAAAACCCACCCACTTGACAGTTTCTTAAGATTCTGTTAGTATAAATACTTAACCTTTTGTCTTACGGTATTTTTCGTAACAAAAGGATACAACGGGGAGTTGTCGATTCCCCTTTCATCTGCGGGTAACCATTCCGCAAGTAAACAAACGAGGTAA
>MDTD01155732.1_pt1 | contig 10858 bp, 11 predicted proteins | sample 811221 | NCBI WGS metagenome assembly MDTD01 (sample SAMN05326646, study PRJNA326480) | marine metagenome | isolation source: seawater | place: Pacific Ocean: South West | collected 2011
GGATCAACACATAGTTTTGTTTTAGAAAAAAGAAAAGATTTAAAATGGCCAGCAGATATGTATCTGGAAGGCTCAGATCAACATAGAGGTTGGTTTCACTCCTCATTGCTTGAGTCATGCGGAACTAGAGGTAAGGCTCCTTTTGAAAGTATACTGTCACATGGTTTTGTTGTAGATGGAAAAGGGATGAAAATGTCAAAGTCTTCAGGGAACGTAATTTCTCCAGATGATATTTTAAAAAATTATGGTGCAGATATTTTAAGAGTTTGGGTAGCATCATCTGACTATTCAGAAGATTTAAGAATAGATAAAAATATTTTAATTCAACATGCTGAATCATATAGAAAAATAAGAAATACTTTTAGATTTATGCTCGGAAATTTAAAAGATGATTTTGAAAAACAAGAATTTGAAAAAGTAAAAATTAATGAACTAAATGAGCTGGAGCAATATATTTTACATAAATTATTTATAATAAATGAAAACGTTGAGATGCATCTTAAAAATTATAATTTTCACAAATTATATAAAGAATTATTGAATTTTTGTACTTTAAACCTTTCGTCTTTTTATTTCGATATAAGAAAGGACACGCTTTATTGTGACAACGTAAATTCTAAAAAAAGAAAAAACTGTGTTATCGTTTTAAACATAATTTTTGAAAGCTTACTAAAGTGGTTTGCTCCAATTTTAGTTTTTACTACTGAAGAAATTTATAGTCTTGTAAATAAAAACGGTAAAAAAAGTATTCATGAACACGCATTTGTTAAAATTCCAAACAATTGGAAAAATGAAAAATTAAATGAAAAATGGTCTGAGCTATTTAAAGTTAGGCAAGTTGCAAATATAGCAATTGAAGAAAAAAGATCTAATAAAGAAATCGGGTCAAGTTTAGAAGCTGAAATTAAGCTTACACTAAGCGATAAAAATTTTAATCTTATGGAAGGGCTAGATTTGGCTGAATACTTTATAACCTCAAAAGCTGAAAAATTTAAATCTAGAAATAAAGAAAATTTAAAAATAGAGGTTAGAAAAATGACTGGGAACAAATGCCCGAGGTGTTGGAAAATTTCAGAGAAAGGCTGCAAGAGATGTGAGGAAGCAGTTAGCTAAATTGTTATGATTTCGTCAAAAAAATTAAGAGATATAAATATTAAAATATTTCAAATACAAAATATTTTTTCTTTAATTATCATCATATTTACATTTTTATTAGATAGGTTTTCAAAAGTAAAAATTCTAGAAAATTTTAACGAAAATATTTTTTATGTTAATGAATATATAAATTTCAATTTGATTTGGAACACCGGCATAGGTTTTGGTCTTTTTAATTGGGATAATTCAATCTTTTATAACTCGATAACTACGATCATTGGGCTTGTAATTGCAATCTTAATATATTTCATATTCAATTCAAAAATATTTGATAAAATATCCTTATCACTAATTGCAGGGGGAGCATTAGGCAATTTTTATGACAGGATATCATTTAAGGCTGTTCCTGATTTTATCGATATACACTACGAAGGTTTTCATTGGTTTACATTTAATTGTGCGGATATATTCATTACTACAGGAATAATTTTTTATTTATTTGGAGATTTACTTAAACAAAAATGAATAAGATTAAATTTTTTATATATCTATTTTTACCTCTTTTAATCTGGGGATGTCAGTCATTTTCAGAAGTGGGTAAGGTCATGCGAAACGAAAAAACAAATTCAAAAGACGAGTTTTTAGTAAAAAAAAAACAACCTCTAACATTACCACCTGACTTTGCAGAAATTCCAGAACCAGGTACTTTAGAAAAAGAAAAAGAAAAAGAAAAAGAAACAAATACAATTGAGAAAGCGTTTAGAATAGATAAAAAAAAATCAAACAAAAAACCAAGAAGCGGTTCTGTTGAGGAATCAATTTTAAATAAAATTGGCAAGTGAAAAAAAATACAATATCACATAAAAATTTTTTAATTAGCGATTATTCTAAAAAAAAATCAAAAAAATTTTTTTTTGATAAAATATTTAATGAAATAAAAGATAATTGTGATTTTAAAAAAGACACCTATCATGTTTTAAGTAAAAAATTTAGTTTTGACTTTAAAATAAAAAATTTTGCAAAGTTTAAAAAATTTAAAAATATTGCAATAATTGGTATGGGAGGTTCAATTCTTGGCACTAACGCTATTTATGATTTTTTAAAATATAAGATAAAGAAAAAAGTCACATTTTTTGATAATCTTGATAAGGAAAAAATAAATAAATTTAAAAAAAAAAATAATACTAAAAATTGCCTTTTTATTGTAATTTCAAAATCGGGAAATACAATTGAGACAATATCCAACTTGGTTGAATTGAACATATTAAAAGTAAACGCAAAAAATATAATAATAATATCAGAAAGAAAAAAAAATATTTTAAATATAATTTCAAAAAAATATAACCTTCCTTTAATAGAACATAAAGATTTTTTAAGTGGGAGATATTCAGTTTTGTCAGAAGTAGGAATAGTTCCATCTTATCTGATGGGAATAAATGTATTAAAATTAAGAAGTAATTTAAAAAAATATTTTATTGATAAAGAAAAGATATTTTTACAGAAAAGTTGTATTGCTTTATCTGAAGTTATAAATAAAAGAAAATTAAAAAATTTGATTTTTATAAATTATTCACCGAAATTGGAAAAGTTTTTATTCTGGGTTCAGCAATTAATCGCTGAAAGTCTTGGAAAAAAGGGCAAAGGGTTATTGCCAATTATTTCTAATGCTCCAAAGGATCATCATAGTTTATTGCAACTGTATTTTGATGGACCAAAAGATAAAATATTTTATATTTTTTCCGAAAAAAAAAATCTTAGTAATAAATTAAATATGAAAAAGATTATTGATCAAGTTAATTATCTACACAATAAAAACATTGATCAAATTAAGGAAGCTCAAAAAAACGCCTTCAGAAAGTCTTTATTGAAAAATAAAATACCATTTAGAGAATTCGGTATTAATTCTATTGATGAACAAACATTAGGAGAGCTCTTTTCTTATTTTATGCTTGAAACGTCAATTGTTGGGAAACTTGCTAAAATTAACCCTTTTAACCAACCAGCCGTTGAGCAGGTAAAAGTTTTTACGAAGAAATTATTGAGTTGAAAAATTTGCGAATAAAATTTTTGATCTGCTATAAATTTTAGTCAAAAAAATATTTAAAATATTATTTAGATCATCCTCTGTTTTTTTTTCTCTATGAATAATAACTAAACTATTTTTTTTAAATATTTTTTTATTCTTTATAAGTTTAATAGTTTCTATATAACTTTTGTCAGTGAAAGGAGGGTCCAAAAATAATATATCAAATTTATCTATTTTGTTGCTTTTTAATACATTATTTATATTAGCACCAAACAATTCTATATAATTTTCAACTGAAAGATCGCTAATATTTTTTTTCAAAATATTTAATGCATTTTTATCCTTTTCTACAAAAGTTACTTTTTTTGCGCCTCTTGATAATGCCTCTAAACCAAAGGATCCAATACCAGAGTACAAATCTAAAATTGTGGAATTATTTAATTCTACTTTGATTAGTTTAGAATGGGATATAATATTGAAAATATTTTCCTTAACGGAGTCTTTAAGAGGCCTTGTATTTAATGATTTTACAAATGTAATTGGTTTCCCTTTAAATCTCCCTGAGATTATTCTCATTTTTTTATTACTCTCCATCCAATATCTCTACGATAAAATCCATCTTTCCAATTTATTCCCTTTATAATTTTAATTATATATGATCTTAATTTTGAAAATTTTTTTCCAACACCGGTAACATTTAAAACACGACCACCTGTGGATAGTATATTACCATTTTCAATCTTAGTGCCAGCATGGTAGATAGAAAAATTTTTTTTTAATTTAACTTTACTTAGATTCTTAATTATCTTATTTTTTTTATACTTAGTTGGATAGCCTTTAGAACATAAAACAATTGTCATACTTTTCTCTTTTTTCCATTTTATTGCAATTTTACTTAACTTATTTTTCACAGCATGATTTATTATTTCAAATAAATCAGTTTTTAATCTTGGAAGTATTACTTGGCACTCAGGATCACCCATTCTAACGTTAAATTCTATTAAATATGGATCATTATTTTTAATCATCAATCCTACATATAAAAATCCAGTATAAGGACTACCTTTTTTTTTAAGAGCTAATAACGTGGGTTTGACTATCTTATTAATAATTTTCCTTTCCAATTTTTTATTTACTATAGGTGCCGGCGAGTAAGCGCCCATACCACCAGTATTAGGTCCTTTATCTTTCTCTTTTACTTTTTTATGATCTTGAGCTGTGCCAAAAAATTTATAGTTTTTTTTATCAATGATAAGAAAATAACTTGCTTCCTCACCCTTTAAAAACTTTTCTAAAATTAACTTATTTGAGCTTTTAAATTTACCTTTAAAAATTTCCTCAGAAATTCTAAAAATTTGTTTTTTACTTTTGCAAATAGTAACACCTTTACCTGATGCTAAACCATCAGCTTTTACTACTATTGGTAAAGAATTTTTGGTAACAAATTTTTTTACGTCATTTTTATTTTTACAAATTTTATAATCTGCTGTTGGTATATTATTTTCTTTACAAAGTCGTTTCATAAAAGCTTTGGATCCCTCTAACATTGATGCATAACGACTTGGTCCGAAAACTTTGACTTTTCTTTTTGTGAGATAATCAACTATACCTTTTACGAGAGGTTCTTCAGGGCCGACGATTACTAAATAAATCTTTTTTGATATCAAAAAATTATACAGCTTATAAAAATTCTTAAAATCTAATTCTACATTTTGTGCAATTCTTGATGTACCTGCATTTCCAGGAATGCAGTAAATTTTATTCACCCTTTTTGATAAAAAAATCTTTTCACATATTGCATGTTCCCTTCCACCACTTCCAATTAATGCTATATTCATATTAAAAGACTAATATTATATAATTTATAGATGAGTAAAAAAAAAGCTAAACTTATTTTTAAACGTAATTACTTTGAAGTTGTGGAAAAAGGTGATTTCGTCTTATGTGCAATTTCAGGAAAAGAAATCAAATTAGAAGAATTGAACTATTGGAATGTAAGTTTACAAGAGGCATATTTTTCACCAGTGGAAGTCAAGAAGAGGTATACGCAGCTTAAAAAAAAATTATAATTTCCATCTATTATGTGTCCAAATCCATTGACCTGGGTTTTTGATCAAAATAGATTCAAGATAATTATTAAGGCGTTTTGTTAAATCAAATTTATTTTTAAATTGGTTAGTATTAATAGCTGAATGAAAAGTTATTTCAAAATTATTATGTAAATCTCTCATAATTGATACCGGTATGATATTTAGATTATATTTAAAAGCTAATTGTGCAGGCAATGTAGTAGTTAAACAAGGTTTATTAAAAAGGTTTATATGTTCACCCTCACTTACTCTTTGATCAATCATTAATGCAATACTATAACCATTACTAATATAATTCATCGCATCTCTGACGCCTGCTCTCCCTTTTTTTATCTGGTTTTTACAAATATATTTTTTTCTTAAAAATTCCATAAATGGATTTAAAAAAAAATTATTTAAAGGTCTATAAATCGTAGCTAACTTAATATTATTTTTTGTCATTTCCATTGACATAAGTTCGAAATTTGCGAAGTGACCTGAAATAAAAATTACAGGTCTATTATTTTTATTAATTGAATCTAAAATATCTTTATTTTTTATCATTACAAACTCAGCACTTTTTCTAAATTTGTCTAAAAAAATATATTCTATAAAAGTTTTTCCATAATTTGACCACATCTGAGTTAAGATTTCATTTTTTTTAGATGTAGTGAGATTCGGATTATATTTATCTAAATTTTCATAAACAATTTTTTTTGATTTAAATTTTGGACCTAAAAATTGAAATAATTTCGAAAAAAGATCTTGGCTTATCTTTAAACCTAAAATTCTTCCAAAAATAAGAAAGATATAAATAATGATTGATTGGATCAAGTATGTAAAAGTTTTAATCATAAATTTTTTTGAATTTTTGTTAAAAATTCAGATTTTTTTGTTATTTCTAAGTCGACATTACAAGAGTATATTTCTGAAAAATTAAAATTTTCAATTCTCAAGAAATCTTTCTCGGTTGTTAAAATAGTATAATTTTGTTTTTTTGCTTTTTCAATAATTTCTAAAATTTCCTCTTTCTTGAAATCATAATGATCAGGAAAAGAAATTGTTTCTTTAATATTTAATCCATTTTCTTTAAGTAAATTAAAAAAATTATCTGGATTGCCTATACCAGCAAACGCAAGTATGTTTTTATTCTTAAAATATTCAAGATTTGTCATTTTATATTTAGAATAAAATATATTTATTTTAGAATTAACTTTTTTTAATTTTTCCTCAAATATTGAATTTTCCTCACCATTAATTACTGCAATTTGAGCTCTTTTGACTGCGTTTAAATTTTCTCTTAAAGGGCCAGCTGGAAAAATACAACCGTTTCCTATTAATTGTTTGCTATGAAAACATAAAATACTTAAATCTTTCTTAATCTTATAATCTTGAAATCCATCGTCCAAAATAGCTAAATCAAATTCTTTTTCCGCCAATTTTAACGATTTCGCTCTATCTTTTTCAAAAAGTAATGGGATACCTTTTTTTTTAATTAACAAACTTTCGTCTTCATGTTCTTTATAAAATTTTTTAATAATTATTGATTTTTTTCCTAAAACTCTCAATTCTTCAGCAAGCAGCAAAGACAAGGGAGTTTTCCCTGTTCCGCCGATATAAATATTTCCAACACAAATAATTGGTATATTAAATTTTTTTTCCTTATGAATTCTTTTTTTAAGAAATATAAATATTTGAACTAAATAAGTAATAGGTAGTAAAATCAAACTTATAAAACTATTAGGCTTATTCCAAAAAAAAGGTTTATAAATTTTCATAATATAGAAAATTATCTATCTCTTTTAACGTTTTTTCTAATATCGATTTACCAATTTCATCTAGCATTTCTTTTGATTTATTCAAATTTTTTTCTGTTTTAAAATCATTTATTAAATTAGTTGATAATTCATTAATTGTAAAAATTTCCTCACTCAGGTTATTATCTACAAGAAATTTATATATATCTGCAAAATTAGATATGTAAGGACCATGATAAATTTTACAGCCCATTTGAGCAGCTAAAATTGGATTTTGACCGCCATCATTTTCCAACCTTTTTAACAAAGATTTTCCAACTAGAGCACTTCTTGCATATTTTAAATACTCCGGCAAAACACCAAAAGAGTTAATAATGATAATTTCAGTGTTATCAAAAATGGTATCACCCTTATTTAAAACTTGAGTTTTCAATTTGTTACTTAAACACAATCTTTTTATTTGTTCCGATCTCTCAATATGTCTTGGAATAATTATAGTTAAAGCATTTGAAATTTTTTCTCTTACATTGATATGAGTCTGAATACAAAATTTTTCCTCATTGTAATGGGTGCTCACAGCGCACCAACATTTTTTAGAACTTAAAATATTCTTATTTTTGTTTTCTATACTTTTTAAGTCAATTTTATTTGAAAATTTTATGTTACCAAAATAATAAACTTTTTTACTACCTAATTTTTCGAAATAATTTTTTGAATCTATATTTGACGTTAAAATAAGATCAAACTTACTGAAAATTTTATATGATAGTTTTGAGAAAATCTTCCATCTTTTAAATGATTTTTGAGTTAATCGTCCATTGATAATTGCAATAGGAACTTTTTTATCCTTCAAATTCAATATTAAATTAGGCCAAATTTCTGAGTCTACTAAAAAAACAGCGTATGGATCCCAGATAGATATAAATTTTTTAATTAATAAATTAATATCTAAGGGCAAATATCTATGTGTAATATTACTATTGAATTTAAACTTTTCTTCTAGAAATTTTCCGGATGATAGTGTTATTGTAGTAATTAAAAAATTAAATTTATTTGTTTTTTTATCTATTTGACTAATTATTGGAATTATACTCTGAACTTCACCAATACTTGCAGCATGAAACCAGATTAACTTTTTGTTATTATCAAAGTCATTTAAAAACGAAGAATAAAATAATTTTTCTTTAAATCTGATTTTGTCTTCTTTATTAAAGATTCTTCTTAAATAAATTATCAAGATGAGCAGAGGATATAATATTAGAGATATTAGACGATAAGTATAAATCATCTCATTTGTTTTTCGTAAAGAGACTTATATTCAATACTATTTTTAATTAAATAATCGTGATTTCCCGAGTCTACTATTTGCCCATTTTTTAATACAAAAATTTTATCAGCTTTATGTATTGTAGAAAATCTATGTGCTATAACTAAAGTTGTTTTATTTTTAGTTAAATTGATTATTGCATTTTGCACTATTTCCTCAGAGTCAGCATCCAATGATGAAGTTGCCTCATCTAATAAAATAATAGGTGACTCTTTAAGTATTGCTCTAGCTATTGATATTCTTTGTTTTTGACCGCCAGACAACCTCGTTCCGTTTTCTCCGATTAAAGTTTCAAATTTTAATGGTAATTTTTCTATAAACTCGTCGGCAGCAGCAAATTTACATGCCTTTAAAATTTCCTTATCCGTTGCGTTAGGTTTGGCATAGGATATATTTTTTTTTACTGTATCGTCAAATAAAACTATGTCCTGACTTACAAGTGAAATATATTTTCTTAAAGAATTTAAATTAATTTTAGAAATATTTTGACCATCTATTTTAATAGAACCCTGTTGAGGGTCATAGAATCTAGGCAATAGATTTAAAATTGTACTTTTGCCGGCGCCACTGTGTCCTACAAGCGCAGCCATCGATCCTCCATTAATCTTTAAATTAATGTTATTTATAGCTTTTTCATTGTTTGTTAAATATTTAAAACTTACATTCTCAAAATTAATTTCACTCTTTTTAATTTCAAGACACGGTAATTTCTTATCATTTACGATTTTTACTGGAGCATCAATAATTTTTGAAATTCTATTGAAAGCTACACCACCCTCATAAGCTACCATATTTATAGTGGCTAAAGATCTTATTGGTTGGTAAGCTAACATCATTGCGGCAAGAAAAGAAAAAAAGCTGTTAACAGTTAACTCTCCTGCTGAAATTAAGTTTCCAGAGTAAAAAATAAAACCTGCTATCATTATACCCGTTAGGGTTTCCATTATAGGAGTAGCTCTTATTGTAACGCTCATTATTTTTACGTTTTTTTCAATTAATTCATCAATTAAATTATTAGCCTTGGCAGATTCCTCATTTTCTCTTTGGTAAATTCTAATTATTTTTGATCCTTGAAATATTTCAGATAAAAAAGTGGTCAATCTTCCTGATACCTCTCCAGCTTGATTTGCAACTTTTCCTAACCTTTTACCTAATCTTTTAGCTAATCCTCCAGCAAGTGGCATCATTAAAATTGCAAAAAGAGCTAACTTCCAGTTTTGATAAAACATTAAAGACACTAAAGCTATTAAAGAAAAACTATCTTTCATCAAGTTTAGCACTCCAGTGCTAACTAAATTTTGTACTTTAATAGAGTCAAACATAACGTTAGATATATATTTTCCTGAGTGTCTACCTTCTAAAGTTTGAATATCTGAATTTAAAATGTTGTAGGCTATTTTCTTTTTAAGCTCTCCCGAAACCTCTTCGCCTACTCTAATAATATTCATTCTAGCGAAATACAATGAGGCACCTTTTGCTGTAAAAGCAAAAATTATAGCTAAAGGAATTAGCCAGGCTAAAGTTTTATCTTGTTCAATAAAAATTTTCTTAACTGCCGGATCCAGCAACCACGCTATACTTGAGGTACTTCCAGCAACAATTATTGAGAGAATAAGTGCAAATAAAATTCGATTTATATGTTTTCTAACGTAATCTTTGTATAAATTTTTAAGTACTATTTTTAGTTCTTTAAATTCCATATATTTAAGTAGCTATAAAAGATAAAAATAATAACAAACCAGAATAATTATTTAGTTTAAAAGAATTCAAACAAGTTTCAGGTTCATTTTTGTCAAAGTGTATAATTTGATATATTAAACTCATTATAAATAACAGCAACAAAAGCGAAAACATATTCTTTCCTAATTCATTCAAAAACAAATACATAAGCAATGTTGATGTTGTTAAATAAGAAATACATACAAAAAATTTAATATTTTTCTTAAATTTAATTGATGTTGATTTCAAACCTATGACTTCATCATCAGCAATATCTTGTGCTCCATAAATGGTGTCATAACCCAATGTCCAAAATATGGCCGCAATATACAAAATCATAATTTCAAAGGAAAAGTTATTATTCATTGATGTCCAGGCCATTATTATTCCCCAGTTGAAAGTTAACCCTAAAAAAAGTTGTGGCCAGTATGTGAATCTTTTCATAAATGGGTAAGAAAATGCTAAAAGCATTGAGCCCATACCTAGTTTTATAGTTAAGAAATTAAATTGTATTAATATTAAGAAAGCTAAAAAGCAGAGGATCACAACATAGACCAAAGATTGTGTAATCGAGATCATTTTTGAAGCTATGGGTCTATTTTTTGTTCTTAGAACTTTTACGTCAAAATCTTTGTCAACAATGTCATTAACTATGCACCCAGCACTTCTCATCAAAACTGAACCTAAGAAAAATAGTAGCAAGTGGTTTAAAAATAAGCTTAGGTTTTGATTTACGGAATAAGCATAAGCTAATCCCCAAGAGCAAGGCCAAAATAAAAGCATAAAACCAATTGGTTTATTTAATCGGGTTAATTCTATAAATATCTTTAAATGTGACATGAAATATTACTTGTAAATATCAAAC
>MDTD01168598.1_pt1 | contig 10858 bp, 5 predicted proteins | sample 811221 | NCBI WGS metagenome assembly MDTD01 (sample SAMN05326646, study PRJNA326480) | marine metagenome | isolation source: seawater | place: Pacific Ocean: South West | collected 2011
AGATGAATTGATGTATTGCTGGGATCTTATTGTCTCGGTCGATTCTGATGAAAATGGAATACTAACCGACGACTGTGATGTACAAGGTCAGGACCTAATCTTTTCATGGGCCTCCCCTGGACTGAGGACGATTACCGCTAATGTTTGGGATGACGATAATGCGACGGACTCTTTCTCAATCGATGTTACTATTGTCAATCGCCCTCCAGCTGCAAGTATTTTTGTCCCTGAAGGCGGCTTTGTTATCACGGAAGGTGAATCAATTACTTTTGATGGAGGAAATTCAACCGATTCTCCAACTGACAGAAGTAACCTGCAATTCATTTGGGACGATCCTAACACCGAGGGTGCTACACAAGATGGATCAGGAGAGGAATTCACAATCAAGTTCGACAGGCCTGGGAAATTCTTTGTCAATCTGACTGTAACTGACGATGACGGCAGGTCAAGCACAGCTTCTGTAATGGTAGAAGTCGAAGAGAAACCGTCTGAAGGTTTGTTTGGGATGACAACCCCAACCATCGTAGGGACTGCATTGGGACTAATTATAGCCATTCTAGTAGTGGTTTTGCTGCTTAGAGGCAGAGAATCAGATTCTGTTCCTTACGAAACTAAGCAAATGCAGGATTACGGTTGGGGAGAAAGTCCACCATCTGTAGTGGCAACCTCAGATCCTGAGCCAGTTGCGCCAGTTGCGCCAGTCGCACAGACTCCAAATGCCGGTCCACCGATACCTGCAACAGGCCTACCTGAAGGTTGGACGATGGAACAGTGGGAGTATTATGGGGAGCAATACCTCGCATCACTTCCTCCTGCTCCTGCAGAAACTTATGCACAACCTGTACAACAGGAATATCAGGCTCAGCAACCAGCGCCTGCCTACAATCCGGAACCTGTTCAAACCTATACAGAACCTGCTCCTTCACTACTCGACAGGACGATGGTTCAAGAACCAGCACCGTCCGCTGCCTCACAAGCCCTAGCCGATCTTCTAGACGACTTGGACCTTTGAGCAGTGAAGAAAGATGGGAACACTTTGGCAATTTTTTGGATTTCCGGACCCAGAAGGTCCGCCGCCTGAAAGCGTAAAGAAAAGCAAGAAGAGAAAGTCGAAAGCGGAAGAACCGGCCGGTCAACAATTGACACTGGTTAATCCAGATGACGCTGAAACAACAACCGCTGAGGCTCCAACAAAACTCGAACCTGAAAATGAACAGTTGGAAGAAGTAAGGCAAATCCCGCCACCAGTTAGGCGTTCGGCTTCGGTTCCACAGGGATGGACTGGCCCTCTCACGCCAGACGGCGAAGCTTTCCACGACCTTTCGAATTATTCTTCAAAACCCACCGATTTCCCCGATAGGGCTCTAAGGTATGTTGTACCTGACCAGATGCATCGTTTACCGATTAGAAAAATTCAGGATAGAGTGATGCGAGGAGATACGATTATTGTTGACCTCAACGGATTAATCCACATGGATACGCAAACTAATGCTTGCAGAAGGTCACTGAAGCAAATTGGCGATGAGATGAATATCGATATTTTCGCTTTAGATGAATCTGACAAGTTATTGCTCCTTCCAGGAAGTGATGTTTCTATGGATGTCTCAAAGAACGATTTGGGATTAACTCCATTGTTGATTTAATTATAGGTTTCAATTTTTTATATTAGGCTTATGAGAACCATTCGGTTGGCATGGGTGTTAATTTGGAACGCAAGCCCCATTGGGCTGCTGGTTCATACATCGATTTGGTCTTGGCTGCCGTTGCAATGCAAATCCTATTCTTCGTAACCGCATTTTGGGTTGGAACCTACGGAGGCGACTTCTACAATGAAAACCTGAGAGAAATCCAGTACGCACTAAGAATGCAACTCGCATTAGGTTGGATGATGTGTATCATCGCTGGAATAAGTTTCAGTATCTTACCACTTATCTATGATGTTCAAGGATTTGAAAGGAGCCTAATGAGAGTTTATGTGGGAATGAATGTGACAGGACAAATTGCAATCACAGCAGCAATAATGAGTAACGATCACTCAATGTTTGACTCTTTTGCAACCGTCGGAATAACATTACTCTGTGCGTCAATAATTTCTCTATGGGCACCATCGATGACCATCTTCAGGAACAAATCTTCTAACGGGGATAAAGTCGGGCCTTTTTCTTATGCATTAGGAGCATTCTTACCAATTCTCGGGCTAATTACAGTATTGTGCTGGATTATGCGTGATGAGTATTCGGGAATACTAGAATTATCGGAGGATATCGTCTATGATTTCTTCATGTCACTCGCACTCACAGCGCTAATTATTTCTCATATAAATCGAAGATTGAATTGGGATATTATTGATTCAAAAAACACAGGTAAAGTTTTCGCAATTTTTGCAATACTACTACTACTGGCGTTAGTCTCTAAACAATTACAGGAAAGAGGAGACATTTCCTTACGGCTGACCGCCATGATTCAGTTCTTGCCGTATGCTTACATTTTCCTTGTTTTGAACCCAAAGAAGATTCTGTCACAAATTGGACGAGGACAGCCCTACAACAAAATGGTCTTAACATCTGTATTTTGGTTACCATTTGTAGGCGCTGCAGCATATTATGAAACAATGAATTTTGTAGAAACCAATGATGCAGTGATGACATATTATCGTTGGATTCTGATATTTGGAGTTGCATTCCAAGTACTGTGGGGATTCACATCATATCTCCATCAAGACCACAAGAAAACACCTGTTCAAACAAGAAAGACACAATGGTTCACACTATGCACCATCAATTTAGGAACAATGTTCACAATTTATGAATTAATTTCTAGTTGGCAAAGTGGTAAAACGATTGAAACATTCCCTAGAATTGGCATTGCATTATACGCATTAGCGTATTTGTCGATTCTAGTTTATTGGATTAAGGAGACATTCATTTGCCTATATACTTGGCACAAAATTCCAATGTTTTATGACCAATATCTAGCATATCCTGAACAAGGTTCTGGATTCATCAAAGAAGACTAATCCAGCAATCGCAGTGCACTGGGTGCGAAGCCTAAAACTGCAATTTCATCACCATCAACTAATCGGGCATGGTTGCCCATCTCACCTGCTAAATCGTAAGAACCAGCTTTACCTTTCCAGGAACCACTCTCAATAAGATGAGCAATTTCATCTACTGATAAATCATCAATCTCTACAACTGCACTTTCAACAAAGAAAGTCCAATCTCCGCAAATCTGAACACCGGTGGCAGACCAAACTTGGTGTCTTCTACCAGAAAGACGCTTTATCATCGATGCTGCTGACAACTCATCATCTGCCTTACCAATAGCAACATTTGGATCATCAGGGTCCTCTAGCATTGTATCTGCTACAACAACGGCTTGAAAGCCATGATTAGGTGGAACAGCCTCACTTTTTCTGCGACATATAGTCAGTACTTGTGAAGGAACAGACCCCGAAGGATGAGTTTCATCGACACCTAGCAAAGCTTCGATATGAATAGGTCCAAATCTATCATCTAGAATCTGTGCGCGACGCTGCGAAGCGCTTGCTAACCAGATTCCCATAACAAGCGGTTTGGGGGTCACCTTGAAGAGAGCATCGCTATTACACCCGAACGGTGAGACGACGTGAGTGACACCGAAAGGATACCAACACACATCGCAGGATTAGATGAAAACATGCAAGGTGGAATACCTCAAGGACACATTTGTATCGTGGCTGGACAGTCAGGTGCAATGAAATCATCAGTTACTTTCTCATTATTGTACAACGCTGTACTGTATGGCGAAACCAGTGGAATTTATGTTACTCTAGAGCAGGGAAAAGATTCTCTTCGCTCACACATGTCCAACATGGGAATGAATGTTGACGACCCACGGGTTCGTAACAGAATTGCAATTATCGACCTCTCGGATTTGCGTGTTCAACTGGATGAACAAGGAATGAGTAACAGAATTGACTGGATGGGCCAATTGATCAAGCAACTGACATCCTACAGACAATCTATCGGATTTGAATTACTGGTTTTCGATTCATTGGGTGCGTTCTTCACCTTGACAAAAATGGAAAACCCTCGTGATGAAATTTTCAGACTATTCGAGGCTTGCCGACGCCTGGATTTGACTTCATTCTTTATCTGTGAAATGACTGGAGAAGATCACAAACAGTTTGGAGAATATGGGGTTGAAGATTACCTTTCAGACGGAGTCATGCATCTTACAATGGAGCGTACTGGTGACGACATCACGAGGAAACTTGGAGTCATTAAGATGCGTCATACTCACCACAGGCTTGGTTATTCTCCAATTCATTGGAGTGCTGAAGACCAAAGATTCACAATCAAATAAGGCCTATTCTACTGTAACTGATTTGGCCAAATTACGAGGCCTGTCTACATCGCATCCCAGTGCTAATGCTGTTCGGTAAGCGATTAATTGAGTCGGCAGTACTGTCAATAGTGGGGTTAGAAGATAATTGCATGAAGGGACGGGTATCGAAACGTCCGCTTCTTCAGCAGCCTCTTCGTCTCCTTCTTCATGAATCAAGATGATTTTTGCACCACGAGCACGGCACTCGTGCATCGAAGCGATTGTTTTCTCCCGGTGCTTATCATTTGGAAGGATTACAATTACAGGGCTACCATCTTCCAAAAGAGCGATTGGCCCATGCTTCATTTCTCCCGCAGGGTATGCCAAACAAGGAATGTATGCAACCTCCATTAATTTTAGCGCTCCTTCACTAGCAACGGGAGCTGATAGACCCCTACCCAAGAAAAGGACACTCTTTGCGTCTTTCACAAGTTCAACCGCTTCATCTATTGGACCTGGATTGGCAAGATATCTTTCCATTTGCTCTGGAATCTTTTCAAAATCCTTGATTATTGACTGACCCTTTTCACGTGAGAATGAACGGGTCCTGCCAATTCGAATAGCAAACAGAAGAAGAGATGCAACCATGTTGGTGAATGCTTTGGTTGAAGCTACAGCTTGTTCTGGCCCACTGTGAATGTAAACTCCCTGACCACATAATCGTGCAATAGTTGAACCAACCACATTCACAATTCCGTGAACATCCCCTCCTTTGAGTTGGATCTCTTTGACTGCCGATAATGTGTCTGCCGTTTCTCCTGATTGAGAGACTGCGAAATGGATTGCGTTAGGATTTATGACCGGGTCATTATATCTGAACTCGCTAGCTACTTGTGCTACAGCAGGTATTCGGGCTAAGCTTTCGATTGCCAATTGTCCAATCTTACAAGCGTTCAATGCAGTTCCGCAACCGATCAAACGCACATGGGGAGTCGTTCGTAGTCTCAGAGGTTCCAAACGTAATCCTCCTAGTTTTGCACTTCCGTTTGCCATGTCAAGGCGACCTGTAATGCACCTGCGCAATGCTTCGGGTTGTTCATGAATCTCTTTGAGCATGAAGGTTGGGAAACCAGCCATGTCAGCTTCTCCCCAGTCATCGTCAATTACAGTCATGCTGGTTGAAGACACCCCTCCTTCTAATCGAGATATTTCGATACCATCACGTGTGACAACTGCCATATCTCCGTCTTCAAGGAAATAGAAATTCTGAGTGTGTTGAGATAGTGCATGCGGGTCAGAAGAGATGAATGATTCGCCATCACCCTGTCCTAGAATTAACGGAGAACCGTTTCTTGCACATACGATTTGGTCGTAATCCTTGAACAATACACACAGCCCCCATGTTCCTGTCGCTCGGTTCAGAGTTTGTCTTACTGCTTCAAGAGGTTCTTGTCCAGAATCTATTCCGATTGAAATCATATGAACCAAGACCTCAGAATCTGTTTCTGATTTCAACACAAATCCTCTCTGTTCCAAACGATTTCGTAATGCACGGGCATTATCGATGATTCCGTTGTGCACAAGAGCAATGTTTTGATTTTGAGAGAGATGAGGATGAGCGTTTTCATCGGTAACTCCGCCATGAGTCGCCCATCTTGTATGAGCGATACCTGAATTTCCTGCGATATGATTAGGCAAAATTTTTGATAATTCTGAAACCTTTCCTACTTTCTTGTGGACTTGCAGGTTTCCATTCTTCACTGCAATGCCTGAAGAATCATACCCTCTATACTCTAGTCTTCTTAGTCCATCCACGAGCAATGGTGCTGCGGCTCTATTGCCGGTGAACCCAAAAATCCCACACATGGAAATTCCTCACATGTTGATTACTTCAGAACATACTGGACAATCCATTCTACGCAAAGTCATGTCTTTTACAGTGATATTAGCATCGCATGAAGGGCAGATTACCGACTTTTGTGGCATCGGTATTCCAGGCAGAGGAGGAAGCATTCCCGGAGCAGGTGGCATTGGCAATTCACCGGGTGCAGGAATACCTGTCAGTGGAGGTAAATCTTCCAACTTAGGGAGAGGAAGGATTTCTTCTGGAGGTGGTAATTCTTCTGGCAGAGGCAATTCACCGGGAGGTGGAATTGGTGGTAGATTCTTTGACAGGTTTTCGAAGATTTCTTTTGCTTCTCTGTCATTCTTTCTCTTCATTCTTCTCTCCAGGCGCTTAGAGGCGTTTCCTGCTTCGACCTTGGCTTCCAGTTCTTCGGATAATGACTGCTCAATTTCTTCCTCATCTTCGAGATAGACAGTTGGAACACTGCTGCCCGAAACAACCAATTCAGATTCATCATCGGAATCAATTGCGACTAGAGGGCCATCGTCCTCTTCGGTTTCGACTAGTAATTCAAGATCTCCAGTTTCAGCCGATATTTCCAAATCTTCTTCTTCACGGTGTGAGCGACGAAGTACGACAATAACCGACACGAACAGGATTAGCAGGAAACCACCAATAGCACCGAGTGCCATCATCTTTTCTTCGCGATTATCTCCTGGTAAAGGACTCAAAATATAATCAATAATTCCACCGTCTCCATCGCCGTCTTGGTCTGGATTGATGTTGGCAATTTTCATTCCACTAATTAGACCAGAAGGTGACGACATGATCACAATAGCATCTTCACCGATACTTCCAGCACCTACGACATTGCCTTTCGCAATTAGATTGGACAAGGAGATTTCGGAATCGCCCACGCTGTACATACCATAACGGGTAACTGGGCCTAGAACACCAATCTCATCGTGATAGACCTTGATTTCATCTTCTGACATGTGCATCATGACAATTCTAGAAGCACCGGGAGCTGAATTATTTTCATATTCGTCAATCGACCATATTGAATCTTGAACAACGCTGATTATTTGTGAAGAGCGCCCGCTACCTTCAATCCATGCAGCGACTAGAATATCATCGCCCTTATGCTCTACTACCATCATTTCAGGCATGCTTGCATCATCGCCTGCTGATGCTTGGAAACTGAATGGAGTCTGTGAGATTACACCATGCGCATAGAAAAGACCTACTCGCTCAATTCCAGTTACATCATCACGCATAGCTTGGTATAAAATGTGGATTTCTTCACCAATTCCTACTGCTAAAGCGTCACCATCCTGTGGCTTGATATCGATATCTGAAAGGACATTCATCTTCGTTGTCCAACTCGATGATTTCGCATCATTGCTGTGGAGCATGAAGATGTTGGTTATATCGTTCCATGAACCGCCAGTTAGGATGTCTCTGTGATAGCCTGCCAAGACAATTTCATCACCATTAACCGCCATGTCAAAGCCCCAATAACTTCCCTCGGATTGCTTTAATGGAGTTAGGTGCGAAGTAGTAATGCTCTTGTCTCCCGCAATACCAATACTTGCTAGACCAATATCTGTCATTGTGTATCCTTGCTGGTCAGTGAATCTCTTAGTCCACGCCATCTGTACACGGTTGTCTTCTCTCAAAACGAAGGCAAATTCGCCCGCCCAGTTTGACTCAACAAGTGTATCTCCTGGCATAGAGAAACCGGAGGTAAGAGTTCTAGCATGTAACTCTCCGTCCTTTGTCGTGAATAGTAATCCTCCACCTTGGTCACTTTCTGCACTATCTGGAATCCCAACGAATCCAAGCACAGCCTCGCCTTCAGATAGAGTCAATCCAGTCTTAGAGCCAGTCGAGTATTCATCTATGACAACCTTGAATCGTAATTCCGAATGTTGGATATCAACGCCGTTGCCCTCTAGGAGAACTCTGTGTTTGACTACTCCAATGGAATCATGTGTGTAAGAGAACTGTGCAGTTGCACTGCCTGAGGAACTATCTGAACCCAGAATTAGGCGCAAGGTAACTTCGCCTTTATCTACGAAACCGTATGGTTCAGTACTGTCTTCCCAAGTTTGGAATCTAACCTTAATATCGGTTGCTTCGGTTCTACCTAAATTGTCTACTCTGACATTTACTGAATATGGATTTCCTGGTTGAGGAATACTTGATGAAGTTGTTATTGCACTAGTTAAGAATCGCAAGGTAGGTTCAAGTGGCCTTTCTTCAATTTCAAATTGGAAGGTATATTCATTGTCACTCTCATCATCATTCATCAGCCCGTTTGGATCGATTTGAATAGTTACATCATGCAATCCTGGCGAAGTAGCCCACCACCACAGAATAACTGTGATGGTCTCACCTTGCTCAAGCCTCGGAATTTTACCTTCGCTTGGATAAGTGTTTGATTCGCTACCTGGGGCGTCAAGTTTCAGATGTAAATCGGTGGCATCCAGATCACCTGTGTTTACAACGCTGAAGTGTATTTCCAAAATAGTACCAGCTACGGCCTTACTTGCTGGCAGGTCTTGATCGTAAATCTGCACAGTGCCTTGGAATCTCAATTCTGGTGCTGCAGGCATATTGTCGATTGTAAATGTACGACGTACGATATCTGATTCTATTCCACTCTTATTGACTAACTTGATTGAAATCTTGTGTGAACCATCGTCAACCTCTGTTGAGTCCCATGTGAATGACCAATCTTGAGTTTCATAATCCTCCTCATCGAATGTATGTGCCAATTCCCATTCTCCTGAGTCTACTCGGTAATGTAATTCACTAGGCTCGATACCTTGTGCTGTTCCGGAGAAAGTTACGGTATCGGTGAGCACAGAACCAGACGAAGGGGAACCGAAAGAAGCAATCATTCTACCGATTCTAACCCAGTTGGCAGCATTGGATATCAAGTCACCATCACCTATGGCCTGTGCCTCAATGACAACAGCTGTCTCTTCTGAATCATACCAATCATCTGGAATCATATCTGTGAATGACCAAGTGTCGTCATCAACTACAGCTTGTGTCCAATCCATTAGAACTTCTTCGTCTTTATCTTCGTAATATTGAGTCATTCGAACATTGACGCTGTTCCAAGGACCAGTGCCTGAGAGTAATTCTCCTTGGATGTTGAGCATATCACCTGTTAACCACCATGTACCATTTTCAGGGTCTGTGAGTGTAATTCCCTCATCTGATTCATTTGGAGGGTCAATGATGACTCCTCCTCCACCACCTGTTAACGGAGAGCAGGTTCTGCCTAGAACGGTATCAACTGCACATGAAGCATCCATCAGTCCGAAGCCCCATTCTTTGTTCCATCTATCTGAGACATCTGGCTCAGAAGCAGAGCCTTTTTGCTCACTTGAATTGCGAAGAATATCTTTGATTTCTTGTGGCTCAAGACTTGGGTCTGCCTGTAGCATCATTGCTACAACTCCAGATACCAATGGAGTTGCCATCGAAGTTCCATCTTTAGATTCGTATCCATCACTTGCTTCGGGCCTGGGTGAACCTGGGAAAGATGTCCCAACTTCTGCTGATGCCGAGTAAATTCCGCTGCCATAGGTTACAAGATCCGGCTTCAACTCATCCCAGTCATCATCATCTCCGTCAGACAAACGTGGCCCATAATTCGAATAGGATGCAATGAAGTCATTAGTGCGGTTGATAGTATCACCATCATCTGCTGAACCAATAGTAATCGCTCCATCAGCAGAGCCAGGGGATACTATTTTCCGAGTGCCATCGTTACCAGCGGCGACTACACAAACGATTCCATTTTCAGTAGCGTTGTTGACTAATCTTGCTTCAGCACCAGTGCCGTTGTCTCCATTTTCATTTAATGGATCATTTGCGCTCCTTCCAATCGAACCAAACGACATCTGTCCGATTTGAATGCCCTTGGCACCATTGCCCCAGTTCGTATCTCGGTTGTTAATCATCCACTGTATTCCATTAATGGAATTCTGTGAATTCGTTCCTCCAGTATCTGTCAATACTTTGACGTCGACTAAGAATGAACCAGGTGCTGCGCCAACATGGACCCTGCTAGAATCACCAGTTCCAAGAGCAATTCCTGCTACGTGGGTACCGTGGCCTTGGCCATCATCAGGGTCTTGAGAACCATCAGGGTTGGATGCTTGGCTAGTTGCATCAAAGCCTGCAACCCATTTTTGGTCATCATATGAATTGGGGTCAAGGTCCGGCTCATCATCTTCATCATCAAAATCATTCAATGATCGGTGTTCATTATCGACACCTGAATCCAGAACTGCAATGACGATTCCTTCACCGTCATATCCTCGATCATGGAGAGTCCCTGTATAAACATCCGAAGGAGAAATCCGAGCTGCAGGTGTTGCGTGTTCAAGAGTTGAAGCCATTACATTCTGCATTTCAACTACAACTACTGATTCGATAGCGTGTATCTCAAGAAGAGCGCTGACTGGAACATGGTCGACTACAATCGAATCGATTGAATCCATTACTTGGAACCATGAACCTTCTGCTTCCCAACCGTGACTTCGCAGTAGTGCGACTAACTCATCGATTTCATCTTGGCCAGGATGCCATGCATAATCGACGACGATTGCAACTGTCTTCCTTCCATCTGCACCAATTATCGCTGTAGTGGACTGAGATTCTTCACCTGCAATTACTTGCTCA
>MDTD01196058.1_pt1 | contig 10858 bp, 8 predicted proteins | sample 811221 | NCBI WGS metagenome assembly MDTD01 (sample SAMN05326646, study PRJNA326480) | marine metagenome | isolation source: seawater | place: Pacific Ocean: South West | collected 2011
ATTCCTGAGGAAATAGAGCGAAAAATAGAAAAACTAATCTCTGTGAAGTTCGTGATTATTGGGGTACCTGATACAAAACTTGGTGAAAAAATTGCTATTGTATCCGAAAAACCTATAAAAATAGAACTTAAAGAACTGAATAAATATCTTTCTCAATATGAAAAAATTAAAATCTCAAAAATTGTGAGAAAGTTTCCAATCACTGAAAGTGGAAAAATTAAAAGACAAGAGTTGCAGAAAACAATAAATGCATAAACTTATACTAATATTACCTCTATTTTTTGGATTTCTTCTACTAAAGGAAAATACCTCATATCGTAATATCGACTACGGAGATTACCTAGCTATCACCTATGGTGAAAATCAGGGAGAAATTGATTGGGATAATGCAGGTAATTATCTGGCATTTGTCTTATCAGAAAAAAATAACAAAAAAGTTTTTTGTCTAAATCTCAGTAGATTGCCCATAACTTATGCAGGAAAAGGATTTTATTCAGCGGATTATTTAAACGATGTTATGAGTAATAAAAAGATTTATATACCTCTTTTTTGTTCACAAGACACCTCTTTCTATTCGCCAAAATGGAATGCAACAGGTAGTAATATTTTATCTATTGGAAAAACAGGAGACAAAAATGAAATTTTTATTACTGATAAAACTTCAAGTTTTTCAAAAGGAACAAAAATTAAAAATGTAATAGCAGCGCACTGGAAAAATGACACAACTTTTTATGTAGTTTACAGAAATAATCCCAATGAACTTTTTGAGACAACACTTCAAAATTATAAAAACAAAAAGATTGCTGAAACGAAATTTCCAATCATTGGAATTTCAAAACAGGATCATACACTATTACTCACCTCGAAAGGTGGAGTAACTGAATTTTCAACAAAAAGCAAAAAGCTAAGATGGTTTAAACTACCTATTAAAGGTAAAACTGTTTGGCAATTAGGAGAGCTAAATTTTGTAGGATTAAATGAAAATGGAAACGCACAAGTATTAGACATAAACAGTGCAAATACTTATCCTTTTTGCTTTGGAGACAACAATGGAAATCCTTCGGTTTCACAAGATAAAAAATTTGTAGCATTTTATTCTGAATCTTTTAAAGGTATAATCATAAAAAGAATTGATAAAAAATTCTTGAACAAATAAACCTTTTCGCAAATTTTACAGTAGAATATCCGTTACAGTTATGGGCTTTGCAAATAAAATATCGGACATTCCTCTGTTTCGGAAGATTTTCTATTTCTTTCCGGTTCAACTAGTTTTTGTTCATTTAAAAAACAACCCTATACTTATTGGAGTTTGGTTTATTATTATTGCTCTATTTACTCGAATGGTATCCGAAAAATACGGTATACCTTTTTTATATCTGACACCTGAATACCTTGGTGAGGTAAGCTTTTTGTCCTACGCCATTATCGGATTTTCGATTGGAGGTTTCATAATGGCATTTAACATCTCAAGCTATATTACAAACGGACATCGCTTTCCTTTTATTGCGACATTATCTCGACCTTTCATTAAATACTCTCTAAATAATATTTTTTGGAGCGCCACACTGATAATAGCTTACATTATTAGTGCCTCTAGGTTTTTAGTTTTCGAGGAGGGACATACGATATCAGAAACTATTCTCTTCATGTTAGGTTTTCTGACAGGAATTAGTATTATGATAGGGTTCAACTTTGTTTATTTTAATCGAACCAATAAGGATGTTGAAAAGCTTTCAGGAGGAAAATACAAAACGGCCTCTAAAGATAAAGTAAAAACAAACCCAATAAAGGCTGTACTTCACAAAAAAGTTGGATGGGAAAAATTTTTCAACACAGATAGAGAGTGGAAAGTTGAAACGTATTTATCTCACCCACTTACAGTAGGAATAGCTCGCTCAATTGATCATTATGATAAATCAATGCTAAAACAAGTTTTTGAGCAGAATCATTTAAATGCAGCATTATTTGAAATTATTGTTTTCATCTCCCTAGTCGGACTTAGTTTTGGTAGTAATATTGACTTTTTTAATATTCCAGCAGGAGCAAGTATCACCTTAATTTTAACAATGTTCGTAATGATTACAAGTGCAATTCATTCATGGTTCAGAGGATGGGCTCCGGCCGTAATACTCATTTTAATTATAAGTTTTAATTATCTAAGTAAATATGATTTCTTCTACCCAGCTAACAAAGCTTATGGTTTGGACTACCAAAATAAACCTGCTGATTTTAGCCAATCATCAATTGATAAAAATTTAAATAGTCAAATCTATCAAAATGACTCTTTACATACCATTAAAATTTTAGAAAAATGGAAAACTAAAAATACAGTAAAAGACAAAAAACCTAAAATGGTTTTCATTAATACTACGGGTGGAGGAATGCGCAGTGCTCTGTGGTCATTCTGTGCCATTCAGTATTGCGACAGCATACTTAACGGGAAATTACTCAATCATACTCAACTTATGTCAGGGTCATCTGGTGGCTTACTTGGTCTAGCCTATCTTAGGGAACTTATGCTTAGAAAGAAAAGAAAAGAAATTACAAACTATCATAAATCAATCTACCGAAATGATTTAGCAAAGGATATTTTAAATAGATTAGCTTTTTATGTTTCTGTAAATGATATGCTTTTTAGATTACAAACTTTTAAGGATAATGGTTTTACTTACAGAAAAGATCGTGGTTATGCTTTTGAAGAGCGATTAAACGAAAATACAAATGGATATCTAAATCGTAGATTGGATGAATACTATGCTCCGGAATATAACTCAAAAATCCCCATGCTCATAATCAACCCAACTATTATAAATAACGGACAGCGTTTAATAATATCGTCACAACCTGTCTCATATCTATCTTATAATTACACTCAAAATAATATCAAAAATGAGTATCTAAATGAATCCATTGAGTTTAAGAGGTTCTTCAAACAACAAGGCGCTGGAGATTTAAGATTTACTTCGGCACTTAGAATGAGCAGTACATTTCCCTATGTCATGCCCATTGTTCATCTTCCAAGCAAACCAGAATTCAAAGTGATGGACGCAGGTTTAAGAGATAATTTTGGGATGAAAAATTCGATTAAATTCTTGTATACCTTTAAAAATTGGATAGCTAATAATACTTCCGGCGTAGTAATTATTCAAATAAGAGATTCACAAAAAAAACCAGAAATTGATGAAAAATACAAAAAAACATTCTTGGAGAGTATATCTCTACCTCTGAGAACTGTTTACAAAAATATTTTTTTAACTCAAGATTACGAACATGATCAATTAATTCAATATGCCAAGGAGTGGTTTAATGGAAATATTGAAGTCATAGATCTAGTACTTCATAACGTTAAGGAAAAGCAACTGAGTTTAAGTTGGCATTTAACAGAATCAGAAAAAAAAATAACATATAAATCGATAGATAGAATAGACAATCAAGAATCTTTTAAAAGAATAAAGAAGTTATTAAAATAACAACTTTTTAATATAGATTACGTATCAGGCTTTGTAAATGAATCTGGCTTTTTTAAATCCTCTGATACTTCTTATAATTTGGACTCAGAACTTACAGAGTCAGATTAGTGAAGATTACCTTAAATCAGTATATCTTGTTAAAATTGCCAATAACTTTAATTGGGAACTTTCGGAGGAACCAATTAAAATTGGCGTCCTTAGTAAAAAAAAAGATTTTTATTCAACACTTAGAAATTATTCAATAAACCAAAATATTGGAGGAAGACCAATAAGTACGGTTCACTTGATGTCAATCAAAGAATTATCGAAATATGACATCGTTTATATAGGCGAGGAAAATAATAAAACTCTTCCTGATTGCAGAAAAGAAATTAAAAATTCAAAGACTTTATTTTTCACAAATAATGTGAGTGAAATTACAAACTCAATGATTAATTTCTATAAGAATATTGAAAATAAAATTAAATTAAAAATAAATCTTTCTTTACTAAGAGAGCACAAATTAACTCCCTCAAACTCAATGTTAATTGGTATTGGGAGTGATAATGATTTACTTTTTAGATTTAAAGAAAATGATTCTTCGATATTATTTGAAAGAAACCTTGCATTGAAATTAAAGGAAATAAACTTACAACAAAAGCATGTAATGAATGAAATTGAGTTTAAAATGGATTCAATTAAAAATTCATTAAGGAAAAAAAACCAAGAAATAAAAGCTAAGAACTTAGAAATAAACAAAATAAATAAAGAGCTATTCAGGCAAAAAAAACAACTGAAAAATATAACAAAAAAAATTCATACAACATCCAAAGAACTAAAAGACAAGGAACTTAAAATTATGAATCAAGCTTCTGTTTTCCAGAAACAAAATAAAGATATTCAGGCAAGAAACTTAGAGATAAAATCTCAGGACAATATCTTAGAACAGCAGAAAAATCTACTGAACATTAAAGAGCAATATCTAAACTACGCCTATATTTTCTCGTTGGCCCTTCTTGGTAGTTTATTACTTGCAGTGATAAATTTTTTGGGGAAACAAAAATCAAATAAAGAATTGGCTATTAGAAATGAAAAATTAAGAAAAACTCTACACACTCTGAAAAAAACCCAAGCAAAACTAATACAAAATGAAAAAATGGCCTCTCTAGGAATGGTAACAGCAGGAATGGCACACGAAATCAATAATCCTATGACGTTTGTTTATGCAGGAGTTAATGTTTTAAAAAAAGAAATAAACACTTGTAGAGAAATGGTTAAAGGTTTTATTTCAAGTAACGGAAACGAAGTAAAAAATATTTCAGAACCAAAGACAAATAATTTTTTAATTAAATATTCAGACACTCAAAAATCCGTGAATCAAACCATAGCAGATATTGAATTAGGAGCAAAGAGAGTAACAGACATCATAAATAGTTTGCAAAACTTCTCTCGACTTAATGAAGATGATGTCAAAATCATTGATTTAAAAGAATCGATTGAGTTTTCAATAAAAATACTAGGTCAATATGCCAAGCAGAAGAAAATATCCATTTCAACCAATTTTAACTCTGACATCCCCCAAATTGAGTGTTTTCCAGCATCTATTAATCAAGTTTTAGTTAATCTAATTTCCAACTCTATAGATGCATGTACCAATAATAATGGAATTATAGAAGTTGAGGTAAGTATTAATAAAAAAACATGCATAATTAAAATAAAAGATAACGGTTGTGGTATTGAAAATAAAAATCTAGATAAAATATTTGATCCTTTCTTCACGACTAAGAAAACAGGAAATGGTACTGGACTAGGTCTGTCAATTTGTTACAACATAATTAAAAAGCATAATGGGAATATAATAGCTGAAAACAACAAAGACAATGGAGCTTGCTTTACTGTAGAAATGCCCATAAAGTACTCCCAAAAAGAGCATGAATGATAAAAATGGAAATATAAAACCAGCTATTTTATACGTTGATGACGAATCAATAAATTTAAGGCTATTTAAAATTAGCTTTAGTGATATCTGCGCTATAACAACCTCTCAATCCGGTGAAGATGGTCTTAAGCTTTTGAGGGGAAATCAACAGTTTGATATTATCATATCAGACCAAAGGATGCCTGGAATGAATGGCACTGAATTTATGATTGAAGCAAAAAAAATTCTACCAAAATCAAAATACATTTTGTTAACGGGATATACTGATATTGAAGCTTTAGAGAGAGCTATCAATGATGTTGGCCTATGGCAATATGTCAAAAAACCATGGGAACCATCCAATTTGAAGTTTATAATTGAAAACGCCTTTTCAAGCTTAAAAACAGAAAAAGAAAATAAAATCATTAGTTCAGCCCTCAAACAAAGCGAAGAAAGATTAAATCTTGCATTAGCTGGTACAAATGTAGGCGTTTGGGATTGGAATTTAAAAACAAGTCAGATTTACTTCTCGCCAACTTGGAAAGAAATGTTAGGATATCAAATAGATGAGTTAGACAATCATCTAAAAACACTTGAAAGTTTAATACATCCTGAAGATTATGAAAAAACCATTACTCATTTAAATAGGTACACAAAAGGAGTGATTAAAAAATATGAGATAGAATATAGAATTAAGCACAAAAACGGAGATTATATTCATATTCTATCGCGTGGAAGGGGAATTAAAAATAATCAGGGCAAATTTGACAGGATTACAGGAACTAATATTGATTTAACAGAGAAATATAAAGCTGATCAACAAATAAAAGAGCTAAACGAAGCTCTTGAAGAAAGAGTGGAAAGAAGAACCAATGCACTTAAACTACTAAATATTCAACTTATTCAGAGAAATAAGTTTGAACATTTAATATCCAAAATATCATCAGGACTTATAGGAATTCAATATAATGAAATTAATGCTCAGTTAAGCGTCGCACTAAATGACATTACTGAATTTAATGGATCAGAAAATGCTTTTGTTTTAGATATAAAAGACAATAAATTTTATGTTAAACATGAAAACAACAATACCATAAATGGGACAAACATAAGTGCTATCTTCAATGAAAAAGAAGTAGATAAGCTTCCTGTAATATCGGAATACTTAAATAAAACTAAACCTTACATATTAACAAATACGGATGACTTATCTATTGACAATCAAATAGAAAAAAAGATTTTTAAAATTCATAATGTTTCCTCAATCCTGATTGTGCCTTTATTTTTTAAAAAACAACTAAAGGGTGGACTAGGAATTTCAAATCAATCTGCTAATAGAGACTGGAGCCAAGAAGATGTTAACCTTCTTAGGTTTGTAGGGGAAATCTTTATGAATGTTTTTGAACGAAACAATACAGAGTATAAATTGATCACTAGAGATAGAGAAATATCTAAAGCAAATTATATAATATTAAGGAATGAACGAAAAGCCAAACTCTTACAAAATATTGCCAGTATTGCTAATTCTCCTTTACAAGTTGAGGATGCATTGAATCTTTCACACGAAATAATAATATCTCAAGGAGAGGGTGTATCAGGATTTCTCTTTAAAGTTGAACCAAGAGGGGATTCACCAAAGTTTAATATTGAGAATATATTCTCAAAAACACCAGAAGAAAAAACTTTTCTAAAAAATATTTTTGAAAAAGAAGACAACGAACTCAAAAGTATTTTAAACGATCTTTCAAAACATTTGAAACCATCTTTAAACAAAAATATAAAATTACCATTTTCAAATTACAACCCAAGTTCATTTAGCGTTTCAACTATTCCTGTACTTGTAGAAGACAATTTATTATATGCTTATCTTACTCTTTCACCTAATGAAAACTCAATATTTAATGAGTTGGGTATACTAAATGATATATCTCGGGAAATCTCCTTTTTTGTTGAAAGAGATTTAACTAAAAAAGAGTTGAAAAAAGCATTGGAAAAAGAAAAAGAACTCGGTGAACTAAAATCACAATTTGTTTCAATGGCTTCCCATCAATTTAGAACCCCTTTAACAGTAATTCAATCCAATATTGAATTATTTCAGATGCTCGCTTCTAAAATTGATTCCGATCTTAAGGAGAAATTTGATAAAATATCAAAAAGAATACAAAAAGAAGTTGCCCGATTAGGGGATCTTATGAATGACATATTACTTTTAGGAAAACTAAATGCCAATGTGTTACTAGCTGAAATTCAATTAGGTAACATTTTACAAGATACAACAGAGGTTGTTAATCGACTAAACTCAATCCAACCAGACAAAAGAAAAGCAACAATATCTATTGATGGAATACAAAAAAATATAGCTTACGATAAGAAATTACTATCCCATGCCTTAAGTAACTTAATTGATAATGCATTTAAATATTCAAGAAATAAGCCTTCTCCAGAAATTAAAATATCATTTAAAGAACAACTAGAAATAGCAGTTATAGATTTCGGAAGAGGAATACCAAATAATGAAATAAATAAATTGTTCCAACCATTTTTTAGAAGTGAAAGTGCACAGGACATAGAAGGAACAGGACTTGGATTAGTTATATGTAAACGTTATATTGAACTTCAAAAGGGAACACTTAGTGTTCATTCTATTTTAAATGAAAAAACAACTTTTACTATTTCACTACCCCTAAATTTAAATGAGTAAAATTTTAATAATTGAGGACGAGAAAAATATTCGAGATACTATAATGGAAATTCTTGAATTGAATGAATACGAAACTGCAATCGCTGAAAACGGATTAATTGGTATTGCAAAAGCATTACAATTTAAACCTGATTTAATTATATGCGATATAATGATGCCTGAAATGGATGGATTTGAGACCCTAAAAAACATACGAGCAATTAATGAGATATCTAATACTCCATTCGTATTCTTGACTGCAAAAACAGAAACACGCGATTTTAGAGAGGGAATGAATTCAGGAGCAGACGACTTTTTGAATAAACCATTTAACACTCAAGAACTATTAAAAGTAATTCAACTCCGAATAGCAAAATCTAATCAAGCAAGAGAATTATTTGTTAAAGAAATCAACAATCTAAAAAATGAGATTAAGTTGTTGCAAACTTCAATAAATAAACTTTCATTTAATAATTCTCACGTTTTAAGAGCTCCGCTTTTAAAAATATTAGGATTAATTAATTATCTAATTGAAGATTCTGGGAAAAAATCAAAAATGGATTTAAATGCTCTTGCTATGCTAAAAGAGTCATGTTTAGAACTCAGCGAAGCAACTGAAGAAGTAGAAAAAATATTAAACACAATCCAAAATGATTAAATCTGTACTCGTAGTAGATGACGATAACATTTGTAACTTCCTTACAGTAAAGGCTTTAAAAAAAGCAAATATAACAGGAGATATCGATGTAGTTTTAAATGGACTTGAAGCAATAAACAAATTAAAAGAAAATAAGACTTTTCCCGATTTAATTCTTTTAGATATAAATATGCCTGTTATGAATGGGATAGATTTTCTTAGAAACTATAAGTCTGAAGGATTCGAAGGGAAAACTAAAATAGCAATGTACACAAGCTCTGTTAGAGCTATTGACAAATTTAAGGCTTTAGAATATGCAGATGTTTGTGATTTTATACACAAACCCATCTCTCAAGATAAATTAATTAATCTAATTAAACTTCTTTAATTTTTGGCTACTTTTTTGCTTCCTAAATACATCTCATATTTTTGAAATTTACAATCTAATGCTCCATTTTTTACAGGTATTTTTTTTGATGGTTTTAAACCTATAAACTTTAATGCCTTGAAATTGCTACTGATAATCCAGGCCTTAAAGCCAGTATAATCTCTTTTGAATGTATTTCCCAACTCCTTGTAAAAATTAATAATATCCTGCTCTTTTAATCGTTCTCCATAAGGTGGATTACTGATTATAATACCCTCGTTGAGGAATTTTTTTTTCTTGAAAAAATCTCCCTGGTCAACAAACACAATATCATCAACAGATGCTTGGCTAGCAGATAATTTTGCAATCTGAACAGACTTTGAGCAAATGTCACTACCATAAATCTTAACAGACGATGGTTCAATTTGATACTTTAATTCCTTTTTAACTTTTTTCCAAAGCATAAAATTAAAATTTCTCCATTTTTTTATTGCGAAACATTTATTTGAAAATAATCTAGGTGCTAAATTTTGAACTATCATGGCAGCTTCGACCAAAATTGTACCTGAACCGCACATAGGATCATATAAATCAGTTCTTCTGTCCCAATCAGAGAGCATGATTATACCTGCAGCAAGTGCCTCGTTAAGTGGTGCTATGTGCTTTTTTGTTCTGTAGCCTCTTTGATGTAAAGAAAATCCAGAAACATCTAATAAAACCGTAACGTCTAAATTATTAATATGGATGTTTATGGGAACATCAGGGTTACGAACATCTACATTAGGCCTGTGATCATTATGAAAAGATCTAAATCTATCACAAATAGCATCTTTAACTCTCAACGCAACGAATTTACTGTGATTGAAAACTTTAGAATTAGCTACGCAATCAATGGCAAAAGTTTGGTTGATATCAAGATAATCTTCCCAAGCTAACTTTTTAACCTTAAAGTAAAGATCTTTTTCTGTATGAGCTTTAAATTTAAAAACAGGTATAAGCAGCCGCAATACTGTCCTAAGTGATAAAATACAGCGATATAAAACTTCCTCATCACCTTCAAATTTAACTCCACGATTAATCAAATATATCTTTCTTCCTCCAGCTTCTTTTATTTCTTGAGCAAGTAAATCCTCTAATCCCGCGAATGTTTTGGCAACAATTTCCATTAAAAAAAACTTACTTTTAATCTAACGACAAAAAAAAGCCCCGCTGAGCGGGGCTTTTTCAAGCTTCAGCTTTTGGTCCACCGAAATTAATGGGAAATCCCGATTTGTTGGGACTATTATCCATCTTTACAGTGCCGTGCATATTCTCGAACTTCTTGATGTTTTCATTCAAAGCATAAATCAACCTTTTAGTATTTTGCGGAGACATAACAACTCTACTTTTCACTTTAGCTTTCGGAACACCTGGCATGATGTTTACAAAATCCATAATAAACTCAGAATTTGAATGAGAAATAATAGCCAAATTGGTGTAAACACCCTCAGCCACGTCTTCATTTAGTTCAATGTTTAGTTGATTCTCGGGATGATTTTTATCTTTGAAATCTGTCATTATACTTCTTCACTAATTTTACGAGTTTCCAAAACTGCCTCATATTCCTCTTTAGAACCTACGACAATATTTTTGTAATGCTTAAGACCTGTTCCAGCAGGGATCTTATGACCAACAATAACATTTTCCTTTAATCCTTCTAAGTAATCTATCTTACCATTAACAGCAGCCTCATTAAGAACCTTAGTTGTTTCTTGGAAAGATGCAGCAGAAATAAATGAATTTGTTTGAAGAGAAGCTCTTGTAATAC
>MDTD01064894.1_pt1 | contig 10856 bp, 8 predicted proteins | sample 811221 | NCBI WGS metagenome assembly MDTD01 (sample SAMN05326646, study PRJNA326480) | marine metagenome | isolation source: seawater | place: Pacific Ocean: South West | collected 2011
ACCCCTGACTGTCTCATGATATCAGCAACTGACTTAATCAGATCAAAATTTGCGCCCTTGAGGACTAAATCACCCCGAGTAATTGCAGCTGCTACTGCATAACTGCCTGTTTCAATCCTATCCGGAACTACCGAGTACTTTGCCCCATTTAATTTTTTCTGCCCAATAATCCTCAACGTGTCTGTTCCAATACCACTTATCTTTGCACCCATACAAACGAGACAGTTTGCTAGGTCTGTAACCTCAGGTTCACGAGCTGCATTGGACAAAACAGTCTCTCCTTGAGCTAAAGTTGCTGCCATAAGTAAATTTTCTGTTCCTCCCACAGTGACCATAGGAAAAACTATGTGTGCACCTTTTAAACCATTTGGTGCTCTTGCTTCAATATACCCCTCCTCCAAATCAATTTTAGCGCCCAATTGTTCCAGTGCTTTTATGTGTAAATCCACAGGTCGACTACCTATGGCACATCCACCAGGCAGAGAAACTCGTGCATTTCCAAAACGAGCAAGCAAAGGACCCAGAACCAGAACTGAGGCTCGCATCTTTCTTACAAGGTCATAAGGAGCTGTAGTTTTAATTTTACCAAATGCACCAAGTTCAAAGACCCTACCCAAATTCCCTCCACCACCAGCATCTCCATTCATAGAAATTGATACTCCAAGCTCAGCCAACAAATGAGCCATTGTTGATATATCAAGCAAATGGGGTAAATTTGATAATGTTAATGTCTCTTCAGTCAGCAAAGAGGCAGCAAGCAGAGGTAATGCTGCATTTTTCGCACCACCTATTTGTATAGTGCCATGCAGCCTTTTACCTCCATGAATGATTATTTTGTCCATTGAATCACATATAAAATTAAAAATTTAATTATGCGTTCTACCTCATGGTGATGATATGAACAAGTCGCTAATCTACGATCTTTATCAAGGAAGAAAAATCACTCAAATTTGCCACAATTCCGTGTTTGTTTCTTTCGTTTTTTCAAATTTGCTCGAAGCGCAATGGCCTGACGTTTTTGTCTCTCCTCTTTTCTATTTTCATCTCGTGAAAGCTTTTCGGTTTTAACTTCTGAACCAATAATTTTTTTCTTGATTGCCATATCCAAATCTCCAACATTTACTTCTCAGGGACACACTGCCTGTTTAATAAAACTTCATTAAGGGAGGCTTGCAAGTAGACAAACCCTATGCCATTCTGCGCTCTTTTAAATCTGATTTATTTTAAATTTCAGATCGAGCCGCCGTAGCTCAGGGGTAGAGCGCGCCATTGGTAATGGCGAGGCCGACAGTTCAATTCTGTCCGGCGGCACCATTTTACAACCTATTCGAAAATAAAATAACCAGTTTTTTTTAAATAAATTTGTGCGGTATCTTCGTTTGAAAGTAAATAGAGCGTTTTAGAAGTTTATTGTAAAAGCTTTATATTTGGTTTTTTTTCGCTCAGAGATAAAGAAAAAAAATTTACTCGATCATTTACTATAATTCTGCTGATGGCTTTTTAGTTTCATTGATAAAAAAGGTCATTACCACAGCGATCACTCCACTCGCTATAAGACATAAAAAAGCTACCCTGTAAGCTGCCAAAGAGTAAACTCTATTACCGTTGAACACATTTCCTTCCCAGTTAAAGTCCAAGAGCCAACCAATTAGAGGTTGGAAGATAGCCCCAGAGGCCATCACAATTGTATTTACAAAACCAAGAGTTCCGCCAGAGGACTCTGGCCTATTTTGTTCACGTGCAACAGCAAAACAAACAACCATACCACCACCAAAAAGCCCATAAATAAATAGAAGAATACGATTAATTCCCAAGGGTATTGCCGAGAAATAAATAGAAATTGAAAAAATTATCAGTACAACAAAAGCGCAAACCAACATTGGTAGCTTTCGTTTGCCAAGGTAGTCTGAAATCCAACCTGCAACAGGTGCGCCTATCCCCCAACCAATTAACATTAAAGATGCAGACGCAGCTGCCTCAATTCTATCGATACCATAAACTTGCATTAAATACGGAACACCCCACAAACCAGCGAAAGCCAACATAGTTGCGGTCATGCAACCGCCATAAATTGCCGAATACCAGCTTTGTGGATTTTTGATTGTCAATTTCAAACTATCAAACAAAATAGTAATTTTAGTTTTAGCATCAGGTCTTACTATCGTTTTTTTATCAACCAAAATATTCCAAATTAACACTGAAATTATAAAAGCAACGAGAGCTGCACCACCTAGTGTATTACGCCATCCAAAAGTAGCGACGGCGCTTGCTAAAGGTGCTTGTCCCAAAACAGCCCCAATCATACCCAACATTAAAGTCATTCCAGAGACCAAAGCAAACCGACTTTTGGGCAACCATTGAGATGCTAATGTTAGTGTACCGACCCAAGTAAAACCGGCACCTGCGCCTATGAGAAATCTTCCAACATAGGCCCCGGTAATAGTATCAGAATTAGCAAATAAAAAACTACCTATTCCGCATAATAAAGCTGCACCAACCAACGTACGACGCGGACCCCAATAATCCACCATTACACCAATCGGAAGCTGTAATGAAGCATAAGCATAAAAGTAAAATGCTGATAAATTTCCCAGAACTGCGGCATTAACACCAAAATCAATCATTAAATTCTCGACCATAACACTCGGTGCAACACGCTGGAAAAAACCGTAGCAATAAAATAGTGCTGCCAGAGACCATACAAGCCATGGGTAAGTCTTTGATGCATAATTTTTTGATAGTTTATTCAAAGAGATACCTTTGAGGAGAGAACTTCGCCGTGGGAAGATTATGCCAACAATGATTATTGTTGCTCCAAAATATAGCTGAGGCCGAGGTATTTCAAACAAAATGAGCCAAGCAAAGAAAATAATCGCAAAACACCAAAAAGTTTGGCCACAGAGGTAAAAGCTGAAGGCCAATTAGCTAGAGCGAAGGCCACAGCACCCTGACCCTCAAAGTGTATTATGAGTGCCAATAAAAGAGTTAACCAATCCCAAAAATTTCTGAGATCAAACTTTCACCCACTATCATGGTCACTATTCGTTATATCAAAGTGGAAACAAAATTAGTGAGGAGCATTATCTCAGATGTCACAACTTTAGCACTTAAACGACCGAAAGTCAGCAAATAGGCACTAAAAACCCCTTAACCAATGCAAGTGTGTCACCAATTAACATGTCTTTACCATGAACAAAACTACCTCCCATCAAAATTCCAACGCCAAGAACAGCTACAAAAAAGCCAACCATGAGCTTGTTTAAAAAACTCTTTGAAAAAAATGAAAGAGCCTGAGGTTGCCCACATGGGCGCCATGGTTGTCTAAAGGGTCGTAACGTCAGAAATTAGCTGTGGTGACCAATGCCAAAAAAGGTCTCCAGCAAAGAAAATCCTACTAATATTATTGAAGCTTGACTTCTTCTAGACATCTTCAAACGTCTTGAACCAAAGGAGGATATTTTTTTTCCTTCAACAAAACTCCAGACTAATAAAAAAGGCAAAACTAAAAAACTCTATGAAAAGCAATTGCTGTTGGTTTTAATTCACTCAGACGAACCAGAATTAGTGACCTGCCAAGTGCAGTTGCATCAGACATTAAATTAGCAATTGCAAATCGATACGAGCTGTCGTCAGCACCTAAAAAGACTTTTTTTTGAATTGTGTTTTTTTGCATCAGGCACAAACCGCCAGAAAAGTGTATTTTATATATTTTCCAGTAAAATTATTTCTTAATTTCAAAAAAAAGAACATTCGATAAATTTAAATATACGTTATACCGAAAATATGAAAAATAATTTTATGATAAAAACTGTACGAAATTTTATTGGGGAAAATGATCCACCTACTTTCACACTCTTTAATGTGAATGGGAAATCGCCTGTTCTTTTGGTATGCGACCATGCCTCTAACATATTTCCCCTCTCAATGGGGGACTTTGGTTTAAAACAAAAAGATATGAGACGACATATTGCTTGGGATATTGGCGCAAAAAATGTCACACAAATCATTTCTAAAAAATTAGATGCTCCAGCAATCCTAGCAGGATACTCTCGACTTGTGATTGATTTGAATCGTAAACCGGGCGATCCGGAGTCCATTCCAGAGGTTAGCGACTCAACGAGCATATTGGGAAACTTAAAATTAACAAAAAAACAAATAAAAGAGCGAGAAGAAATTTTCTTCTGGCCCTACCATAAAGGTATATCAAATTTTTTAAAGTTAATGAAAACACGAGGTATTGTACCTATAGTTTTCTCCGTTCATAGCTTCACTCCCTATCTTGGTAAAAATAAACGGAAATGGCATTTAAGCGTGCTCTGGAACCGTGATCCTCGCATAGCTATCCCTTTGCTTGATAGACTAAACTCCAAAAGTGGTTCACACTTCTTAGTAGGAGATAATGAACCTTACTCAGGTCGCGATACTGCTTTTACAATTGATTTTCACGCTGGCGCAAAAGGTCTTCCAAATTGTGCAATCGAAATTCGACAAAATTTAATAAATACTCCAAAAGGGGCAAAAAAATGGGCCAGCATACTTGCAGATGCACTCAGTGAAATAATTAAAAACGAGGATTTGCGTGTTATAAAACGTTATTAATTAGCAATCCTAAACCCATGCCCCAAATGCACGAAAAAAATCTTGCAATATGTTTAGCGCACATACCAAAATTATATGAAATCAGCATGACATTAATCCAATCAAAAATTTTGGTCAGTTTAAAAATTGTAACTTTTTTTTATTTGGTCTGATAATTAATATTTTATTCGTTTATCATAAGTTGCAATCACAAATCTGGAGCCAAAAAATGACGTATGTTAATGAAATAGCTACAGGCCAATTACGATCCTTTATTGAGAAAATTGAACGTTTAGAAGAGGAAAAGTCTTCAATAACAGCCGATATAAAGGAAATTTATTCAGAAGCAAAAAATACTGGGTTTGACATAAAAGTAATTCGTATGGTCATTCGTTTAAAAAAAATGGATAGATCTGATCGTCATCAGCAGGAAGAAATTTTGGAGCTTTATAAACGGGCACTCAATATTGATTAAAATTTCCACTTATTTCAGCCGAAAGACATCATTGGTATAAGACATCAACAGAGAAATGCATTCATCTATGCCCATTGTCCCTGTATCAACTACAAGGTCAGCATTCTTTGGTTCTTCATAAGGATCGGATACGCCAGTAAAATTAGGAATTTCACCACTATATGCTTTTTTATACAAACCTTTTGGATCGCGCGCTTCACAAGCCACAAGATCGGCGGACAAAAATATTTCATGGAAACCGTCACCCGCTGCTTCTCTTGCAACAGCACGATCGCTCTCATAAGGCGAGATAAAAGCTGAAATCACAATAATTCCTGCTTCAGCAAACAAAGCTGCAACTTCACCAATGCGACGTATATTTTCTGTCCTATCTTCATGCGAGAATCCCAAATCACTACTCAGGCCATGACGTACATTATCTCCATCCAAAACAAATACTTGAAAACCCTTCAAGAACAAACGCTGTTCCAATTCAAGAGCTAAGGTTGTTTTGCCTGAACCTGACAATCCTGTAAACCACAACACCCCACCTTTATGATCATTCGCATCCCAGCGATCTTTAGGTGTAACTCTATGTGCAACAGGTGTGAGATTTTTCGATTTTATGTTCACTAGATAAATTCCTAACCAATGGTTTTAAGAAACTTCACCCTCTTTCCTAAGATCTCAAGAAAACATTTGCTCAAGACCAAGCGACGGATGAGTCAGTAAAATATAAAATTAGTTGGCACTTTCTAAAATTCAATCAATTTTATTAAATTTTGCTTACATTCTTAAATTATCACCAATTGTAAAAGAACCGGATTTTGTTACTTTCGCAAAAACACCCATGTCTACATGCCCATAAAATTTCTTCAGAACTTTAATAAGATTTAAGTCACGCACACCTGTGGTTGGATCAACATTGATAGCAGCACATCTGTCAATTCTATCTATAATTTCCATTGAAACCCCACCAAATGAAATCTTTTTTTTTATCCAATCAAACTCTGTCCAAGGATCAAGTCCGTCTAAGTAAATATTTGCACGAAAACGAATTGGATCAATTATTACACCTGTTACTTTTTCAAGATCACGAATAGAGGCTAAATTGATGATAGAAATGTATTTTTTCTTTTGATCAGTAAAAATATTTTGACCCTTTGCTTCAACTAAACGAGGTTTTCCACAGGCTTCATCCTGCATATATGCATAGAAAAAATCTTCAATAACACTACAACCTGTTATTTCAGTAAGAGCGCCTTTGGCCACTTGTTTACCTCCCTGATACACTCTCAAGGTGTCAGTAGCATCGTCAAAAACAGTATCTAACGCGGCTAGCTTTTCATTCTTTACAAGAGCCAAAAAATTTAATTTAGGAAGCCAATGTGGTGCGTGAGAGTCAAAGAGTGTCGACCCGAGAGCAAGAGCAAATCTCCTGTCATTTATTAACGACCCTTCTTTTTTTAGAGTAGCGTCAAACAAATGCTCAGGACTTAGACCCTTTACCGGATAGCGGCAAATTTTATAAACTTTTGCTGACATATTTTTACATTTGCTCAAGAAATCTCATTTTCAAGACAGGATATCGACTATAGGCTTAATTACAAAACCTTGCGATAATTAAATTTTGCGACATATTATAGTATATTACATTCTCTCTTGCACCTCCTGGAGTAAAAATAATTACCCAAATACAGTAAAGGGCTTTCATTAATTAATGGAACTTGAAAAATACACTGAACGATCTCGTGGATTTATACAATCTGCATTTTCTTTTGCAAAAAATGCTGGCCACCAGCAACTTACTTCCCTTCACATTCTTAAAGTGCTTCTTGATGATAAAGAAGGACAAGCGTCGATTTTAATCAACAAAGCTGGTGGAAACCCCAAACTAGCACTTGATAGTGTTCACGAGGAATTATCGAAATTACCAAAGGTTAAAGGTCCTGGATCTGGACAAGTTTTTCTCTCACAAGAAGCAAAAAGCCTTTTTGATCAAGCTGAACAAATAGCCGAAAAAAGTGGTGACGATTTCGTTAGTGTTGAAAAAATACTGCTAGCTATTTTCTTTGCCTCTTGTGAGAAAACAGCAAAAGCCCTCGCAAACACAGGCGTAAATCCCAAAGATCTTAACTCAGTGATAGAAGACATGCGAAAAGGCAGAAAAGCGGTAAATGCAAATGCTGAAGAAAATTATGACGCGTTAAAAAAATACGCTGGTGATCTAACATCTGCCGCATCGGATGGAAAAATAGACCCTGTGATCGGTCGAGACGAGGAGATTCGAAGAACAATTCAAGTGTTATCAAGACGTACCAAAAACAATCCAGTTCTTATTGGAGAACCTGGTGTGGGAAAAACTGCAATAGTGGAGGGCCTAGCACAACGAATTATAAATGGAGATGTTCCAGAAAATCTCAAAAATAAGAAACTGATGGTACTTGACCTTGGTGCGTTGCTCGCTGGTGCAAAATTTCGAGGAGAGTTTGAGGAACGCTTAAAAGCAGTGCTAACAGAAGTCACTGCCGCGTCTGGTGAGATCATTCTTTTTATAGATGAAATGCATACTCTCGTTGGAGCAGGCGCATCTGAAGGTTCAATGGATGCATCAAATCTTATAAAACCAGCCCTTGCGCGAGGCGAATTACACTGCATTGGGGCAACAACTTTAAATGAATATAGAACTTATGTTGAGAAGGATGCTGCTTTAGCTCGACGCTTTCAACCTGTCTTTGTTTCTGAGCCGACAATCGAAGACACCATCTCAATTCTTCGGGGTGTTAAGGAAAGATACGAATTACACCATGGAGTAAGAATTGCAGATGCCTCCTTAATTTCTGCTGCCAATCTATCTAACCGATACATTTGCGATCGCTTTCTTCCCGATAAAGCTATTGACCTAATTGATGAAGCCGCCTCAAGACTTCGAATGGAGATAGATTCTAAGCCAGAAGAAATCGACGAACTGGATAGACGGATAACCCAACTAAAAATAGAACGTGAGGCGTTAAAAAAGGAAAATGACAAATCTTCAAAAAACCGCCTTTTGAAATTAAAAAAAGAACTTACCGAACTTGAGTCTGAGTCTGCCAAATTAACTGAGAGCTGGATATCTGAAAAGTCTGCTTTGGCTGATGTCAACAGACTTATGGAGGAGTTAGAGAAAGCCCGTCTTTCATACAATCGAGCATTGCGTGAGGGAGAACATGAAAAAGCTGGAGAACTTCAATATTACCTAATTCCTAAAATTGAAAGAATGCTCAAAATTGCCGAAAAAGAAGAAAACAACAAAATGTTAGAGGAATCCGTAACAAGTGAACATGTAGCATCCATAGTCTCAAGATGGACTGGTGTTCCTGTAGACAAAATGCTTCAAGGTGAGCTAGAAAAATTGCTATCTATGGAAGAGAGTTTACGCAAGCGTGTGATTGGACAAGAAAGAGCCCTCAGCGCTGTCTCTAATGCTGTAAGAAGAGCGCGTGCAGGACTTCAAGACCCAAATCGACCAATTGGTACGTTTTTTTTTCTAGGGCCGACCGGTGTGGGTAAAACCGAGCTTACTAAAGCAATTGCTGAGTTTTTATTTGACGACGAGCAGGCTTTAATCAGAATTGACATGTCCGAATACATGGAAAAACACGCTGTAGCCCGACTAATTGGTGCCCCCCCTGGTTATGTTGGTTATGATGAAGGAGGCACACTGACCGAAGCAGTGAGACGTAGACCATATCAAGTCGTTCTGTTCGACGAAATCGAAAAAGCTCATCCGGACGTATTTAATATACTATTGCAGGTTCTGGATGATGGTCGCCTAACTGATAGTCATGGGCGCACAGTTAACTTTTCTAATACTATGATAGTACTTACTTCAAACCTTGGTAGCGATCTAATCGCAACACAGGGGAAAAAAGATACCTCCAATCAAATACAATCAATGGTTATGGAAACCGTTCGTTCATCGTTTAGCCCAGAATTCTTGAATCGATTAGATGAGATAATATTTTTCCAAAAATTGCTACCCAAACATATGAATGCAATCGTTCATATTCATATAGGTCTATTAAATAAACTTCTTGAGAATCAAAATATAACACTAAGCGTTGATGAGAAAGCCATTAAGTGGCTCACAGAAAATGGATACGATCCTACATATGGAGCGAGACCCTTAAAAAGAGTTATTCAACGCAGTTTGCAAAATCCTCTCGCTGAAATGCTTCTTAAAAATGAAATTGAGGCTTTCAGTAAAATCAAAGTATCCGAAGACAAAGACATCCTGACTATTAATGGGAAAAAAATTAATTTGACATAATTCCTAATGAAGACAATTAAATGAATACTGCAGTGCCTCCCAAAAAGGTGTAAATCAATTATTACTCACTGGTTTTGTTGACTGCGAACACAACCTAATAGCAATTAGTCATACATGCTACATTCCAGTAATTTAACGTCTGGTTTTCCTTATGTTGTGAATTCCTTTTATATATTGAAGATTAATTTCATCTCTATTTTTTAGAAACGCTTCCAATTCTCTACCATTTAGTTTTTGACCGGACGGCAATTTGATTATTAATGGATTAACCCTGCGCCCATTTTTACGAATTTCATAATGTAAATGTGGCCCGGTTGAACGACCACTGGTACCAACGTAACCAATTACTTGTCCTTGTTTTACCTCGCTTCCTTTTAAAGTTCTAATGCGTTTCATGTGTGCATAAGCTGTAGAAAAAAGTGCGCTGTGGCGTATCACAACAAATTTACCATATGCGCCATTTCGACCAGCGTATGTAATTTTTCCATTTCCAGCAGCATAAATCGGAGTGCCTACAGGAGCTGCAAAATCTATACCTCTATGCATTTTGGTGTAACCAAGTATAGGATGACGACGCTTTCCAAAACCTGAGGAGAGCCTTGCCCCATCAATTGGGGTACGCATCAAAGCTTTTTTGGCGCTATGCCCTTTTTCATTATAATAACCAACTTCACCGTTACTCTCAAAATGACGATAAATTGAGTGCTTTTTACCACGTAGATGCAATGCTGCAAAAATCAAATCACCATTATAGGCAACCTCTCCTTCGTCATCCAAATGCTGTTCGAATAGCAATTGGAAACTGTCTCCTTTTCTGATGTCTCTCTGAAAATCTATATCCCATGAGTACAAACGAATCAGATTAGCCAGCACTTCGTCAGGTACATCTACCTCTCTTCCTGACAAAAAGAGGCTTTGTTGGATTATATTGGAGGCACGAACGGACTTTTTAAATAGATGTCTTTTTTTAATATCTGCTATGAAAATATTATCACTATTTTTTCGCACATTAACCACGTTTGAAAAATCTGGCATAAGCGATAACCCAAGAAATTCACCGTACGAAAAACTTTTATGTTTTAAAAAAACATCAGGGTCGACCTTAAATAAAAAATCAATTTTTTGACCTTCTCGAATTTTTGACGGATTATAAATTGGTTCAAGAGCATTGATAACATTGCTAATTTGCTCTGGAAAAACACCCATCTGGTCCAGAAGACTGGTTATTGTATCACCATATTGAGCTCTTAAGGTAACGCTGTACTCTGGTGATCTATCATTAAAATTTGCAACTGGTAAAGTTACAGGCAAGCGGGTTGCAAGTGTTGCAACTGCAGTATTTCCTAAATAGATTGGAGACAATGAAAACGTTACGCCATCTTTAAAGCCTCTATATATTACCGTTTTCTTGTGAATAAAATGGGCTGATATAAAAATGCTCACTACTAGACCTATGACGGCCAAAAAGCATTTCAAAAATATTATTTGAGCTTTTCTCTCATGAAGAATCAA
>MDTD01171077.1_pt1 | contig 10856 bp, 21 predicted proteins | sample 811221 | NCBI WGS metagenome assembly MDTD01 (sample SAMN05326646, study PRJNA326480) | marine metagenome | isolation source: seawater | place: Pacific Ocean: South West | collected 2011
GCCGAGGGATGCCATCAAATATTTGATGAACCAGTAATCATTTCACAATAAACCGCTCATGCAATGGAGAGTAAACTTACAATGGAAGCTGACAGAAGATGATGATGCCTCTATATTTAGAGACAGAAGCAAAAGCATGGATAAAATTGCTGAAAAATACAAGGAATTCATGACCGATGGAGGTTCTGGATTCGGATTCGGACAGCGAGACATGGATTGGACCTTCAATTCTGATGCAATTGCACATGAATGTATGCAAGCAATGATGGTTGATTTATGCCGAGAGTTGGGTGTTACATTACAAGACCATGATTTGAACATGGGTTTTGATGGCACTTTGGAATGGCTAGAGAAGCATAACATTGAAATTTACATCACAGAAATTAATCCAGAAGATTACGACTGAACCGCTCATGGGAAGAAGAGTAGCAGCCCGTTTGAAAAAACTAATTGACGATGCTCATGAACAGCAATATGCGAAATCTAAGAACGAATTTGAAGTTGGAGATTTCGTGAGTTTGTATGCTGCAGAGTCAGAAGGAACAGATGTTATCGAACCAGGAGAGTTCTGCATTGTAATCAAATGCCATGCAGGAAGAGTTACAGTTGAATCACTGAGCGACTCTACCATTCGGGTAACGACAGATGAAGACAATTGCTACAAGCCCTCTTGATTGAGGGCTTGACCGCTCATGGATGAAATAGACCCTATGGACCCGCAAGTAATTGAACAAAGGTTTGCGCTATCATCAATTCATGAGTCAGCATTTACTGAACTCACAACTGATGATTGGTACAAATTAGATCACAACGATTGGCAGGATATCATAAATGAATACAATGACCTACTCGCAGAAGTCAAAAGATTGAGGGAGTTTAAGAATGCCGTCCGATTAGCAATTATTGAATTACAAAACGGAGAATTCGATGAAGGATGCGAAGGTGACTTAACCGTTGTCAATAAATCATCATGTGAAGTTTTATACAAACTAATCGAATAGGCACCGCTCATGAAAAATGAAATCACGCCTAGAATCCAAGTGAGTTCTTTGAACATTTCATTCGAAGAGTATGTGAATGAATTGCGTTCAGGGAAATCCGATTCCGAAATTATGTCGGAAAGAAATATCAAAGAAACACTTGTAATGGATTTGCAAGGCGAAAAGGCAACGGAATGGTTCAACTCACTACGGACATGCAACGATTGTCCGAATAGAGGATGTGGCAAATGCCCGAACCAATAAACCGCTCATGGCTAACTGGTGTCACAATTACACAACAATTACCCACACAGGAACTCTACCAATCCTAACTTTACGGAACGAACTGAACAATGAACCGAGGGGTTACTACATGATTGTAGAGCAACCTGATGAGAACACCTTGGTTTTGGAATGGGCCTCGAAGTGGACTCCCGATTCAGAATGGCTTGAATTCCTCATCGAAGCTAAAGGCTTTGAGGTGAGGAATGTCTGCATTGAACTCGGGAATCACTTCTGGGATGTCCGAGAAGGTGATATGTATGGTGGAGATGGACCTGGAGGCGAACCTGATTGGCGAGTAGATTGCCACGGTTTGACTTATGAAGAATGGGATGGACTTGCCAAAGAAAACGACCCACGAACAAAGGTCGATTGGCAAGTAGACCCACTTGAAACAAAGAAACGCTTCAAGAAAGACAATCCAGACGGATACGCATCCTTGACAGAGGATGAAATCGACTGGATTGTGCGACAAGAAGGTTTCTGAAACCGCTCATGGCAGTTCCAAACAAAGTAAAGAGATTAGCAAAAGAATATGTTGAGCAGAATGGTGAAGCTACAACTCACGAAATTTTAGAGCATATCAATGCACACTCGAAATCAGGAACATCTCTCAAGACATTGAACAATGTATTGGGCAAGAGTTCCGAGTTCATCAAGATCCAAACAGAAAGATGCTATGATAGAGGCCGTAGATGGACTCAATCAGTATGGCAACTCAACGATGACGCATTTCTAAAGGAATGAACCGCTCATGCGAGAAAATTTCTGGAAAGATTGGCTTAGACCAGTTTTCGGCACTATTGTATTCCAGCCCTTCGCCTTCCTTTGGTGTTGGGCGACAGGAGCAAGTTATGTGGAAACAGTCGGGCCATTCATCATTTACAGCACAATCGTATTCATTCCAATCTATTCTTACTATGAAAGATTGTGGAATTGACCGCTCATGCAAGAAATCATAGACGATATGAACTATGTGATTGATAAATACAAAACGATGGTTCAGAAAAAGGAGGATTTTGAAGGTTATTCTGTTGAAGCAACCGAAGAAGTTCTCAACAACGCCGTGGATGACGGTGTTTTTGCCGATTACGAAACCGTAAGAGATAGACGCCTTGCAATGGTAGAATATCTCAATGAACGGCTGAAATGTCACAGCAATACTGAAACATCAGAACCAATCGAAGAAGTTGAAGAAACCGAAGAAGCATCTGAGCCAAACCTGACAGATTTGATGCAGGAAATCTTCACCCTTGATTATGTTGAGGGTGTTGAGGAAGTGCTTAGAAACGGAGAACAAATATTTGAAGCAGGAATGGCTGCAATTAGGGATGACAAAGACCCAAGAGAAGCCATGCTAGATATTGTTCACGAATTCGTATCACCACCTACAGAAACAACCGAAGAAGTTGAAGTAACAACCGAAGAAGTTGAAGAACCAACCGAAAAGGAAACTGTAGAACCAATTGTTTGGGGTGATGGACTCGGATTGAATGAACCGTTTGAACCAGAAGTAGAGGAAAAAGTAGAAGTGAGCCATGAAGAAATCATGGAAACCTACGAAGCACCTGCTCCTATGTTCGAAGGACTTATTGAAACAGATGCATTATTTGAGAAGAAGGAAACATTACTTGTCGATACAGAAGGACGAGAGATTCCAGAACTCGGAGAAACATTGAGGTCACAAGTTGGCCCTGTTCCAGCACAGGTTTTGCAGACTGAAGCTCCGCCAGAAATGGTAAGCATCTTCGTCAAGGAAAAAGAAGTCGAGAGAAAGATTATCGAGATCGTGAACGAATTTGACGACACACTCGGTAGCCTCGGCATTTACCTTGAGAGGTTACAAACAGTCAATCAAGCAGTAAAACGAAGAGTCAATCCAAAGGGTTGACAAACCGCTCATGGATTTTGAAATCGCAATTATTCGACACGACCACGACGCACCGAAAATGCCCTATATTGGGGAATTCATAGGTGAATAAACCGCTCACGGCGAAAACAGAAGAGTATCAACGGTGTCCTATCCTTGGACGGCACCAGCGAGAAATAAGAAAGTAGCCGGGTAAAATGGCTATGGAACATGGTCCTGAAATCCAAAACGGCCTTTGCTTGAGGCAAGAACCTACACTACACGAGACAGTTGAACCCTTCGGGGCCGCAAGGAGAAAAGAGATACTGATGGTAGGATTGTAAAGTTCAGAGGAACATGGATGGAGGATAAGATGTAAAAGCCTGAACCGCTCATGACATACAAAAAAGGTGATGTGGTTCTCGGTATGGGCGATTGCCCATTTTGTGAAGATGGAGACTTAGACACAGAAGGAGATATCCTCTGTTACACATATTACTGTGCAAACTGCGAAGGCGAAATTGACATAGAAGTGAACCATACAGTTACGGCAGTAAGGCCTCCAAAGGCCAAATAAACCGCTCATGGAATTTGAAATAGAAGTAACCATTACAAAAAAGGTTGAACACAGAGAAATTTGGTCGTGCCTTGTAGGTGCGTTTGAAGGAGGCTCAAGTTATTGGGCTAGATCCGATGTAAGCGATTACAACGGCTTGACAAGAATCAACCATGGAGACCCTTTGATGAAGGAAGAAAATGAAAGGCGTTTGAAGGAACACACAGAAAAGACGGGAGAAACTTGGTTGCCTTTCAGGATGAAATGTGAAGACGACTTTGAATGGCTCGCTGAAAATAAGCGATACATCTATACTCACCAAATACCATTTTTGGGTGGAGAACTCACAATTTACGACCTAGAATCAAGAGAATGGAGCGAAGAAGAAGAAGAATTCGTTTACACATCTAAACTAGGAGTTGTGAATCTAGAAACCATTGAATCTGGTCTAGGTAATATGTATCAAAACAGTCAAAGACACTTCATGGATTTCATCGAAGAACGAGGCGATGCAATTACATCAGATGTATTACTTCAATACATTACGATGGGAGAAATCGTCTTTGGATGAACACCGCTCATGCAGAAATTGAAACACAAAGAACTTCGAAACGAACTCAAGAACGGCGGAATTACAAAGGTCGTTCCAGAGGGAATTCACAAGATCTCTTTCATTTACGAATTGGTGCAGGATGCTTACCCCGATTTATGCGATGACGATTATCATTGCGAATGGCAAGCCCCGCAACCAGCATGGAAACATAGCGTGAGAAACGCTCTCGGAAATTTGAAAGGTAAAGGTGAAGTTGACAAGGATGGTTTAGAGAAAGGGTGGTGGAGAATCACTATCAATTCAACAATCATCCCAACTGCGAACGAATTGATGATTCTAGATGCCACGGCTGGCTCAAGGTCGATGTGGCATAAGAATCACAAATACAACCCGTGTGTTCTGTTCCTAGACCAAAGACTCGAGATTAAAGGCGTAGGCAAAGGAGTAACGATGCCTCGTAAGAATCCAGACGGTGCGCCTATCCCACAACAACCAGGATGGGAATGCGCACCAGACATTCTGGGTGATTTCACCCATCTCGAACAGTTTGATGATGAAACATTCGACCACATTGTATGGGATCCACCCCATGTAATCAAGAAGTCAAATGGCTTCATCACAATGAAGTATGGATATCTAGGAGACCAATGGAGAGAAACCCTAGCAAACGGCTTCAAGGAACTATGGCGGATTTTGAAAACAAAATCAACGCTGCAGTTCAAGTGGGCTGACAATGACATTCCGAAGAATGAAATCGTGAAGTTATTTCACGACATAGCAGGGAATCCGATTGATTATATCACGGGAACTCAAACAAAGAAAAGTATCGGCGCATCGATAGAATGCAGGAAATGTGGAGATGAAATCAGAGGAACATGGTTCTTGATTTACTTCAAATTCCCCGAAGACCGAAACTGAAACCGCTCATGGGATATACACACTATTGGTATATGAAAAAGGACAAGAAAGTGTCCGAACAGAAATGGACTGCCCTAACAAAGGATGTCAAGGAATTGCTTGACGACAGTCCAATACTTGAAAGAGCAAAACAACAATACGGAGCAGATGATGAATACTGGAACGACCTAACGATAACTGACAATGAAATCCGTTTTGACGGAGGCCATGAGACATTTGTCTTGGAAAGAAAACCAGTGCAATCAGCCTGGAGACAAGATCAAGACATGGTATTCAATTTCTGCAAGACAGCAAGAAAAGAATATGATGGCTTAGTAACAGCAACCTTGATTCTAGCAAAGCACCATCTAGGAGATGAAATAAAAATCTCAAGTGATGGAGACTTGGCCGAATGGAAGCAAGGTGCAGATTACGGCGAATCAGAATCTGGCTTTGACCTCGTTCAAAAGGTGCTCATCTTAGATGACGCCGAGAACGCTCTTTCAAAGATTGAACTTGATTGAATAATCAAACCGCTCATGAATCAAGAAGAATTGATTGAAGAAAAAGACCACGAAATTGTCTTGAAAGGACAAGTGGGAGGAATTAGAGAAGAAGGAAAGCCAGGAGTGTCTATGGGAATAGACCAAGGCTATCTTTGGGATTTAGCCCACCACGATTGGTCTTTTTGGAGCAACTCTCTACGCAATGAGAGCCTTACAAATGTCGAAAAGATGCATCAAGCAAGTTATGTGCAACAGAACATGGCTGCTTTCTGCATCCCGCCTGACATGATGTTGAAACTGTTGGAACTACCTTACAGAAAGTTTGGTGGAGAAAACGGAGAGCTTCATGTAGCCATAGACTTCGGAACCGCAGAAAAGAAGATGAAGTTTGAGCAAGCATGGGAGGCAAGTTACAATATGTCAAAAGGACTCGACAATTTGAACCTCGGAGGTTACAGAGAGGGTTCCTATGAACGAGAAATAACAGAGATAGTGCATTCGTTGAAAAACGCACGAGGCGCAGCCATTCGGCTCTTATCCGTATATCATCACTTATGCGGGGTATCACCCGATGACCCCGATGATACGAGGACGCCAGCAGAACATATACTCGAACTCTTGGAGACATTCGAATCCAAAGAAGGTCGAGAATGGATTCAAAGCACACTATCAAGCCTTTACTCAAGTCTCAATATTGAGACAGGAGTCAAAGAATGAACCGCTCATGGCAACATACATACATCACGCTGAATCATCAGCGAGGAAGTTTGGTGGATTGAAAGAAGATTATCTAGAGATCCACAGATGGATTGACGCTCCTAAAGAACACCATTGGCATTTTGTGTCTAGAATATTCAGACACAGCACCTTAGCAATAGGAGATGCCGAAGCTATCTTTGGTTTGACAATCACAAACAGCAACGGGAAGCAGGTATTGACAAGATTGGTTGTTGAACAGCACCTTATGGAAGATTTTGGATTCATTCCAACTCCAGAAAAGTGGCTACAATCAGTCAAGCCTGAACCTTGGATGACTAGGGGCGCAGAAAAACTCTCAAACAAGATAGAGTTGACGCCCTAACCGCTCATGTCTTGGAGAACATTAGAAGAAATCAAGCCAAAGGGAGAGATTAAGCAAGCAATCTCCTACTTCAAAAGGGCAGGTTCTTACAATTCAATCATAGAAATGATTGATGATGTTGAAGAAATCATGGATGACCTTGGAATCAAGGGTTCTGAAAGAAAATCGATATTAGATGAGTATTGCGAACACCTTGCCAAATTGGGAAAGAACCCGCAGACAAGAGAAAGATTGCCTCTTGTTTGGGGATGGCTTACAAGAAACAAATAAACCGCTCATGAAAATCTCATACGAAATACAGATTTGGTTCAAACAGATGACATGTGAAAAAGATACACTAGGAATTCCAAACAGTGTCGGCAAGTTTTCAAACAAGAGAGCAGCATTGTCCTTTTTTGAAAATCTAGTAAAACAGGAAAGAGAAAATAATATGCAGGACATCAGACACATGGTTTTGATGGAATACGGAGCAAACAAAGAATTTCCGGACGACGGAGATGTGGTTGCTCAATGGTGAACTCACCGCTCATGACAATACAGAAAACCAAACGCAGATTTGGACCTAAAATCGCTACAAGACCTCGCAAGACACATACGAGTTCGGGAATACCTCTCGAACCATATCCTTCGAGGGAGATTCGGTTAGGTGGGAACACCAAAACCGACAACAATGTGACGGATACGGTAAAAGGATGCGCAGGAGGATGTCACGGCTGCTATGCCGCTAATTCTCAAGGAGTGATGTTTGGAAGAATCGATTTCGACAAACCAGTATCACAAATCTTGAATCCTGCGCTACTACGATATGACTGTATGCAGTTAATCTGGTCTCAACCTCATATCAGGTGGGTGAGAATCGGAGTCATGGGAGATCCTTCGTTCGATTGGGAACTTACAGCCGACACAGTTGAGATTATCGCTGAAACGGGCTTAGTTCCAGTTATCATCACGAAGTTTTGGAAACTCCCATCAGAAGAAATCCTACAAAGAATGGCAGTAGCAGGTGTGAAAATACACTGGTCTGTTATTCCAGGATATGACGACCACCCCGAAGTATCATCGAGGTCAAGAAGAATTCTAGAAAAACTGCAGATGTTTCATCGAATGACAAAGCACGAAAACACTTTCGTAAGATTATGCACCTTCCTATTCGACCCTAGCACGGAAGAGGGGAGGTTGCTAGCAGAAGCACAGGAATATTTCGCAAGCACTTCCAAGAAGAATGGCTGGAGAATCATTGAAACTCCATGGAAGATGGAGGCAGATGACCCAAGATGGCCTTATGTTGATGTTGATGCATATCACAAGGCTCACAGTTATGCCGATTGGGAGAATGGCGAAAGCAGAAAGCAAACAGCAGGCGCACTTTACTTCAAAGGAGATCCTTACAGAGAAAAGGACAGTTGGGCTATTGGATGCGTTACACTTTGCACAGTTTGCCCTAACCAGTGTGGAACTGAATGAAACCGCTCATGTCTGAAAAGATATCAATAGAAATGACGCCAGAGGAACTTCGCTCCTGGCACAAGAATCGAAAGCAAAAGAATAGCGATGAAAATGATATGCGCACTCCGAAAGCAATATTTGATTCTATCAATGCTAGATTCGGCCCATTCACTTTGGATGCGGCAGCAAGCGAAGAGAACGCCCTATGCGACAAATACTACGATATTGACATGGACTCCCTGGAACAGAAATGGGAGGGAAAAGTATGGTGTAACCCACCATACTCTAGTAAAACAAGTCACGGAATAAAGCCTTTCGTAAAGAAGGCCTTTGATTCTGTGCAAAATGGCGATGCAGAAATCGTCGTATTGTTGATACGCCCTACAAACTGTGATACCTTAATGTGGCATGATTGGATTTTTCCACACGCTTCACATTTGATTTTTTTCAAAGGGAGAATTGACTTCACTGGCCCTGCACATGTTAAGGGTGGTGCGTCAAGGTGGCCGTCAGTATCGGTTGTATTTTCAAACAGTCCATGGCAAGGAGCAGGCGGAAAGCAGGTTCTTTGCATGGATAGTAAGGGAAACTGGCTATCAGAACAATACTGGGATAACGAAATCCTGAAGCTTGCGCTAACAAATGGCGTAGAAGCAACAGGGCAATATCATGACGAAAAATTCGTGGTATTTCGTGGTTCCACAGCAAACAAAGAACCCAGAGCCTCTTGGCGAAAAACAGATAGAAGATGGAGAGATCAACTGCTTGAACAAGGAGCAATTGTTGAAGATGGAAAGCATTTACGATTCACTCGAGATGTGACCTTCAATTCGCCTAGTGCTGCAGCCTCTCTAGTCCGAGCCTGTTCATCCAATGGAAGGAAACTATGGGTTCCAGTTTGAAACCGCTCATGACACGAACAATTTGGAAAGACGAACTCGACTTGGACAAACTGAAAAGAAACAAAAAATCGCTCAGAGGATATAGGAAGCATGATGGCTACAAAATATTCAGGCAATGGGCTGAATTTTTGCAAAATATTGGGATGGAGGTTGCAGAAATCGAAGAACACCTTCATAATGTGGACCTAAAATGCACTCCGTTGATTTACGGACATCCTTCTGGGATTAGTTCTCCGAACGGAAACTATAGCCGATTTAGCCAAATGAAGGCTGCACTGGCTGATATGTATGATTAATACCGCTCATGGTAAGACTACATTACATAGAAGATAATGTCGAATTAGAATGGCATCAATCAGAAAGAAAATTACAGGAATACCTACTTTCAACTTGCGGACCTGACTTACGATTTGAAATGAACGATGAAATCAATGGAACACCATCTACAGTTTTGGTGACGAAATCCGGAGATTTCCACCTTCGAACTGAGGAAGACGAACTTGGAGATCTTGTCAAGATTTACATCAAGCCAAGATCTAGACTTACTATCATGGAAGGTAGTAAAGTGAATGTTTCAGCAATCGTTGACATTGATGCTAGAAAACTGGCAACAGAAAGGATGGAAAAGGTGAAACAAGCAATCGCAGGAGTTTGAAGTAGTTGAAACTCCCCGCACCGCTCATGACGAACATGATTGGAATGGCAGTTCGCAGAATCTCGGGTATCATATTTGTGTTACTCGGAATTGCATATTACTATGCATACACACAAGGTTACAACATACCGCAATTCGACCTACCTGAATGGGTTCATTCTCCCGTATTTTACGGAGCATACCTATTTGTTACGGTTTGGTGCTGGCTTCCGGTATTGGTAACAATCCCAAGCCGAAGAAGCGTGAACCTAACCCCAGCGCCAACGCAACAGTTCGAGACACCATCGACAGTTGGACAGACGGGCTGGGGCGAACCCTTTGAAATGCCGCCCGGTTCAGGGCAATGGTATATGCAAGGCTACGGCCAGTATTGGGTTTGGTCCACAGAACAGAACGAATGGATTGTGTATGAACAGTAATACCGCTCATGGAAAAGAAACATGTTACAGTAGGCGAACTTATTGAAATATTGACGCAGCCAAGAGATACAACAATGGACACAAATGTTGTGTTTTACTTTTTGACAGGCTACCAAGGCTGGCAACTGGAAATTGACACCGTTTTCCATTTTGATGAAACGCCTACTAGAAAAAATGTGTCACCGACTGGTGGCAACCGAGTTGAAATAACACTCAAAAGAAAAGGAACAGACGAAGGAGGAAATAGCGCAGACGATGATGTAGGCGTATCAATCCTATAATCCGCTCATGGGATCAACAGGAAGTTTTGTACCATACGGAAAAAAGCCGAAGGAAGTAGTGTTGGAATACAACAACTCTCATCGGGAAGACGGAAAAGAATGGAAGATATTGAAGCACAAAAGCACAAGAGGCGATGGATATAATTGGTCCAATGTAATTTATGCTGCCTACCAATTACCTTCAAGTGAAGTGGTTGGCTTGGTGATTTGCTACAAGTATTATCCAAAAGATAGAGAAGTAGTTCACAAAGAAATGACCGAGATTGAGCATCCATATTTCTATGAATGCCCAAATAACATCTTGGATATGCTGAGTGAAACTGATAACAAAGATGCATTAGAATGGAGGGCAAATTGCCGAGAGTTCAATGCACAACCAAAACCAAAGAAACTGGAAGATGGCGACAAAGTTCGCTTCCCAAATGGATTTGGAACATTACCAGCAGATA
>MDTD01082778.1_pt1 | contig 10855 bp, 9 predicted proteins | sample 811221 | NCBI WGS metagenome assembly MDTD01 (sample SAMN05326646, study PRJNA326480) | marine metagenome | isolation source: seawater | place: Pacific Ocean: South West | collected 2011
ATCTTATCTTTTTCCTCTAGATGAGACAGCTCTTCTAAGTCATTACTCTCTTCATGCTTTTGCATATCCTGACCAGACGCTTCATCCTCATTATTTTCTTCTTCATTCTCAAAACCTGTGGCGCTTTCAACATCGAAGTTTTCAAGAGATTCAATAACCTCAATGTATATCTGTCCCAAAGATTCGTTTTGAAATAATTTTACTTTTTTTAAACGAGCTAACTCTAGCAAAGAGATAAAAGTAATTACTATATTCAGGTTGCTCGTCTTTTCATCCTCTGAAATCAGGTCGGTCAACAAAAAGGAGCCTCCCTTAACCAGGATTTTCTTCAAACTCAAAAGCTTTTTCTTAATAGATAATGTTTCTTTTTTTAAAATAGAAAATTTTCTCTTTTCCTTTCTTAAAAAATCTAGCATTACATCGGTTAATTTTTCTAAATCCATAGGCACTAATAAAGAGTTAACTATTTTAGCGCGTGGGATTTTTGGCCTTACAAAAGTTTCATGGCCTCTCTTAGGTAGGGCCCAAAGGACCTCCCCCATTTCTTGGTAATGTTTCAGCTGCTCAAGCCTTCTTACTAGCTCTGCCTTAGTTTTTATCTCTAAATTTTCAGATATTCCTTCTTCCTCAAAAGTATTTAAACCCTCATCTTCCCTAAGTGCGGATTTGGACTTAAGGAAAATAAGGTTTGAAGCCAAAAAGAGGTATTCTCCAGCAACGTCAAAGTTTAATTCCCTCATCTCATCAATAAAGCTGAGGTATTGCTTTGTAATTTTGGTTAAATTTAGGTTGCGAATAGACATTTCTTCTTTTTGAATTAAAAGAAGTAAAAGCCCTAGCGGTCCATCAAATTCGTCAGTTTGGACCTTTATGGAAGTATCAAGCATACAATTTCCAAATTATGATTAGATGTTCTAGGAGAGCATAACATAAAAAAGCCTGATAAAGCCATTCGCTATCAAGATTGCTGGGAAGAGAAGGTAGCTAAATAAGTTTGTAAACCAAAGCAACAGTAGAAAGACAAACCCATATTTCTGAAGATCCTCAAACTTTCTCTGATTCTCATAATTCAAGAAGGAGCTTACCATTTTTGAGCCATCAAGCGGTGGAAAAGGAATAAGATTAAATACAGCTAAAATACAATTAATCGTAATTGAAGCTTTTAACATACCTAAAAATGGCTCATAAAGATAAAAAGTTGGGGAAACTTTGGTAACCAAAATAACATAAAAAAAAGCGGATAAAATACTCAAAATAATATTGGCCCCAGGCCCAGCAAAGCTTACCCAGAAAATAGATTTTCTAATATTTTTGAACCTTCTTGCATCAACAGGAACCGGTCTGGCCCACCCAAACATTGTACCGCCAAGAACAGCCCCTAAAAGAGGGAAAAGAATAGTCCCGAAAGGCGTATAATGCGCAGCGGGATTTAGAGTTAGCCTTCCCTGCCTTTTTGCTGTGTCATCTCCAAACTTTAGAGCGACATAAGCATGAGCAGCCTCATGACAAGAAACTGCCAGAATAAAACCTGGAAGTTGGATACTGAGCCTTAGTATAAAGTCTTGCATATTAAAAGTTTCCATAGAGTTCCTAAATACCAAACAGAGGACTTTGTCGCAACCCAAATAATTTTTTTTAGAGTTCTTTATCTCAGTCAGTTAACGCATGACCACATGTAAAAAAAAAAATTCGTAACATAATTAGAGCATATGAAACGATTTGAACCTATAAGGCCCATTTTTTTATTTATTACCATAGTTTTTATATTATCTAATGGTCACGCGGCTAAACGTCAGGAATTGACCGACGGAGAAAAAATATTTGTTGTTATTATTCCAAAAAATACTGTCCTTTTTGACATAAAAAATAAAAAAGACTTGAAAACTCACAAAAAAATTCATGCAAAAGCCTTTAGCTCTTCACCAGAAAACCCTTTTTTTACAATTGTTGACCAGAAAAATCAGCCCCGCTTTCTTGTTAATTCTAAAAATATTTTTAACTTAGATAAGCTGGCAAATTTTGATGAAAGCCCAAAGTTTTTCAAGCCAACATTTAAGAAAATGAAAAGAGACTCTTTTGACAAAGATATTTCTCTTAACAATGATTTTTTTTTCGAGATAAATTATTTTACACTTTCTTTTTATGATTCAAAAAATAACTCTTTATTAAAAACAAGCAAAAATTATTCATCAATTCTATACGACCTAACATTAAAATCGAAACTTCCCATTTTTTTCGGTATTAATACCTCTTTATCAAGAGAAGGGAATCAAAAAGAATCTATGATATCAAAAATTGACTTAGGTTTTACCTTAAAAACTAAAGATTTCTCTTATTCAATTTTAGAAAATATCCAATTATCTTTCTACGGTCTTAAAACTCTTTTCCAAAATACAATAATCCAAGGAGAAAAAGTAGAATTGTCTACCAGCTCTTTTAGAGTGAAGTTATCAAAAAAAATAACTCTAATAAAGAAATATAATTTTAAATTAGGAATAGGGGGGTCCCACCATCAATCATTTTTTAAGAAAAATAGTGACTCCCTTTTTTTTGATCAAAGCTCTTATTTTAGTTATGACATTTTTATTGGTATTCAAAACAAAAGTATTTTGTAATGTTAAAATACACAAAAAAAACCATTTTAATGATTCTTTTTTTATACCCTTTTTCAGGGCTTTGTTACGGTATATTTAAGGCAACTATAGTTTCCTTGAATGCTCCTCTTTTTAAAAAGGCAAATATATCTTCTGAAGTTACGGAGTATTTAAGAAAGGGGCAAATAATAGTTGTTAAGAAAAATAAAGAAAAATCAGACACTTTTTTAGAAACCATAAATAAAAACGGTCAACCTTCATTCATTTTAAAAGAACATATCAGAATATATTTTAAAAACACTATCGAACTTTCTTTTAAAAAGCCTAAAGATTCAACTGACTACAGACTAGAAGAGCCTTTAGAAAAAAGTTACCCTTTCAATTCATCAAAAACAAGAAGAGGTTCTATTGGTTTTAGTATTGGTACTCCCTTAAATAGCCGCTATAATTACAGTAAAAAAATAGCAAATGAGTCTTTTAACAACCAATATCGACTAAAATCATCCTATTCAAAAAAAGTTAAATTGGATAAATCAGGAAGGACTTATTTCGGAGGAACTGCTTCAATTAGTTACTCTAACGCACAGGTAACTACGTTTGACTCCTATAAATCAAATGAATTCCAATGGTTATTAGAGATTGGTCCAGTTATTTCCTTCGATAGTTATAAGTCAGAAAAGTTTGATTTAACTTTTACATTAGCAATTCCCATTAATTATCTGAGAAAAACGGTAACTATTTCAGACAAAAGTATTTCTCAAAACAAAAGATTGTTTTCTGGTTTTAGCTTTTCTCCACAGTTAATAAATAGACTTACAATTAAAAATTTTTTCAGAAACTTAAATGCTTATATATCTGGACAATTAACTATCCACCCTCCATCTAGCTATAAATCATTATCTAAACCCAACTCATATGACTCTCTATGGTCTCGGAAGGATAAGGTTATTCTAGCTACACAAACTCAACTTTTCTTTTCAGTCGGTCTTTCTAGCGACTTCTAGAGATTTTATAACGACATCTTTTTGCCTACATAAATTCATTCAAATAAAAAAGTAAAGTCCAGGTGTTCTTAGTCGATCGTCTAATTATCAAATGAAACTAGATTCCTTCTAAAAGGAGTTAATTATCATGAAAACTAAGAGCAATAAAAGTTATACTAAGAACCTAGAAACTTTTGAGTCCGATGTGCTTTTCCAAAAGCTTGGAAACACATGGTATGCATTTTCAGAAATAGATGATGAAATTATCTATTCTGCACTACCTATAGGTATGAGTCCAAGAACATCGAAGCTTGAACTTATCAATGTTGTAGAAAAACACTTAAAAAAAGTTTCAAAAGCCTATAAAAAAACAAATGAAGCTATTTTTTAACAAAAATGAATAAGACAAAATTTGATAAGCTTTTTAAAAAGCAAAAATCTAAAAAGAGTTTATCTAACAAAAGTTCTGATAAACCCCAAAAAAAAAGAGCTCCGAAAAAAGAGGGAAGCAAACAAGAGGATAAGGCATTAATCGAAAGCATAAAAACAAGCATTTCTCGTGAACTCAATGACAAAGACACAGCAAAAAAAGCTGCCTTCATCATTGAAGAGATGCTAAAATCAAAGAAAAAAAAATAAAGAGCTTTCTTCAAGCAAATGAAGGATCCTCTCTTCCTTCCAACCCTTAGGAATTGACTTAATTACAAATTATTAGTAAGCAAACTTACCGCAAGACCTCTTTCAACAAGTATCAAGGAGCCTCTATGGTTGTTCCATTTTACGATTTTAAATCACTCCACAATCATGCCTTCCAACAACTAGCGAAAGAAAGAATCTCCAAAATTCTTGAAGATAACAGTTTTGTCGAAGGTGAGTTCAATACTAAGTTTGAAAAAGACTTTTCTTCAATGCAAAAAAACAATCATTGTCTTTTGGTTGCCAATGGTACCGATGCCTTAGAGATATCTCTTAGAGCAATTGGCATCAAAGAGGGTGATCTCGTGGGTCTTCCGGGAATCACATTTTTTGCAACAGCTGAAGCCATCATTAATGTTGGTGCGAAGCCTGTCTTTATTGATGTTTCCCCATCGACTGGGCTTATCTGCCCGAAATCTTTTTCAAGAGTAGCGTCAAACTACAGTTTAAAAGCTGTTATACCAGTCCATATATACGGTCTTCCGGCTCCTATCTCTGAAGTCGAAGAAATTGCTAAATTACACAATATATCGATCATTGAAGATGCTGCTCAGGCTTTCGGTGCTTTTTACGACAAAGAGAGGTCGTTTCCCGTTGGATCTGGCAAAAACCTTGTGACGTTTTCTTTTTACCCCACCAAAAATCTTAGTGCGATTGGTGATGCTGGAGCCATACTAACAAATTGCAGCGACATGGCTGAAAAAATCAAGTCATTAAGGAACCATGGCCGCGGAAGTACTGACTTGGTTGGTAGAAATTCGAGGTGTGATCACCTTCAAGCAGCTGTTTTGCATCTAAAGCTCCAAAATGCAGAAAAGCTTAATGATCAAAGAAAAAATGTCGCTAAACTATATTACAAGCACCTATCAGAAATCAGCAACGCACTGCCAGAAGAAAAATTCCTTGAGCTTTCTTCTTGGCATCTTTTTCCACTTAAGCTAGAAAGTGTTGAGGTGCGCAAATCCCTTCAAAAGCGACTTCAGGAAGCTGATATCGGTTGTGCCCCATATTACGAAAAGAGCATGTCACAAGAGCCTGCTTTAAAGAACTTTCACGGAGAGCGTGAAAATGCTGAAAAGCTCGCCGGACGGGTCTTATGCCTCCCTATGACACCTTTTTTAGATGAAAAGAGTATTTTAAAAGTTGCAGATAATATTAAAATGTTTTTTGAGACAAAAATCAAAGAGAACTTTCAGTTAAAAATTTAATAAAAGAATTATGGAATCAAATCACCCGCCCCTACCTTATTTTACTCATGATAACCCTTACCATGAGAAACTTAAAACTTTTGAGAACTTTGTTCTGAGAGATAATGAAGGTGAGAATTATAAAGGAAAATGGAACCAAGAGGCTTTTAAAAGACAAGCTACACTCATTTTGGAGATCGGCTCAGGTTACGGTCACTTTATGCGGGACTACTGCTCAAAAAATCCCTCAGTTAACTTCGTTGGTATGGATTACAAATTTAAAAGATCATTTAACCTGGCCAAAAAATTAAGTACACTTCAAGAAGAAAACTTCTTCTACTTACGGGCAAATGCAACTAGAGTTGATTGCCTCTTTGGTGAGTCAGAAATAGACAAGGTGCTTTATTTCTTTCCAGATCCTTGGCCAAAAAATAAACACAAAAAGAAGAGGCTTTTCCAAGAAGAGTTTCTAAAAAAAGTTCATAAAGTTTTAAAACCCAATGGCAAGTTTTTTATAAAGACTGATCATGAAGAATACGCTGAATGGATGAAAGGCATTCTTATGGAATCCAGCCTTTTCGAGATTGAAATGATGTCATTTGATATTCGAAGTGATTTTCCAGACCACTTCCTCTCAAGCTTTAAGACTAAATTTGAGAGGATCTTTTTAGAAAAAGGTATACCAATTAAAGGTTTTGAGCTTACCTGCCTCAAGGACTAGAAGCAAATGTCTCTTGAAGACTTAAAAACAATAGTAAAAGAGGCTCCTCTATCTAGAGTTGTTGGCCAGTATTTACCTTTAAAAAAAAATGGTCATTACTACACGGCTCTTTGTCCATTTCACTCTGATAGTAACCCATCCCTTATTGTAAATGATCAAAGAAAAATGTTTATGTGCTTTGCCTGTGACACAGGTGGAGATGTCATAACATTTGTCCAAAAATACAAGAACATAGACTTTTTGGATTCTTTAAGAGAAATCTCTAAAATTCTAGGCTTAGACTTTAATTCTTTCAATCTAGGAAAAAAAGAAAAAAACCCTAAATTAGAAAATGCCAAAAAACTTCTCGAAATTGTGAGCAAAATCTATTTTTCAATTGGCAAAGAGGGCTCCTCACATCATTTTGGGGACTTTACCAAAGATCGTGAACTACCAAAAAATTGGGTAGAAACCTTCCAAATTGGCTTCTCAAGAAACAGAAGTACAATCAACAATTATATTGAAACATTTGAAAACCTTAAAACTAAGAATATTCTCCAAAAACTTGCGCTAGAGCTTGGGTTAATAAAAAGAGACAGAAATAACCCTAATAAATTTTACGATACATTTAGAGATAGAATTATATTTCCTATTTGGGATCAATTTGGGTCTGTCCAGGGCTTCACAAGCAGGGCCATTCACCCTAATCAAAAACCTAAATACCTAAACTCCCCAGCATCTTTTCTATTTGATAAGAAGAACCTTCTCTACCCTCTTCACCTCTCCAAACCAAAAATGAGAGAAAAAGACCAAGTTATTATCTGCGAAGGGAATATGGATGCTATCGCACTTCATAAAAATGGATTTAAAAACTCTATTGCAATTATGGGTACCTCCCTTGGGGACTCCTCATTAAGCCTCATAAAAAATATCACTAGAAACATATTTTTATGCTTAGACAACGATCCAGCAGGCTTAAAAGCAACCAAGAAAATAAATAATCAATTTATGAGTATTGGTATAATCCCAAACTTTATAGACCTAGGTCCATATAAGGATCCAGACGAATTTCTAACGAAAGAAGGGAATTTAGCCTTTGAAGAAAAAATAAAGAGTAGCGCTCCATTTCTGGATAAAATGATCAATGATTTAACTTCAAAATCAGAGGAAGGTGACACAGAGGGTAAAATAAGTATATTAAATAAGGTTTTTGAAGTTATTTCACCTCTGGGAAAAGACCTCTCTGCAACTGAGCGAATTATCTCCATTGCAAAAAAGCTAGGCTTTCAATCAAATCCCTTAAAAATTGAAGAATCTTATATTACATACCTCCAGGGCATTAAAACGCCACACAACGCATTAAGCAAAAAACCATCTACGCCACCCCCTATTCAAAAACAAGAAGTTGAAAAGAACCTCCTCCCAAAGTCAGCAAAACAAAAAGTACATATTCCAAGATCCGAAAGAGCATTCATCAAAATAGCTTCACAACACCCCGAATTATTATTATCCCATGACTTCTCTGAAATACTTGATTTAGTGGTAAATACTGAGGTACAAAGGTATATTTCCAGACTTAGAAATCTCATTTATGAAATAGAAGATCGGGAATATCATAGTTTTATAGAAGGCTTGATGATGGGGGAAGAAACCCCAATCGAGATAAAGGAGATAGTTGGAGCTGCTCTCTATCAACTAGCTCCTCGCTCGGTGGAGGAAAAAGTAAGGAATAGGTTTTTTAGCGATATAAAAATAGAGTTAAAAAGAGACTCCCTTAAAAGAGATAAAAAGTCCTTTCTGGAAAAACTTAAACAACTTTCTTCTGATGAGGAAATTAAAAACATAATGAACCAACTCTACAAAATAGAGAACGATTTACAGAGTTTAAAATCTCAAAAAGCTCATATTTAATGAGGGGAATACAGATGTCACTAGTTGAAGAATTTCTCAATTCAAAGACATTTTCTAAACTTCTTTTAAAAGGAAAAGATCAAAAATTTCTTTCTCCAGAGGAAATTAATGACGCTATTCCTGTTTCAGTCGTCAGTCAGAAAGAAATTGACGCGATAATGGGAAAAATAAAAGAAGCAAGAATTGAAATAAAAGCCCAAATTACAGAAGAAGAAGATGAAGGAATAAAGCTAGATGGCACTGAAATTATAGAAGAAACACTTTCAAAAGAAGAAAGAGCGGAGCTTAAATCAGCTTCTACTGACCCTGTTAAGTTATACCTTAAGAGGATGGGTTCAGTAGCACTTCTTACAAGAGAGGGCGAAGTTGTCATCGCCAAAGATATTGAAGAAGGGGAGAGAGAAATTATACTTTCTTCTCTGAGTTCAACCCATGCCTTAAAAGAAATTGTCAAACTCAAGGCGAAAATAGAAAACTCTGAGAACCCAAGCGAAACAGTTAAAGAACTTGTCCGTGGACTTGATGATGAATCATCTCCTGCTGACATTAAGAAGACAAAAGATAGAATTTATGAAGTCGTTGAAAAAGTTAAACTAATTCTTCAAGAAACATTGAATGAAGACGGAACTTTTAAAACTCTAAGCCAAGAGCAAAAAGCAAAGTTTGATGAAGCTGCTGAAATTCTAGCTGACCTAACATTTAATAGGAAAATCATTAATTCTTTTGTTGACCCAGTTAAGAAATACTTCCATCAATTTAAAGACCTTTATAGCCAAGAGAACAGAATCTTTAAGTTTTTAGAAGTGCCTAATAGAGAACAATATAAAGAGATCTACGAAAAAATCATGGAGGACGACAACTTTAAAAGAAAAGTTGCAAAAGACCTCTTCACAACAGATGCAAAAATAGAACAGCTTATTCGTAACCAAGAAGATATTATTAGAAAACTGAGAAGGCTTTCTGTTGACGCTGGAATGGACTTTGAATCCATCAAAGAGGTCTATAATATTATTCTAAAAGGTGAGGAAAAAGCTGATCAGGCAAAGGCTCAACTTGTTGAAGCGAACCTTAGACTTGTTGTCTCCATTGCAAAAAAGTATACAAACAGAGGCCTCCAATTTTTAGACCTTATTCAAGAGGGTAATATTGGTCTTATGAAAGCAGTTGACAAGTTTGAATATAGAAGAGGTTATAAATTCTCAACTTATGCGACTTGGTGGATCAGGCAAGCTATAACAAGAGCAATTGCAGATCAAGCAAGGACTATTAGAATCCCTGTTCACATGATTGAAACAATCAATAAAATGGTGAGAACTTCCAGGCAATTAATTCAAGAACTAGGGCGTGAACCAACTCCTGAAGAAATCGCGGAGCGAATGGATTTACCAGTTGATAAAGTCAAAAAAGTACAAAAAATATCTAAGGAGCCTATCTCTCTGGAAACACCAATTGGTGAGGAGGAAGACTCAAGCCTTGGAGACTTCATAGAAGATAAAAAAATCATAGCCCCACAAGACGCAGTTATGAGCATAACTCTTTCTGAACAAACAAGGTCTGTTCTTTCGACTCTTACACCCAGGGAAGAAAAAGTTCTTAGAATGAGGTTCGGTATTGGCGAAAAGTCTGACCATACTCTTGAGGAAGTCGGTCAAGACTTTTTTGTAACAAGAGAAAGAATCAGGCAAATTGAAGCTAAGGCCCTCAGAAAACTAAGGCACCCAAGTCGGGCAAAAATGCTTAAGGCTTATATCGACAATAATTGAGTATTGTTAGGGAGCTTCCCCTACTTTTGTCTTTTTTTCTTTGGTGAAAGAGAAATCCTTCTCAGGTTTGCACTCACAAGAATGGAAAGTTATAATAATCTTTTACCCAACAAACCACGCTTTAAAAGTGGTACTAAGAAGTACCGCTAACTTAAACTTTTCGGGTTTTTTGAAAATATGAGTGTAATGCCCTCAAATCTGCCAATAGATATTGAAAATATAGGCAAAAGGTTCTTTATAGAACGAACCCTAAAGAAGGGAATTTCTCTTTTTCAATTCGCTAAGCTATCTATCTCGTTCCTTAAAGAAGGAAAAGACAATGAGTATTTTATACTGTCTGGCATTGTTAAAGAGAACAGACATTATGAAGCTAAAATAGTTTTCAAACAAAGACTTATAGACCACAAAGAGGGCCCCCTCAAAACCCAATGTAATTGTACACAATGGAATGAAAAAGATCACTGCCCTCACACCTCATTTCTTTTTCTTTACTATTATTCTTTTATAAAACAAAAAAATTTATCTCCATTAAGTGCAACTGACATGGACTCTCCTTACCTCAGCCTAGCAACAAATCCGATCCAGGCAGTTTATCCAGAGAGTTTTGGGACAATGATTTTAGCACCAAAATACCTAATTGGAGCCGCTCAAAATGCAAAATACACATCTCTCCAATACTCTATTTCTAATGGTAAGATTTCCAACTTTCCTGAGCCTAAAAACTTTACTGGAAAGCTTGTCATTTCAATTACAACAAATGATAGTTCAAAAAGTTATCTAAAAACCTCTTTTCTTTTAAAAAATGAGAAAGGTGAGCTAAATAGAAAGGTCTCACTTTTTGAAAATTTTTTTCTATTTAATTGGATAACAGGCGATGTTTACAACCTTCCTTTTGAGATAAAGTCTGTTTTAGAAGCGTTTAAATATTTTCCACTCTCCCCTAATGTTAACGACTATTTAGAAGTCTTCTCAAAAAAAGAGTTAATCGACTTTATTGAAATTATAGTTGATGGTGAAAAAT
>MDTD01163056.1_pt1 | contig 10855 bp, 10 predicted proteins | sample 811221 | NCBI WGS metagenome assembly MDTD01 (sample SAMN05326646, study PRJNA326480) | marine metagenome | isolation source: seawater | place: Pacific Ocean: South West | collected 2011
AGTGATCAATTTCTGTTTTTTTTGGCATTTAATTAAATGAGTATGTAATATAAAGAAAAATAATTCACTATAAATTTATGGCTTAATTTAGATCATACATGAACTTACTTTCCACAACTTCAATATTTAGTTTTTTTACAATAATAAGTAGAATTCTAGGCTACATAAGAGATATTTTAATAGCTATCTTCCTTGGGGCTTCAATATTTGCGGACGCTTTTTTTGTAGCTTTTAGACTTCCTAATACATTTAGGCGATTATTTGCTGAGGGAACTTTTAATGCTGCTTTTATCCCAAGCTATACCTCTGCAAAAATAATAAATAAGAAAATGGGCAAAGTTTTCGCTGACGATGTTTTCAGTCTTTTAATATTAATTTTACTTTTAATAGTTACTCTGGCTGAAATATTTACACCCTATTTGGTTTATCTAATAGCTCCTGGTTTCGTATTTGATGATACTAAATTCAACCTTGCAGTTGAGTTTACAAGAATAACATTTCCCTTTTTATTATTTGTAAGCTTATCATCTTTTTTTTCTGGAATATTAAATTCAAATAATAAATTTGCTGCTGCAGCTGCAGCGCCTATAATTCTAAATATCATTTTAATAATTAGTATAATTGTTTCTTACTTGCAAAATTACAATATCGCAAAGCAACTTTCTTACGGAGTTACTATAGCTGGAATTCTTCAATTAGTATTTCTAATTTATTTTACATTTGATTATTATAAGCCAAATATAAAATTAAATTTTAAAGTTACAGGTAGAATAAAAATTTTTTTTAAAAAATTACTACCAAGTATTTTTTCTTCTGGTGTTACACAAATAAACATTTTAGTAGGAACAATAATTGCTTCTTTCCAATCGGGCGCTGTTTCATATTTATATTACGCTGATAGAGTTTATCAGATTAATTTAGCTATCGCTGGAATAGCAGTAGGTACTGTTTCGCTACCAGTTCTGACTAAAGCTTTAAAATCTAAAAATTTATCCAAAGTTTCAGATATACAAAATAAATCAATACAATTGTCATTATTGTTATCTGTTCCTGCCACTTTAGGTTTAATAATTGCTTCTGAAGAAATAGTAAATGGATTATTTGGATACGGCTCATTCACTTTAAAAGATATTAAAATGACCTCTGACGCTTTGATGTTTTTTGGTTATGGTGTAATAGCTTTTGCATTAATAAAAATTTTATCAAATTTTTTCTTTGCAAGAGATAATACAAAAACTCCATTTTATATTTCTTCATTTATAGTTTTTTTAAATATTGTAATAAGTATAACTTTTTTTAAGCAAATAGGATTTATAATTATTCCGATTGCAACCTCAATTTCAACTTGGATAGGAGTTTTGATTTTTTTATACTTATTAAAGAAAAGAAGTTACTTACTTTTGCAAAATAATTTATTTAGAAATACGATTAAAATTCTAGTTTCGGCCTCTATAATGGCTTTAGTGCTTTTTATGGCTTTAAAAAAGTATTCAAGTTACCTTGATTATGCTTATACCTATAAGGCGATCTTTTTGTTAATTATTGTAGGTTTCACAGTGATTGTTTATTTGTTATCTTGTTATCTGATGGGATTGCTAAAAATTAAAAATTATAAAACAAATTAAATGGGAAAAAAAAAATTAGTATTTTCTGGAGTACAACCAACTGGAAACTTGCACTTGGGAAATTATTTAGGTGCATTGAAAAATTTTGTATCTCTTCAAAAAGAAATGGAATGTATTTATTGCGTCGTTGATTTACACGCCATTACAGTATTTCAAAATCCCAAAGATCTACAAAATAACGTTTTAGAAACTGTTGCAAGTTTCCTAGCTACAGGACTTGATCCTAAAAAAAGCGTAATATTCAATCAATCAGCAGTTTCAGGGCATGCTGAGTTAGCGTGGATTTTAAATTGTGTCTCTCGTATTGGATGGTTAAATAGAATGACTCAATTTAAGGATAAGGCTGGATCAGACAAAGAGAAAGCTAGCGTAGGCTTGTACATTTACCCAAATTTGATGGCAGCAGATATTCTGTTATATAAAGCGACACATGTTCCGGTCGGAGCAGATCAAAAACAACATCTGGAGCTATCAAGAGATATAGCTCAGAAATTTAACAATGATTTTAATTGCAAAGACTTTTTCCCCTTACCCGAGCCTTTGATACCAAAAACTATTTCTAGAGTTATGAGCCTAAGAGATGGAACAAAAAAAATGAGCAAATCGGAAGAGTCTGACTACTCAAGAATTAATTTAAAAGATACACCAGATGAGATAAGTAAAAAGATAAAAAAGGCCAAGTCTGACTCTGAAGAAATTCCTGATAATTTAAAAAGTTTAGAGAAAAAACCTGAGGCTCTAAACTTAATAAATATATATGCAGAGATATCAAAAACCAATTTAGAAAAAGTGCTTAATGAGATGTCAGGAAAAGATTACTCTTTTTTAAAATCTAAGCTTGCCGAATTATTAATAAATGAAATTGCCCCTGTTGGAAAAGAGATAAAAAAACTACAAGAAGATAAGTCCTATCTTGAAAATATTCTGAAAAAAGGTAAGGAAAAAGCCAATATTATTGCTGAGGAAAACCTTAAAAATATACGTGAAAAAGTGGGACTGATATAATATAAATCTCACATGATACAAACAGAAACAACGCCAAACCCAAATTCTATAAAATTCCTGTCTGAGAAAAAAATTTCAACGATAGGATCAGAAGAGTTTCAAAAAGTTAATTCAAAAAATTTATCAAATCCATTTATAAAAGAATTACTTGGCTTTAAAGGAGTTGAACTTGTATTACTCTCAGAAAATTTTTTATCTGTTAAAAAAAATGATGAGGTTTCTTGGGATGAATTAAAGCCAATGGTAATTTCTCATTTAAATGATTATTTTCAGAAAAATGAAGGTCCTATTTTACAAGATAAAAAAATACAACCTAAAAAAGGTAGTAATAACGACGATACAATCACTAAAATAATTGAAGTTTTAGATTCCAAAATAAGGCCAGCTGTGGCAAGAGATGGGGGAGATATAAAATTTAAATCTTTTAAAGACGGAGTTGTCAAGGTTGAGCTACAAGGCAGTTGCTCGGGTTGCCCAAGTTCATTGATGACATTAAAACAAGGAGTACAGAACCTTTTAAAACATTATGTTAAAGAGGTAAATTCTGTGGAAGCTGAGTAAGTATGAAAAAAAAATTAAGTTATAGAGATAAGTTGCTTGAGTTAGCTTACATTTATAATGTCAAAGAAATTCAAGATTATACAAAACGAAGAAAGAATTTGACCACTGGCCAAATAGAATTAATTTTAAAAAAAAATAAAATTATTATCCCTAAAGATTTTAAAACAAACTTTTTAAAAGAAAATATCATTAAGCCGATATCAAGAATTAGATCGAATATAGTTAATTATAAAGAAGAGAAAATTAAAGATAAAAATAGATTTATCAGAAAAGTTGAAAATTATAAGCACGACTCATCTAGAAAAATTAATAATGGATTAAATAATTTATGGAAAGGGGCTGGAAAAATTGGTTTTAATTTCATTAATATAATACCTATTCTCGGAAACACGATTATAAAATTTTTTGGAAATCTTTTTACCGACGTATTTAACTCCATCTATAATCAGCAGATTGATCAAAAAAATGCAAGAAATGCAATAATTGGAATATTTGTGGTTATAGGCGTTACAACAGCTGTTATAGCAGGATTGAACACTTATAAAAATTTTGAGCCGTTCTCTAAAAAGATTGAAACGAAAACAAAAAAAGAGATAGAAAAACCTGAAGCAAAAGTAAAAAAAGAAGTAAAAAAAATTGAACCAAAAATAAAAAAACCTGAAACCAAGGTAAAGAAAGAGGTAAAAAAACCTAAGTTAAAAGTTAAGGAAAAAAATGTTGCCGAGGTAATATTGCCGGACCTTAATTTAAAAACAGAGACTGTCTTAAATCTTTTTAAGGATGTAAACTATGATTTAAGCCAAGTAAGAAATAACAAACTAGTTAAACCCATATATTTTACCCAATTCCCCAAAGATTTAGATGAATTGCAAAGTACAAGGTTAAAGAAGGAAACTTTTATACAAATTGTTTTGCCTTTAATTGTAGCTGAGAATGAAAGAATTGTTGCAGACAGACTGAAACTTCAAACTATTTCACCAAAAAAGTATACGTCAGATTTAGAAAAGCAATGGCTAAGACAAAAACTTTTGGAGTACAAAGTTAAAAAAGGGGATATCAAAGAATTAGCAAAAAGAATGGATATTATTCCAACATCTATAGCTCTAGCGCAAGCGGCAAAGGAAAGTGGTTGGGGAACGTCAAGATTTGCTTTAGAAGGTAATGCAATTTTTGGGCAGTGGACTTGGAGCGGTCAAGGGATAGCTCCATTAAATAGAGCAAGTGACAAAAATCACAAAATTTTAAAATTTCCTATATTAAGAGCATCAGTTAAAGCTTATCAGAATAATTTAAATACACATAAGAGTTATATAAAATTTAGAGAAAAAAGATTTTCTATGCGAGAAAAAAACAAAGATATAAAAGGCTTAGAGTTGACCGAAACTTTAAAAAATTATGCTCAAACAGGATCAGAGTATACAAAGATTTTAAACCAGATAATAAAACAAAATAGACTTACAGATTTTGAACCGGTAAAATTAGTAAATTCAGTGAAAAAAATTGAATTAAGTTCTTAATTATTACCTACAACATACTGAACTCCTAGCCATCTCCAAAAACCATTTTGTTCTCTAAGTGAGCAGTTTATTCTACCTCTTTCTCCGATAAATTTTTCAGAGATATCAATTTCAAGAATATTCTCTTTTAAAAAGGAAATATTAGAATTTCTCCATTTATTACCTTCATTCGAAAAACATGAAATTTGTTTTAAATTATTTATGTTTTCATAAAACTCAATTTTAACTTTTGGAGGGTTTTTGGATTGTAATAAGTACCTATCATTTGGATAAATATTTTTATATTTGAATGGAAGTGTTTGCATCAAAGTCTTAAACCTTTTAATTTCTCCATATTTCTCATTAATTGGAAATCTTGGTAATTCCCATAAATCTTTAGTCTCATCTATCACTCCCGAATGTTGACCAAACGCGTATTTAAAACCTAATTCTTTAATAATTTTTTTAAATTCAAGACTATACTCTCCAAATGGATAGGAAAAAAAATCAGAGTTAGTTCCTAGTTTTTCCTTAAAAATTTTTATAGATTTTTGAATATCACTTTTTATTGTTTGATAATCTTCCTCTACAAGATATTCATGAGAATGACTATGATTGCCTATTTCAACATTTTCAGAATTATAAAGTTCTAATAATTGATCCCAATTCATATAGTTATAAGAACCAACTTCTCTAGTATTTACAAATAATATGAATGGAATTTTTTTTTGTTTCAATATAGGCCAAGCATTATTATAAAATGATAAAAGCCCATCATCTATAGTAAGCAAAACTTTTCTTTCCTTTTTATTTTGACTCAGACTTTCATGAAATCTTTTTGGGTGAATGAATTTAATACCCGTCTCTTCAATAATACTAATTTGTTCCTTAAAAACGTCAACCTGAATATTAGTTGATGGATATTTACTTTCATTAAAGCGATGATACATTATTGATATAAGGCCAAAATCATCAAATTGGTATTTATTCGTAGCAAATAGCTTTGAATGATTAGCAGCAAAAGATATAATGAAAATCAAAATGATTAATAATTTTCTAATAATTAATTGCATTGGCAAAGATGATAAATTAGCTTTAGCCATAAATAAAGAATTTTTTATACACAATCTTAAAACTAAAAACAGTTCAAACGAAAATCTCGTTAAAGAAATTTTAGACTTTTTAAATGTTCATAATGCAGTGCTAGATAAAACCTTTAGCGTCATCATAAATCAGGGTCCTGGTAGTTTTTCATCAATCAGAATATCTTTAGCCGTTGCAAAAGGTCTGATTATTTCAAGAAATATAAAGCTATATGGCTATAAAGATATAGATTTAAAGCAATTTAACCAAGAAAATATTGAAATATTATTAAGAGAAAAATTAGTAGAAAAAAAATTGATTAAGCCCATCTATTTAAGTTAAATTAAACTATGAGCATTATAGAGGAAAAATGTAAACAGAAAGGCGTAAGACTTACTGACCAGAGAAAAGTAATCGCAAAAGTACTTTCTGAGTCAAAAGAGGTTTATGGATCTAAAGATCATCCTGATGTTGATGAACTTCATAAAAGGGTAACGAATTTAGACGATAAAATTAGCATTGCTACTGTTTATAGAACCGTCAAGCTTTTTGAGGAAGCTGGTATTTTAGTTAAACACGACTTTAAAGCAGGAAAAGCCAGATATGAAATAAATGATGACCATAATCATTTGATAGATATAAATAGTGGTGAGATTGTAGAGTTCGTAGATAAGGACATTGAAGAATTACAAAAAAAAATAGCAAAAAAATTAGGATATAATCTTGTGGATCACAAATTAGAACTATACGGATCAAAAATAAAAAAATAAATTGGAAAAAAAAATTTTTATAAAAACTTTTGGTTGCCAAATGAACGAATATGATAGCAACCGTATTTACGATCTCACAAAAAAAATTAATTACTACAAAACAGATAATCCTATAGATGCTGATTGTTACGTTTTAAATACTTGTCATATTAGAGAAAAAGCTACAGATAAAGTTTACCATGATGTAGGACGAATAAAAAAAAAATTTAGAAACAAACAAAAACCGATAGTAATTGTTACAGGCTGTGTAGCCCAAGCCGAAGGAGAAATTTTATTGAGCAAAGATAAATACATTGACGCAGTGGTTGGGCCTCAATCTTATCACCAATTTAATGACACTATTTTAAAATTAGAAAAAGGTATTAAAAAAATTAATTCAACAGATTTTAACGTAATTGATAAATTTGATAATCTTAACATAATAAAAAATTCTAGTAATGAAGTTTCTTCATTTTTAACAATACAAGAAGGATGCGATAAATTTTGTAAATTTTGTGTTGTCCCGTATACCAGAGGCTCAGAGTTTTCTAGATCTGTAAATGAGCTAAATAATGAGTGTAAGAATTTAGTAAATAATGGAGTAAAGGAAATAACTTTATTAGGACAGAATGTTAATGCGTATAATTTTGAAGGACAAAAACTTTCAAGATTAATCGAAGAAATTTCTAAAATTAAAAATCTTCAAAGGATTAGGTATACTACTTCTCATCCTATAGATTTTTCTGATGACTTAATAAAAATTCATAAAGACTCAACAAAATTAATGCCACTCATACATTTACCAGTGCAAAGCGGATCTAATAAAATTTTAAAAAGTATGAACAGGAAACATACGATTGAAAACTACATTGAGTTAATAGAAAAATTAAAAAAAATTAATCCTTTAATAAAATTTTCAAGTGATTTTATTATTGGTTACCCCGGGGAAACTAATGAAGATTTTAAGTTAACATTAGAATTATTAAAAAAAATAGAATTTATAAATTCCTACTCCTTTGTTTTTAGTCCAAGACCCGGTACACCGGCAGCTAGACTAAAAATGATTGATGAAAATCTCAGCAAGAAGAGACTTATAATATTTCAAAAAATTGCACAAGAAATAAAGATGAAATTTAGAAAAAGACTGTTTGGTAAAAAGACATCAGTATTATTTGAAAATAAATTAAAGGACAGAAATGAATTTTTTGGTAGAGATGAGTACTTAAATTCAGTAATAGTTAAGTCTAATGAAGATCTTAAAGGAACTATTAAAGAAGTAAAAATTATTGATGGTAATCAAAATACTTTGTTTGGTGAAATTTATTCAACTTCTCAAAAAAGAAGCGACGCCGCTTAAATATGTCAGAAATCAGTAAATTAAATCAAAACTTATCTATAAAAAAAATCGATAATGGAACAGTAAACCTACAAATAACTGACAATGAAATGTTAATGTCAATCGTAGGTCAGTTTGATCAAAATATTAAAGATTTAGCTAAACTTACATCTACTAAAATTTTTTTTAGAGGAAATACGATAACTTGTAAGGGAAATAAGGAAAATATAAATATATTCTGTGAGGCTGTAAAATTTTTAATAAACAAATTTTTTTTAACAAAAATTATTGAAAAAGAGGATATAATATCATCTGTGAAAAAAAATATAGACTTAGGTGTTTCAAATGTTAAAACTTTTAAACAGTTAATAAAGACACCGAAAAAGTCAGTTATTGCGAGATCTGAAAAACAGTCTGATTACATAAAAGCTTTGAAAGAAAATGATATTGTTATGTCTTTAGGTCCAGCAGGAACTGGAAAAAGTTTCCTAGCAGTATCAGTTGGCGTAACGATGCTTATGGAAAAAAAAATTGAGAGAGTCATATTATCAAGGCCAGCCGTTGAAGCTGGAGAGAAACTCGGTTTTCTACCTGGCGATATGAAAGAAAAGGTTGATCCCTACCTAAGACCTCTGTACGACGCTCTTTACGAACTTTTTGGCTCAGAGAGAATAGATAAAAAAATTGAGTCAGGCGAAATTGAGATAGCCCCATTAGCTTTTATGAGAGGTAGAACTTTGAAGAATTGTTTTGCAATTTTAGACGAAGCTCAAAATGCAACTCAGACACAAATCAAAATGTTTTTAACTAGAATTGGTGAAAACTCAAAATTAGTTGTTAATGGAGATCCCTCACAGATTGATTTAATAAATAAATTTGAGTCCGGACTAATTAAATCTAAAAAAATTCTTGAAAATTTAAAAGAAATAAAAATCATAGAGTTTGATCATAACGATGTCGTGAGGCATCCTCTTGTATCAAAAATTATTAGGGCTTATCAAAAAAAAAGCACTGATGATAAAGATTAACGTTATCTACAATAGCAAAGACACGGAGAATGCCCTCAAAAATTTTGTCAATTATTTAAAAAAAAAAAATAATATTTTAAATAAAAAATTAAAAAAATTTAAAAATAAGGTTATGTTTTTTAATCTATTATTTTCTAAAGATCATGAAATTAAAAAATTAAATAAAAAATTTAGAAAAAAGAACAAAACAACTGATGTTTTGTCTTTTCCATTTTACAGTAAAAAACAGTTAAATTTTAAGTTGAAAAACGAAAAAGAGATTTTTTTAGGAGACGTTATTGTGAATCTTAATAAGATCAAAAATACAAAAGATAAATTTGTTTTCAGGATTGAATTAAATAAGCTATGGGTACATGGTTTTGCACATCTTCTAGGTCATGATCATAAAATGAATAAAGATTTTTTTAAAATGAGAAAAATTGAAAAAGAACTTCTTTCTTATTTAAATTAGATGTTAGAAAAATATTTAGACAATAAATCCTTTTCTCTATTATTTTTACCTTTTTCTCTTGGATCGTTAACTGTTTTCTCGTTTCAGCCGTTTAATTTTACATTAGTAAATTTTATAATCTTACCTATATTTTTCTATTTGATTACCTATATAAAAAAAAAATCAAAAAGCACTTATAGAAAAAAACCATTCAAAAAAAACCTGTTTATTTTTGGAACTGCTTTTGGCTTCGGATACTATTTAAGTGGTATTCATTGGATTACAAATTCATTAACTTTTGATGAATCTTTTAAAACGTTAATCCCTTTTGGATTAATACTTATACCTTTATTCTTAAGTTTATTCTTCTCACTTATAACTGTAATAATTGGATCATTTTTGAGACTGAACGTAGGTTCTTTATTTTTATTATCAGGAAGTTTAGCATTTTCAGATTTTATACGAGCAAAAATTCTAACTGGTTTTCCTTGGAATTTGTGGGCTTATAGTTTTTCCTGGTCGTTAGAAATAATACAAATATTAAACACTTTAGGATTATTTGCTTTTAACTTAATTGTAATTACAATTTTTATGATTCCTAGCATATTTTTTTTTAAAATAGACCCGGGTAAAAAGTTTTTATTACTTCTGACAATACCTCTTTCTCTCTTCTTTCTTTTTATTTTTGGGAACGTACAGATAAACCAAAATGAAAAAATCTTAAAATCAATAAAAAAGAATTATAGAATTAAAGTAATAGCACCTAATTTTGAATTAAAATATAATTTAGAAAACAAGCAAATAAAGAAAAGATTAAATAAATTAATTAGGTACAGCGAACCAAATCAAAATCTAAATACTCTTTTTGTTTGGCCAGAGGGTATTTTTAGTGGTTATAGTTTTGATGAAATTAAAGAATTAAAAGAAACTTTTTCCAGTAATTTTAGAAAAAATCAATTTGTTTTATTTGGCATCAATAGATTAGATAAAGATCAAAATGAATATTATAATAGTTTAGTTGTTGTTAATTATAAAATGGAAATAGTCCAAGAATATAAAAAACAAAAACTTGTTCCCTTTGGAGAATTTTTACCTCTTGAAAATATCTTAACTAAACTTGGTTTGAAAAAAATTACCGAGGGACATGGTTCTTTTCTAAAAGGAAAAAATCAAAGTAATATTATTCTAGATAATATGAATATTTTACCACTTATCTGCTATGAAGTTATTTTTACTGAATTTATTCAAAAATCAGAAGAAAGTTCCAACTTAATTATTAATATTTCAGAAGACGGTTGGTTTGGAAACTCAATTGGTCCTCATCAGCATTTTGCTAAAGCTATATTTAGAGCTGTTGAGCAAAATTCATTTCTTATAAGATCTGCTAATAAAGGAATCAGTGCAATAATAAGCAATAAAGGTGTTATAATTAAAAAAGTCAATATTAACGAAACAGGCAGTATTGAGCTTAAGGTCCCACTATTAGAAAATAAAAAAAAAAATAAAAATGATTTGATATTTTTTGTACTTTTAATTACATAT
>MDTD01016755.1_pt1 | contig 10854 bp, 9 predicted proteins | sample 811221 | NCBI WGS metagenome assembly MDTD01 (sample SAMN05326646, study PRJNA326480) | marine metagenome | isolation source: seawater | place: Pacific Ocean: South West | collected 2011
ACCCATAAAAATATTGACTTTCTTTTTTTAATGGTTTAACCATTAACACATATGATTAACCGCCCCCGCTCATGAGGAGTGCCTATGACAACCAACCGAATCCTCCGACACCCCGTACTCGAGGTGACGGAAAAAGAGCAAGTCCCCTTTTACTGGAACAAAACAAAGATGTTCGCCAACCAGGGAGAGGTCATCTCCTCAGCCCTGTTTGCCAACAATGTGAAAATATTCGGCCACCACCATAAAGACGGGTCCGCCCAGGGTATTTTCTGCGCCAACGGCCAGTGCGCCAAGTGCACGGTGATCGCCAACAGCATCCCGGTGAAGGCCTGCATGACCCGGGTCACTGAAAACATGATTGTGGAAAGTGTTGAAGGCCTTCCCACCCTTCCGGATGTGGATGGGAAACCGGATATCTCCGATATCGAGCAGGTGGAAACCGACGTACTGATCATCGGCGGCGGTCCTGCCGGTCTTTCAGCGGCCATCCAGCTTGAAGCCCACGGCATTCCCTCCATCCTGGTGGACGACAAGGATGAACTGGGGGGTAAGCTGGTGCTCCAGACCCACAAGTTTTTCGGATCTGTGGAAGACTCATACGCCGGCATGCGCGGTATGGACATCGGCCGGATGCTGGCCGCCAAAGTGGCGGAGAGCACCTGCGTAAAGGTGTGGAAGGAAAGTACCGCACTCTACGTTTTCAACGATAAAAAAGTAGGCGTCCTCAAGAACGGAGTTTACAAGATCGTGACGCCGAAGGTGATTTTAAATGCCGCCGGTGCCAGGGAAAAATTTTTGAGATTCAAAGGCAACTCCCTTTCCGGCGTATACGGCGCCGGCGCCTTCCAGACCCTGGTAAACCGTGACCTGGTGAAACCCACTGAGCGCCTGTTTATTATCGGCGGCGGCAATGTGGGCATTATCGCCGGCTACCACGCCCTTCAGGCGGGTATTGAGGTGGTGGGCCTGTGTGAAGCCATGCCAAAGTGCGGCGGTTACCGGGTTCACGAAGACAAGCTCAAGCGGCTGGGCGTACCGGTGTACACCTCCCATTCCATTGTTTCGGCCAACGGAGAGGAATCCGTGTCGTCGGTGACCATTGCGGAAATCGACAACACCTTCACGCCCCTGCCGGGAACGGAAAAGACCTTTGACTGCGACACCATTCTTATTGCCGTCGGGCTGGAGTCGGTATCTGAATTTACCGAAGAAGCAGAGGCCGCCGGCATGACCGTCTTCTCCGCAGGCGATGCATCAGAAATTGCAGAAGCCTCGTCCGCCATGTTCAACGGGAAGATCTCAGGGCTGGATATTGTCAAACATTTCAAACCCGATACCGAAGATATCCCGGCGGCCTGGTATGAAAAGGCGGAAATCCTCAAATCCCATCCAGGGCCGGACCAGGCGATTCGCACCCCGGACATGGAAACGGGTATCTTCCCCGTTGTCCACTGCAAACAGGAAATCCCCTGCAACCCCTGCTCCACGGTCTGCCCGGAAGGGTCTCTTACCATGGACGGCGACCCCATCAAAGGGCGTCCCGTATTCGAGGGCAAATGCAAGGGCTGCATGAAATGCCTGGCCATCTGTCCGGGCCTTGCCATCACCCTGGTGGATTACCGCAAGGACCCGGAAAACCCGGTGGTCTTCCTGCCCTATGAAATCGGCAACGTGGATGTGGCCAAAGGGGATACCATCGCCTGTGTGGATGTGGATGGCAATCCCCTGGGCGAATCCACCGTCCTGGGTGCCCGGCCCACCAAAGACAGCAACAACACCTGGATCGTCAGAACACAGGTGCCCGCCGCAATTGCCAAAAAGGTGGTGGCCTTTACCATCCAGGAGAAGGCCGTGTCCGAGCCCACCACGGAAAAAATCCCCCTGGACCATATCCGGGACGACGAAGTCATCTGCCTCTGCGAACGGGTCACTGCCGGCGATATCCGGTATATGGTGCGCAAAGGCGCCCGGGACATGAATCAGATCAAGGCGGTCACCCGGGCCGGTATGGGCCCCTGCGGCTATAAAACCTGTGAAAATCTCATGCTCCAAATCTTTCGGGCGGAACAGATCGCCCAGGAAGACATCGTGAAAAATGTACGGCGGCCCCTTTACGTGGAAGTGCCCCTGGGCAAATTTGCCAATGGAGGACAATAATGAAAAATTTTGATGTGATTATCATCGGTGCCGGCTCCGTGGGCGTTCCTACGGCCATGGCCCTGGCAGAGAGAAAAGTGAAGGTACTGGTGGTGGATGCCCTGGCATCCCCGGGCCAGGGACAAAATAAAAAGGCCATCGGCGGCATCCGGGCCACTCATTCGGACAAGGGCAAGATTTCCACCTGCCAGAGAAGTATCGAGATTTTCTCCACCTGGGAAGAGACCCACGGGGACGATATCGGCTGGATTCAGAACGGTTACAGCTTTCCTGCCTACACGGACGAAGATGCAAAAAAACTGCAGGACCTCATGGTGATCCAGAAATCCTTTAACCTGAACATCGACTGGCTGTCCGCCGACGAATATCAGGAAATTGTGCCCGGCATCAACATGACCAACCTGAAGGGTGCCACCTATTCGCCGGGCGACGGTTCTGCCTCTCCCCTTCTGGCCGTGAACGCATTTTATTTCAAAAGCCTCCAATACGGGGCCGAGTACCGGTTCAACGAAAAAGTCACCCGCATCGATATCAACGGGAATGACGACATCACCGTCACCACGGATAAAGAGACATACACCGCAGCCAAAGTCATCAATGCCGCCGGCAACCACGCCGCTGCCATCGGTGCCATGGCCGGCCTGGATCTCCCCGTGGAACCGGACAGCCACGAAGGCGCCATCACCGAACCGGTGCAGCGTTTTTTCGGTCCCATGATCGTTGACCTGAGACCTTCGGAAGATCCGGCGACGGAAGACAGCGCCAACTATTACTTCTACCAGAACAACGAAGGCCAGGTCATCTTCTGCCTGACCCCCAAATATCTGATTAAAGGGACAGCCTCCGAAGCCACCTCCATCTTCCTGCCCCAGGTGGCCAAACGGATGGTCAGTCTTTTCCCCAAACTTGCCAATATAAAGGTGAGAAGAACCTGGCGGGGGCAGTACCCCATGACGCCGGACGGCTTCCCCATTGTGGGTGCAGCAAAAGAATATCCCAATTTCATCAACGCCGTGGGCATGTGCGGCCAGGGCTATATGCTGGGACCCGGCCTTGGGGAGTTATTAACCCGGATGGTGACTTATGAATTGACAGAAAAGGACGAAGATGTTTTAAAACACTTTAATCCCTACAGGGATTTCACGGGTGTTGAACATTTTAAGTAGGAGCGTGCAGCTTATACGAAGGGCCTTATATGTTTAAAAAAGCCAAGCAAAGCAGGGTATTCCAGGACGTTGTTGAACAGATTCAGGATGCGATACTAAGCGGAAAACTTGAGCCCGGAACCAAACTTCCGGCAGAGCGGGAACTCAAGGATATGTTCAACACCAGCCGGGGGACGTTGCGCGAAGCCCTGCGGGTGCTTGAACAAAAAGGTCTGATTGAAATAAAACTCGGTGTGGCCGGGGGCGCAATCGTAAAGCAGATCGATGCCGAACCCATCATGCAGTCCCTGGCCCTGCTGATCCGCTCCGGAGATGTGTCCCTGGACCATCTGGCAGAATTTCGTATCAAAATCGAAGGCGCCATTGTGGAACTTGCGGCACTGCGGGCCACCGAAGAGGACATCGCCCACATGGAAGAACTCTATACCGAGGCCAAGGCCCACTTTGAAGCCGGTGACTGGGAAAACTTTCTGCTCACCGACGAAACCATGCACACCTATCTGGGCACCATGTCCGGGAACCCGGTATTCCAGTTTCTCCAGCAAAGTATCCACGACAATATCCATAACTACTATGACTATTACCTGCCCATGAACCGGGAGTGGACCCAGGAAAACCTCAACGACCTTGAAAAAATCATAGCCGCCATCAAGGCCAGGGAGGCGGATACGGCATCACTGCTCATCCAGGATCACGTCAACCGGTTCAACCAGAAGATGACCAAGCGAACAGACGGAACGTCTGCTTAAATTCTTAAAATAAAGATAGTCACGGCCAGGCATTACGCAGCAGTGTTTCCCCGGTTGTCTGCGCCTTTTAAATGCCGGATCACCGACCGGACCCCGTTCATCATACTCACGTTCCCGAAACAGAACCATTTGGTAAAGGTATCCTCCCGGAGTTGAAGCCGGGCAAAGATCTCTTTTTCCCTGCATCCCTTTGCATACAATCCGGCCACGGATCCGTACAGATTTTCCATAAAGTCAAGCTTGGTCCGGATACGGCCTTTACCGCCGGTCTTTTTGGGATTGTGACTGCAGAGCAATACCTCGAAGTCCAAATCCAGAATCCTTTTCAGGGATGCGATCTCCTGCCACAAATCCTCATCCGATCTGAAGTACTTGATCCGGTCCCCCAGGTAGAGGTCTCCGCTGAAAAGCACGCCCTGATCCGGGAGATGGTAGCAGGTATGGTCACGGCTGTGCCCTGGGGTGTGCACCGGTATCATCGGCCCAAGATCCGTATCGATTTGGTCTGGCACCCCGGAAACCGCCACGGGGGTTGTCCTGCCCCATACGATTTTCTGGTACGGCAGTATTGGATAACCTGTTGCCATCTTGGCCCTGCACTGCGCATGTCCATGCACCGTTGCACCGGTTGCCTGGCTTACCCGCGCAGCATTTCCGGAATGATCCTCGTGGTGGTGGGTTAAAAAGATCCGGTTCACCCCGGCATCTTTTGCGATATCCAGTACCTCAGGCCCCATGTGGGCCTGCCCCGTATCCACCATCAGCCGGCCGAACCTATAAAAATACACATACATCAAAGGCGGCCCTGCCGGGGACCAGCCCAAACGGTATCCGCTGATGCCGTTTGGAAATATGTATGACCTGCATATTCTCATGGGGTAGTTTGTATCCGGATAAATTCAGGATAGCAAGAAAAATGAATGTTTATTCATTGATATTTCATCTCAAATCCGCTACTGGTTTTTCAGGCGGCACGCATTTACTATTAATCTTTAAGGATACCCCATGGATACCGCATCACTCATCCACACCGCAAACACCGGCCTGCTCAGCATCACCACCCGGCCGGATATCGTTATGGCCAAAGGCAAAGGATTGACCCTCGAAGACACCGAGGGAAACACCTACCTGGACTTCATCGGCGGCTGGGCCGTCAATGCCCTGGGACATTGCCCGGATGCCCTGGTTCAAGCACTAAAGGAACAGGCAGCCACACTGATAAATGCCAGCCCTTCATTCTATAACCGCCCGATGCTGGCATACACGAAACGGCTGCTTGCCCAGACCTGCCTTTCCCGGGTATTTTTCACCTCCACGGGTGCAGAAGCCAACGAAGGTGCCATTAAGCTGGCTCGAAAATACGGCAGTTTGAAAAAGGGGGGCGCCTATGAAATTATCACCACCCGTCATGGCTTTCACGGCAGAACCCTTACCACCATGGCCGCCACGGGCAAGCCCGAATGGGAGACGCTGTTTGAACCCAAGTCCGGTGGATTTAAAAAAGGCGTTTTCAACGATATCGATTCCATCCGTGACTTGGTGACTGACGACACCTGCGCCGTGATGATCGAACCGGTGCAGGGTGAAGGCGGGGTGGTGCCTGCCACCCGGAAGTTCATGCATGACCTACGCAGGCTGTGCGACGACACCGGCACCTTGCTCATTTTGGACGAAATCCAGACCGGCATGGGACGGACCGGCACCCTGTTCGCCTATCAGCAGTACGGGGTAGCTCCCGATATCATGACCTTAGGCAAAGGCATCGGCGGCGGTTTTCCGCTTTCCGCCATGCTGGCCAGGGAAGACCTTGACATATTCGCGCCAGGCGACCAGGGCGGCACCTATACGGGACAGCCCCTGGCCATGGCCGCAGGTCTTGCCGTGCTCAACGAAATACTTGAGAAAAACATACCCGCCCATGTTGAAAAGATGGGAGAAAAAATCCAGAATCGACTGGCAGATCTATGCACAACCCACGCAATTACCAACGTCAGGGGTATGGGACTTCTCATCGCCTTTGACCTGGAAAGGACCTCTGGAACGGATCTGGTTTCAGCCTGCCTTAAGGACGGCCTGATCATCAATGCCCCGAAACCCAAATCCGTACGTCTCATGCCCCCGCTGGTAGTGACCGAATCAGAAATAGACCGCTTTTTTGACATCATGATCCCGCATCTGCCCAGACGCTGAACCTCGAATCATTTCCGAACGGATGTGCGTCTGTGTGTCACGGCATTACTGCTGGCGGTACCACATCCGGCCGGCTATGATATACATGCCGGCCGAACACAAGATCATATAACCGAACATCTGGGCATTCTTGGTTTTCAGCAGGTATGCCAGGGCCACAATGATGGTCGCTGACATCAAAAAGAACAAGGGCTTAGGAATTTTCTTGAGAATCACCCTGCCAAAATGGGCAAACCGGATATGACTGACCATCAATACAGTGGACAGCCCCGTAAAAAACCACAGCCAGGCCAGGTTAGACACCAGCGAAGCGCCGAGAACGATCAAGGCCCCGGCCGGGCTGGGAAAACCGTTGAAGATTCCAGGCGGCAGATCGGTGCGTTTTTTATCCACAGCCACAAACCGGATCAGCCGGAATGCCACACCGGCCACAAAAATCAGGGCAAAGAACCATGAGGCCGCCCCGCCCTTCTGGATAACCACATAGGCCGGTGCAAGACCAAAGCTGACAAAATCAGCAATGTCATCCAGATAAGGCCCGTACTTTGTTCCCCCGTGTTTCAGCGCCATCCGTCCGTCAAACAGATCAAAAAGCTGGCCCATAATAATCACCAGTATCGCCCAGGCAAAGGAATAGTTGTAGGTCAGTATCAGGGCGCTAACACCGCAGCAGAAATTCAACATGGACAAAATATCAGCGTATAGGCGGTTGGGAATAAACTTAAACGCCATGGAGGCAGCAGATAGGATAATACATCCCGTCAACACCCCGTCGGCGATGTTGATCATGCCGGGATTGGCATCCATCAAAGCACAGAGAATCACCAGGGCAAAACAGATGATGGCCTTGATCTTCCCAAAATTATTGGCTGCCCCCGACACCTTCATCCAGGACAAGATTTTCCTGGCAAAAAACTGTCCGGTCAACTCAATGACCACGAAAATCCACACCAGATCCACCGACAATATACCAGTATAGGCAAATCCCACCATGGGCGGCAGATAGGTAAACTTGTCGCATACCGGGTCCAGCCACTCCCCCCATTTAGAGACCAAATTACATCCCCGCGCCACGACCCCGTCCACACCATCAAGGATGGCGGCAAACGTAAAAATCACGATGGCCACGGCCTGAAATGAAGAGAAAAAGTAAAGGACAAACCCAAGAGCCGCCAGCGCCGTCCGCCAATAACAGATAGCATTGGGGAACATCAACCATTGATGGGCAAAGATAAAATCCTTCATCGCCTGCTGCCGCACCGCCCTGGAAAACCACAAAAAGAACAGCCCCCCCATGGCACCGGAGGCTGAAATCAGTAATACCCTTTCCATCAAATTTCCTTAGCTGCTCACTTTCATATTGTCACCCAATTCGAAACCACACTTTATACAGTTTGGTTAACCTACTGGCTATTTAGCACCTTCTCCGTGTTTCGTCCAATAATTCACGGCATTCAGTCACAATTTCAAGATGGCAATAAAGGTCCGCCCCTTGTGTTTTGAATTTTTTTTCCATATCATTTCTTGAATGATCAAACCGAAATCACAAATAAAACATGGGATACATCTGCTGAAATCGTTTTCCCGCAAGCCTATGAAAGAACAGTTTTTGTATCTTGAGGCAACGCTCGGTCTTGCAATAAGTAAAATTGTTATTCTCTTTTTCCCTTTTCGGTTTATCGCAAAACTCCTTGGCAAACATATGAAGGAATCTCCTTTCAATGATGTAGGTAACATTGAAGAAATCCGTCTAATCTCAAAAAGCATACACACCATGAGCTGCCACCTCCCATGGGAATGTAAATGCCTTGTCCAGGCCATTACTGCAAAAAAAATGTTAGATCGGCGGCAAACCGAAAACACATTATACTTGGGTTTGAAAAAAGAAAATAAAAATCATCTTGAAGCACACGCTTGGGTGAGAACCGGACAGCAAATTGTGACCGGAGACCATCAGCTACAATATTACACTGTCGTTTCCACTTTCTTTTAATTCGAATCCGCCCATAAAAAGCATTGGAAACGACATATTATTCTTTATCCCAAAGGAGTTCGACAGATGCAGCAATCTGTGATGTCCAAGACCATCTCCATTGAGTTGAGATTGTTGACTTGGTGCTTAGCACACTCCCATTCTGAACAATCATCAGCAACTCAAATGCCATTCCTGATAACCGAAGAATTCGACTGGACTCATTTTCTGGACTTGGCCAATAACAGGCATCGCGTCATTGGACCGGTTTTTAAAAGCTTGAAACAAGTCAACCCGCCGTGGATACCTTATGAAGCCTGGTTTCAACTTCGAAAGAAGTATAAAGCAAATACTATTTCCCTGATGAAAAAAATAAGAGAACTGCTAAATATATTAAATACACTGGCAAAAGATGGCATACAGGCATTACCAATTAAAGGACCGATTCTCGGGTATCAGATATACGGAGACTTCCTCACAAGAAGCTGCAATGACCTTGATATCCTGCTACCCAAAACTCAACTTCTTGATGCCCTAATAATTCTGAAATCTTTGGACTATAAGCATATTCAGGTGTATCGGAAAACCTCTGTGAAACAATTCGAATATTATCTTAATACTGCCCACCATATTTTGCTTGAAAACAAAAACACAGGGATAAAGGTTGAACTCCATTGGCGGCCTTTTGATGTAAAAATACCATCACTAGAATTCGATCAACTCTGGGAAAACAGACGACCATTGAAGATAGGCGAGAAAACCTACCCGGTATGTCATCCAAAGGATATGCTTACGCTACAAATCATCCATGGGGAAATCCATAATTGGCGGCGACTTTTCTGGCTTCACGATATTTACCTGCTCACAGCAAATTTTTCATCCCGGGATTGGTTAGAACTGGATGCCAGGATGAAACATTTAGGTATGGCCCTTGGGTGCAATACGATACGCCAACTCTTGAACAAGTGGTATGACCATAGCCCATTTGGCGATTCAGAGCCGATCTTTACGCCGAACTCAAGATCGCTATTTTTGACCCGGCTTGCCAATACTTTTATCTGCGAGAATGATTACAAGTTTTTCAATAAAGGAATTCTTCCAAAAATCAAACTACATCTTGGAAGGCTTTATCTTTCTGACACCATCTCCCAGCAGGCTCAATTTCTCAGAAACGTTATTTTCCCATCCGATTTCCTGTACATTAACCTCCCGGATCGATACTTTCTCTTTTATTTTCTTTTCAGGCCTTATTTTTGGTTTTTCAGATGGTTTACGGATATAGAACCCGTGAAAAAAAGATTGGATTAAAAATGATCAATTGCCCAGAACAAATAAGCTCGACAACTCTGGCCCCCTGCTGCCGGGTTATAACGCCCAGGCTGCAAGATTATCAGAAAACACCGTGACATATCCCTTTTCAATCGCATCCGGTGAAGTGAGGCGATCTGTGGAAAAAAGTCCGGGGATCGTTATTACAGCGATTGATATGTCTTGTAATCGTTCACGGATTCCACGGACAATTTTATCCATCCCAAACAGGTCCACTGAAAATGTTTTTTTACACGGGCCGGTATCTTTCAAGCACCAACTCCCGGTAAATGTATCCGAAGGGATGAACGCTTTTTTAAGCCTTCTGCGTATTTTCCCTGCCACAATTGTCGGGCAAGCATTTCCTTGCTCGGAGGCAAAGTATGACAACCAGAATGGTATGGGTGCATTAGGCGATTCTTTTTTTCATGGGATCATACACCTGATCTAATCTGTCAAGTTGCCCAGCGTATCAGCCAGGGGGGCGAGATGGCCTTCGTAGTGTTGCCAGTGTCTGCGTTTGTCTCCGGAGATAGGCCGGCGCACCTGTACTGCGCTGGCGGTGCGCACCGGCCGCTTCACCCGGTGAAATTCAAGACAACTCGGTTCCCAGTCCAAACCGCACAGCTTGATTAAGCGCCTTATTTGGTCTTCAGGCTCGGCAATCAGCTCTTCATAAACCACCTCGATCAAACGGCCCTGTGGCAACAGCGTTTCCCATTTTGCCATCATCTCGGTATAACCGAGATATGAACGCCCGATGGATGTCAGGTCACTGTCAGCCACCGAAGGCACTGCAAAGTTGGTAACAAAAGTAGAAAAACAGGTGGCCATAGCATTGCGTGTGCAATGCAGGATTACCGCATCGGGATAGATCGTATGTATCAAGCCCAGATGCATAAAATTCCGAGGCATCTTGTCCACAACCCGTTCCGCCCCCGAACAATGGAATTCCAGCGCAGCCTCGTAACGGTCACGAAGTTTTTTCCGCCCGGCCTGATTCAGGCTGGAGACACCTGCAGGATAATCCCCTTCTGCGTTAAACTCGGAAACCATAATGGAGATGTCACCGAGCTCTCCCGCACCCTGAACCTTGGAATGGGCGCAAAGAATCTGTTCCACCAGCGTGGTTCCGGACCGCGGCATTCCGACAATAAAAATAGGCCGGGCGGGCTGTGCCGCAGACGTCGCCGCCAGAGATTCCGGAGAGAATCCGTCAACGATATGACTAAACCCAAAACAAGCGCATTTATAAAAATAATGGGCTCATCCCCGCCTAGTTAGAAATCCATATTGAGTAATTTTTTTCTGG
>MDTD01057653.1_pt1 | contig 10854 bp, 10 predicted proteins | sample 811221 | NCBI WGS metagenome assembly MDTD01 (sample SAMN05326646, study PRJNA326480) | marine metagenome | isolation source: seawater | place: Pacific Ocean: South West | collected 2011
CCGGCATCGGTGATCGCATGCGGGGTCACCGGCAGCAGCGGTTCCGACAGCACCCGCGCGATCTCGGCCTCTGGTTGATGGGAAAGCAGGAGTTTCGGTGCGCCGCCGGAGTTCAGCGGCAGGGTGCCGCCGACCGGCCACCAGTGCACTTCCATGCCCTGCATGTCGTGGATGCGTTCAAGGCAAAGCGCGGAGTGGTTCCGGTAGACCGACAGGAAGGTGGTCAGATGCAACTCGTTGGCGATGGCCGTCAGTTCCGGAACCGCGACCGAGCGCAGGTCGAAATCGTCGACGACGCTGGCGGCCAGTTCGCGCAGCAGGCGCCCGAGACCATAGCGCTGCGAAGCCGGATCCTGCACGATCAGCCCTGAATTCATCATGGTCAGAAGCAGGCGCCGGGTCGTGCCCTTGTCGAGGCCTGCGGCTGAGGAAACCTCCGCAAGCGACTGTTTCGGCTGGTTCTTGAACGTCCGCAGGATATCGGCGGCACGGGTCACCGCGCGCACATTGCCCGAATTTCGTTCCTGCTGCTCCATGCTTCTCCCAGACCCTCCCGAGCACGCCGCGCCAAGCCCGTTGGGGCGCGGTTTCGCAGATACTATCCATTGCAAGGGAAGGCAATTTGTCAATACCGTTTCACGATATGAAACGCATTTTGTCTGTTGACACGATTTCGAGACACTGTTTAGCTGACCGGGAGGACAGGGAGGAACGGGTTCATGCCGGCATGGCAGGTGGGAGACGTGACGATTGAGCGGGTCGAGGAGTTTTCCTCGCCGGGCTTTCACCCGTCGCAACAGTTCCCGGATTTCGATCCCTCGATTTTCGATACATTTCCGGAACTCCGCGATATCGACCGGATCGATCCGCAAACCGGCAGCACCTTTGCCAGCATCCACGCCTGGCTTGTGCGCCACGGCGGCGAGATCATCCTGGTCGACACGGCGACCGGCAACGGCAAGGAACGGCTCGATCCGAAGTTCGGCCGCTTCCACATGCTCGACACCGACTTCCTGGGCGAACTGGCACGCCATGGCGTGAAGCCGGAAGACGTCGACGTGGTCGTCAACACGCACATGCATGTCGACCATTCCGGCTGGAACACCCGTCTCGTGGATGGCCGTTGGGTGCCGACCTTTCCCAATGCCCGCTACGTCTTCGGCCGCGACGAATATGCCAACTGGCAGCCCGGCGGCGTCACGGCCCTTGCCCAGCCGGAAGGCCGGCCCGTCATCGTCGACAGCATCGAACCCGTGGTCGAGGCCGGTCTTGTCGACTGGGTCGGCGACGGCGACGAGTTGCGACCGGGCATGACATTCCGCGCGGCGCCGGGGCACACCAGCGGCCAGCTTGTGCTGGAGGTCGTCTCGGACGGCCAGATGGCCATCTTCACCGGCGATTGCATGCACCGGGCGATGCAGGTCTTCAAGCCGGATCTCAACTGTTTCCTTTGCGAGGACAACACCCTGGCGCCGGTGACGCGGGCGCGCCTGCTGGAGCGCTGCGCGGACAATGACGCGCTGATCTTTCCGGCCCACTTCGACCGGCCGCATGCCGGACGCATCGCGCGGCGCGCGGATGGCGGTTTCCGCTTCATCCCCGTGGCGCCGCAAGACCGAGACGAGAAGGAATGAACCCCATGGCCGATGCCCAGTTGACACCGGATGCCGTTTCCGCAGCACTTGCCGAATTGTCGGCCTTTGCGGACTGTGCCTTCCGGGGTGACGACGCGACGCGCGACTACTATGCCAACGATGTCTTCTGGCAGCCCGGCATCCGCCCGCTCGGCGTGGCCATGCCCGAAACGGCACAAGCCGCGGCGGCGGCTGTCGGCATTTGCACGCGCGCCGGAATCGCCATCGTGCCGCGTGGCGGCGGCATGTCCTACACCAAGGGCTATCTTCCCGCCCACGAGAACGCTGTCGTCTTCGACATGCGCAAGCTGGCGCGCGTCGTCGAGGTGAATGCCGATGACCTTTACATCACCGTCGAGGCCGGCTGCACCTGGGAACAGGTCAACGCGGCACTGGAAAAGACTGGGCTGAGGACCGGCTACTGGGGCCCGCTGTCGGGCGTGAATGCCACGGTCGGCGGCGCGCTGTCGCAGAACAGCGCCTTCTTCGGCTCGGCGCTCAATGCCACCGTCGCCGAATCCGTGATCGGCCTGGAAGTGATCCTCGCCAATGGCGAACGCGTGCGCACGGGATCGGGCGGCAGGCGCGGCGCAAAGCCGTTCAGCCGCGAAGGCGGGCCGGACATGACCGGACTGTTCCTTGGCGACAACGGCGCGCTCGGCCTGAAATGCGCCGCGACGCTGCGTCTGTGGCCGGCTCCCGCGGAAGTCGACTACCTGTCCTTCGGTTTCCCAACCATGGCCGACATGGCTGCCGTCCAGGTGGGTCTGGCGCGCGAACGCCTGGTGTCGGAAGGTTTCGGCATCGACCGGACGAAAGCCTCTCACTCGGCCTCGGTCAACCGCATTTCCGATGGTCTCAAGACACTCGGCAACCTGGTGCGCGGCGGCAAGACGGTCGCGTCCGGTATCAAGGATGCCGCGCGCGCTGCCGCCGGTGGCGCGTCCTTCCTCAAGGACCATGCCTATACGCTCCACCTGGTTCTGGAAGGCCGCAACGCGGAGGAACTGAAGACATCCATGGCAAGGGCGCGCGCCATCGGCACGGCGCATGGCGTGGAGATCGAGAACACCGTGCCCAAGGTCATGCGCTCCAAGCCCTTCAGCCCGGTGCGCGGCATGCTCGGGCTCAATGGCGAGCGCTGGGTTCCCATCCATGCGGTTTTCCCGATGGGCGACTGGAAGCGCGTGGTGGAGGCCAACGACGCCTTCTTCGCCGAGCGCAAGGCGGAGATGGAGCGCCATGGCATCGTCTATTCGGTGATGACGATGACGGTTGGCGGCGAGTTCTTCATCGAACCGGCCTTCTACTGGAACGACGAGATCACGCCGCTTCATGCCGAAAGCCTCGGCGAGGATGTGGTCCGTCCCTGGCGCAACCGGCCGGCCAACGAGGCGGCGCGCGAGGCGGTCGCAGAACTGCGCGCGGCAACCCAGGACCTTTATATCTCGCTGGGCGGCGTCAACTGGCAGGTCGCCCGCGACTATCCGTTCCGGTCGGTGCTGGAGCCTGCGACCTGGGCGCTCCTGCAAGCGGTCAAGGATGCGGTCGATCCGGACGGGCTGATGAATCCGGGCTCGCTCGGGCTCGGGTCCGAAAACCAGCGATAAGCAATCGACCGGCGCGTCAACACGCCGGCGGGAGGAGATGGCATGGGTCATACGATAACCGAAAAGATCCTGGCGCGGGCCGCGGGCCTGCCCAGCGTGCGCGCGGGCGACGAGATCATGGCGAAACCCGATTTCGTGCTCGCCTACGACTTTCCCGGCTACACGGACGTCTACTTCAAGCAGATGAAGGAGGAGTTCGGCATCGACAAGGTGGCAGAACCGGAGCGCTACGGCATCTTCATCGATCACATGGTTCCCGTCGCCACGCCCAAGGAAGAGGAACTGCACGAAGGCACCCGCAAGTGGTGCGCGGAAAACGGCGTCGAACTGTTCGAGCGCCGCGGTATCGGCCACCAGGTGGCAGCCGAGGTCGGCTTTGCCACGCCCGGCGCGTTTGTGGTCCATTTCGACGGCCATATCAGCCAGTTGGGCACCTATGGCACGCTCGGCATCGGCATGCGGCGCAACGTGCTGGAAGCCTTCGTGCGCGAGAAGGTCTCCATCAAGGTTCCCGAAACCGTGCGGGTGAACCTCACCGGCACGCTGAGGCCCGGCGTCATGGCGCGCGACGTCTTTCACCACATCGTCCGCGTGCTCGGCCCGGCCTCCTGCCGTTTCCAGGTCATGGAACTGGGCGGCGACGGCCTGGAGGGCCTGACGACCGAAGGCATCCAGTCGATCACCTGCCTGGCGATGTTCACGGGCGCCCTGACCGCCATCGTCAACCCGGACCAGAAGCGGCTCGACTATGCGCTGCCGCGCGCCCGCAAGAAACTGGAGCCGGTCTACAGCGATCCTGACGCCAACTACGCGGCGGTCCATGAAATCGACCTGTCGGAACTGGAGCCCATCGTTGTCGTGCCGCCGACCCCGGCCAATACGCGCAACCTGTCCGACTATGCCGGGCTGGAGGTGCAGACCGGCTATCTGGGATCGTGCGCGTCCGGCCGCCTGGAAGACATCGAGATCGCCGCGAAGATACTGGAGGGCAGGCGGGTCAAGACGGGCTTCAGCCTGCATGTCATTCCCACCAGCCAGGAGATCATGGCCGAGGCCGCGCGGCGCGGTTACATCTCCACGCTTGTCGAGGCCGGCGCCTTCGTCTCCTCGCCAAGCTGCGACTACTGCTTCGGCCGCATCGCGACGATGACGGAGAACCAGCGCGCGGTGTCCACGGGCACGCTGAACGTGAAGGGTCGCATGGGAAGCCCGGATTCCGAGATTTACCTGTGCAATGCCGCTGCCGTCGCGGCTTCGGCGATCGAGGGGCGGATCACCGACCCCCGCAAGTATCTGTGAGGTCCGCCATGGGATTGCAGAACCTCAAGGGGCGCGTTGCCTTCATCTTCGAGGAAGACGACTTCGACGTCGACCAGATCGTCGGCGTCAAGAACATCAAGATCCAGGATCTCGACGAACTCGCCGGCCTGGCCATGAAGTCCTACGATCCGGACTTCGCCAGCCAGGTGCGCAAGGGCGACGTGATCGTCGGCGGCTGGAATTTCGGCTACGGCCACCCGCATTATCCGCCGATGAAGGCTCTGCGCCATCTCGGCGTCGCCGGCGTGATCGCCGAGTCCTTTTCGCCCGGCTACTGGCGCGGCGAGATATCGATGGGCTTCCCGCAATGCAGTTGTCCCGGCATCCGCGCTGCGGTGAACCGCTGGGACGAGATCGAGGTGGACTGGCAGGCAGGCGTCGTGCGCAACCTTACGCAAGGCACCGAAATCGCCTTCGAGCCCATGGCCCAGAGCGATGCGCTGATGCTCGAAGCCGGCGGCCTGCTCCCGTACCTGAAGATGAACCCGGCCGGCTGAGGCCCCAACGAGAGGTATCCCCCATGGCACGCAAGCCTGACCTGAAAGCCCGCGCCACGGCCCAGAAGACCGTCTGGGCAGCCGGCGCCTATGACGCGCTTTCCGCCAAGTTCATCCAGCATGCCGGCTTCGATGCCGTCATGACATCCGGCTTCGGCATTTCGGCGAGCCATCTCGGCCAGCCCGATGCCGAACTCTACACCATGTCGGAAAATCTCGCCGTCACCCGGCACGTGGTCAACGCCGTCGATGTGCCGGTGATCGCCGACATCGACACCGGCTACGGCAACGCGATCAACGTCATGCGCACCGTGCGCGAATTCGAGGCCGCCGGCGTCACGGCGGTGATCCTGGAAGACCAGGTGGCGCCCAAGCGCTGCCCGATCTGCGTGGCCGGCGTGGAGGTCATCCCGCTCGACGAGGGCATCGCCAAGATCGAGGCCGCCGCCGCCGCCCGCCAGGACCCCAACATGCTGATCATCGCGCGCACCGACGTTGTCGACCATGCCGAGGCGATCGAGCGCGGCAAGGCCTATGCGAAGGCCGGCGCCGACATCATCCAGCCGATCTCGAAATGCTTCAATTCCATCGAGGGCCTGCGGGCCATGCGCGAGGGCTGCGGCGTGCCGCTCTCGCTCCAGGTGCTGGGCTGGCTGGAGAAGGACCTGTCGCCCGAGGAAATCGAGAGCGTGGCCGGCATCGCCACCTTCCCGCTCGTGCCCCTCATGACGGTCGCCCATGCGCTGCAGGAGAACCTGGCGCAACTGGCCCGCACGCGCTCGTCGAAGAACCTGCCGCGGCCGGTCACGGGCCACAATGAATTCATCGACTTCATCGGCTTCGGCGAGGTGGAGGAACTGCAGCTGAAATACCTTCGCGCCGGATGAACCCATCACCGGCACGTTACACTCGTGTTCAACAGGGAGGACTTTGAAATGAAGAAGACCAGATGGTTGTTGACTGCCGCGGCCGCCGTGCTCGCGGGCAGCATTTTCGGGGCCAGCGCCCAGGACAAGGAGCCGGTGCGCATCGGTACCATCGCGCCCCTGTCGGGTCCCGGCGCTTTCGACGGACAGCTTGCCGTGGAAGGCATGGAGGCCATGGCCGCCCTCATCAACGAGAATGGCGGCGTCCTTGGCGGGCGCATGCTCGAACTCGTCAAGTATGACGACAAGGGCAACCCGGAGGAAGGTGTCAGCGCCGCAAAGCGCGCCATCGAGCAGGATGACGTCGACGTCATCGTCGGCGGCTGGTTCTCCTCCGTCGCATTGACGATGAAGGAGGTCACCCGCGACCGCATCCTCAACATCATGACCAGCACCCAGCATCCCAACACGACGAAGGAAGGGCACAAGCTCCTTTTCCGGCTCAATGCCACGTCGACGATGATGTCGGACACCTATTCCAGGTTCATCTGCGACAAGATGGGGCTGAAGAACATCGCCTTCATCACCATCAATGACGACTACGGCCGCCTGGAGGTGGAGAACTACCGCAAGCTGCTCGACACCTGCGGTATCGAGGTGCTCGGCAACGAGTTCTACAACAAGGAAGACACCGACTTCACCACGGCCCTGACCAAGCTGAAGGCGCTCAATCCCGACGCCATCTACGTCTCGGCCATCAACACCGCCCAGGGCGCCACCATCTACCGCCAGATCAAGCAGACCGGCTACCAGGGCACGACCATCGCCTCGGCCGGCAACATGAACCCGAAGCTGGTGGAACTCTCCGGCCGTTCGCTGGAAGGCGTCTACTCGGTGTCGCTCTATGCGCCCGACAGCGAGAACGAGCGCCTGAAGGCCTGGGTCGAGCAGTATGGCGAGATGTTCTCCAACGAACCGGCCTTCATCGGCACGCTCGGCGCGCAGGCCGTCGAACTGATCGCCGGTGCCATGGACGAGGTCGGCAGCGCCCGCGACTACGAGAAGCTGGCCGCTGCGCTGCGGGGCCGTTCCTGGGATACGCTGCTCGGCACCATCACCTTCGATGACATCGGCCAGGCCCAGCAGAACATCTACCTGGTCCAGGTCAAAGACGGGAAGATCACCTCCGTGAAGGAGTGACACCGTGAACCATGGGCGCGCGCGATGCAGCGCGCGCCCGTCACCGGATTGGGGGGAACCCGTGGACTATATCGTTCTTGCACAGCAGATCGCCAACGGCCTGGTCAACGGGATGACCTACGTGCTCATCGCGACCGGCCTGACGCTCGTTTTCGGCGTGCTGCACATCATCAATTTCGCGCATGGCGAATTCTACATGCTGGGCGCCTTCTTCACCTATTTCGCAGCCCAGCTTCTCGGCCTCGACTATATCTCGGCGGCCGTGGTCGCCACGCTGGCCGTCGCCGCGCTCGGCATCCTGGCCAACCGGCTGTTCTTCTGGCCGCTGCGGCGCGAGCATGAGTTCACGATCCTCCTGTCCAGCCTCGGTCTTGCGCTCCTGCTGACCAATGGCGGCGAACTGCTGTTCGGCGCCGACCCGAAATATGTCGACAGCCCCTTTGCCGACAGCATCGTCCAGGCAGGGCAGCTCGTCGTCACCCAGCAGCGCGTCCTGATCTTCGTGGTCGGCGCGGTCATCCTGCTGGCGCTCAATCTCTTCATCCGCCATTCGCGCATGGGCAAGATGATGCGCGCCACGGCCCAGAATCCGGAAGGTGCGGCGCTGACCGGCGTCAACATCAGGCAGGTCTACACGGTCACCTTCGTGCTGGCCTGCGGCCTTGCAGCGCTCGCCGGAGCGCTCGTCGGCCCGACCGCCATGATCTTCCCGACGGTGGGAAGCTGGGCCGTCCTCAAGGGCTTCATCGTCGTCATCCTTGGCGGACTCGGCAGCATTCCCGGCGCGCTGATCGGCGGCCTGTCGCTCGGCGTCATCGAGGCGCTGGCCGGCGGCTACATCTCGCTCGGCTTCGCCCAGGCGATCGGCTACGCCATCATCATCATCGTCCTGCTCTGGCGCCCCCAGGGCCTGTTCGGAACCGCGCGGAGGACATGATCATGTCGAACCGGATCTTTCTTCCGCTGGTCATCGCGCTGGCGCTGGCCGTTCCGTTCTTCACGGCCAACACCTATTTCCACCACCTCATGGTGTTGTGGATGCTGTTCTCGCTGCTGGCGCTGAGCCTCAACGTGATCATCGGCTATATCGGGGAACTGAGCTTCGGCCATGCCGCATTTTTCGGCATCGGCGCCTATACCGCCGCGATCGTGGGGATGAACTTCGGACTTGCCGGCATTCCCGGCCTCCTGCTGGCAGCCGTCATGGCCGGCCTGTTCGGCTTCGTGATCGGTTATGTTTCGCTGCGCATCGTCGGGCCGCAATTCGCGATCCTGACGCTGGGCTTCGGCTCCATCATCTACACCATCACCAATTACTGGGTGGACCTGACGCGCGGGCCGATGGGCATTTCCAACATCCAGCCGCTGGGCCTGTGGGGCGAGGGCGGCGTGGCGCTGACCGGCGCGCGGGGCTACTACTACCTGACGCTCTTCCTCGTCATCGCCTTCGCCTATGCCTGCCATGCCCTGCTGAACAGCCGCACGGGCCGCGCCTTCATCGCCACCCGCGAGAACGCGCCGCTCGCCGCCTCGCTCGGCATCGATGTCTTCCGCATCAAGCTGCTCGGCTTCGTGGTCGCCACCGCCGTGGCCGGCGTGGCCGGCGCCGTCTATGCCCACTATCTCACCGTCATCACGCCCGACGTGATGAGCCTGCAATATGTCGCGGCGCTGATCATCATGGTCATTGTCGGCGGGCGAGGCACCATCGCCGGGCCGATCATCGGCGCGCTGATCTATGTCGTCCTTCTGGAACTGCTGCGCGCGCTCGGCCCCCTGCGCCTCGTCATCTTCGCCGCGCTGCTCACCGCATCCGTGATCTTCCTGCCCGGCGGCATCGTCAGCCTCTGGCGCCGACTGACCGGAGAGGAAACCAAGCCACGGGAGGCCGCGGAATGAACGCAGAAACCATTCTTTCCGTAGCCGGGCTGACCAAGGCCTTCGGTGGCCTGACCGCCGTCAAGGATGTCGACCTGGAACTGAACCGGGGCGAGATCCTCGGCGTCATCGGCCCGAACGGCGCCGGCAAGACGACGTTCTTCAATGTCATCGCCGGTTCCATGCCGCCGACCGCCGGAACCGTGCATTTCAAGGGCACCGACTGCACCGGCATGCGCGCGGACCGCATGGCGCGGCTAGGCATGACGCGGACCTTCCAGATCACCAGCCTTTTCCCGGCCCTGTCGGTGATCGAGAACGTGCGCGCGGCGACCTACCGCTTCACGAAGACCGGATGGATCAGCTCGATCCTGCGCAACGGCGCCTGGCGCGACGAGGAGGCGGCAGTCGACCGCGCCGCCATCGAGGCGCTGGAATTCGTCGACCTGGCCCATCGCGCCGACGCCAACGCCGAGGCGCTCTCCTATGGCGAACAGCGCCGGCTGGAAATCGCCATCGCCATTGCCGCCAAGCCCGACCTTCTGCTGCTCGACGAACCGGCGGCCGGCATGAACCCGGAGGAAGGTCAGCGCCTCGTCGCCATGATCCGCGGCATCCGCGACACCGGCATCTCCATCCTCCTTGTCGAACACCACATGCGCGTCGTGATGGGTGTGTGCGACCGCGTCGCCGTCATCGACCATGGCGAGAAGATCGCCGACGGCAAGCCCGCCGATGTCGTCAACAATCCCGATGTCATCCGGGTCTATCTCGGAAGGGAGGCCGTCAATGCTTGAGATCAGCGACATCGTCGTGCGCTATGGCCGGCGCGAGGTGATCCACAACCTGTCGCTCACGGTTGCCGAGGGCGAGGCCGTGACGCTTGTCGGTTCGAACGGTGCGGGCAAGACGACGACGCTCAAGACCATTTCCGGCATGCTGAGGCCCGTATCCGGCACCATCACCTTCGACGGCCAGCGCATCGACCGCATGGAACCCCATGACATCATCGCGCTCGGCGTGGTGCAGGTGCCCGAAGGCCGGCTGCTGTTTCCCGACATGACGGTCTACGAGCATATCGAACTCGGTGCGTCGCGGGCGCGCAGCGGCGGGCTGTCGTTCTCCGAACGGGTCGACTGGGTGCACCAGTTGTTCCCCATCCTGCTGGAGCGGCGCGACCAGAAGGCCGGCACCATGTCCGGCGGACAGCAGCAGATGCTGGCCATCGCACGCGGCCTCATGGCCAATCCGCGCTGCCTGATGCTCGACGAGCCATCGCTCGGCCTGGCGCCCATCCTGGTCGATCTGCTGGAGGACACCATCCGCAGCCTCAACGAGACGGGCATGACCGTGCTTCTGGTCGAGCAGCGCGTCGATCTTGCGCTGCGGCTGGCCAGGCGCGGCTATGTGCTGGAAACCGGAAAGGTCGTGCTGGAGGATTCCGCCGCGTCGCTCCTCTCCGACCCCCGCGTCAAGACCGCCTATCTGGGCATCTGAACGGAGCGATGACATGAACGCGCCGACGCCGCATTACGTCACGACTTCAGCCGGGCAGATCCGCCTGTGGCAGGCCGGGGAGGGGGAGAACCTCGTCGTCCTGCCAGGACTGATCAATGCCGCCGAGGCCATTGCGGGACGCGTCGCCCGCGCCTGTCCGGGCTGGCGGGTCACGGTCCCGGAACTGCCGGGCATCGGCGGTTCGTCCGGCATCGATCCGGCCGATGCGGAAACCTGTGCCGGCGCGCTGGCCGAGGCACTCGGCTGGATGACGCGCCCCGTGCGCGCCATTGCCGGGCTCGACCTGTCCGCGCCCCTTGCCGCCATGCTCGGCGAGCGGCTGCAGGCCACC
>MDTD01127579.1_pt1 | contig 10854 bp, 12 predicted proteins | sample 811221 | NCBI WGS metagenome assembly MDTD01 (sample SAMN05326646, study PRJNA326480) | marine metagenome | isolation source: seawater | place: Pacific Ocean: South West | collected 2011
ATTAAATTAAAATGGGTAACTGGTGAAAACAGAATTTTTTTCATGAAAAAAGGGGTGCCGTCGCACCCCAGTATAGTATCTAGATATTGATTGTCTACTCTACAATCAGAAGTTGTACTTGACACCCAGTTTACCACCAACGCCGAAGTCATCGTCGTCATCAGCAGTCAGGAAGGAAACCTCGCCATATGCACTCAGTGCATCGCTGACGGGAATACCCAGACCTGCTTTACCAGAGAACTGAGTTTCGGTGTCAACGCCATCAACAGCCACGATCGCAGGACCAGCCTGGACGTAGTATGAAGCAGCACCAACTTCTCCCTCGTAGCCTACGTGGATGTCTGTGGTCGTTGAAGTGTAGTCGTCTCCAACCCAACCAGCATTTGCTTCCACGTTAACGTAGGGACCTGCAAGGGCAGCGCCTGCGGACATTGACAGAGCAGCAGTTGCCGCGAATACAGATTTGATCATTTGTTTTTACCTCTTAGTTTACTTGCGGAATGGATACCCGCAGATGGAAGGGGAATCGACAACTCCCCGTTGTATCCTTTTGTAACGGAAATTACCGTAAGACAAAAGGTTAAGTATTTATACTAACAGAATCTTAAGAAACTGTCAAGAGGTGGGGTTTGCCGCCTCTTGTGCTGCTCTCTGAGCAGCAGAGTTCTCGGTGACTCGACCGAGGTAAGGATCATAGTTCATCCAGTCTCGGATGTCAACTGATGGTCCTTGCTGTTGCCAATAATTAGATAATGCAGTCCATGGACCCTGATGGAAGACTCCAATATGTTCTGCATGAATGGTAGATCCCAATGTCAGGTTATACAAGAACAGAGGAATAGTGTAAGTTTTACCAGTCTCCAAGATCGTATCTTCAGACACTGCTCTGGGTTTAACACCATTATCAAGTTTCCACTTATTACCACGCATATGATTTTTCAAGACCTTTGCTGCATGGTGTCGAGTAATCAAATACACAGCAGCAGAAAAGTCATTGATAAACTTATGGTGGAGTTTTACATGGATATCACCAGTACATATAGTGGTTAACTGTAAACAATCCCAGTCATATGGTGCCAGACCAATAAACTCTTTCCACGTAAAGTTCCAATGCTTCACCGTAGAAAAGTCAACATCATCCTCAACGATCATACAATAATCGTCATCAGTCTCCTCATAGAAAGTCTTAATTGCTTTTAGATGAGACATACAACATCCCAATTCTGCCTGACTTACATTGTCAGGAATTCTACCTTTCAGATGTTCTGATGCATCATCCTCTCTTGCATCATATCCAGCAATACGAGTATGATTATTAATTTCCCAATACTCAAACTGCTTCTCCATATACTCACGTCTATCAACGTCAGCATCAAGATTTAACCAGTAAATATGAGGAAGTCCTTGCAGTTTAAAAACGGACTTGTTCTTATCCATCTTGTCAAAGTCTGATCCATTCATTAGGAATTACATCTTCAGTATTGTGGTCTTTTGTATATCCTTGAGTACCAAACCATTGCTTAGGGGCAATGACTTTCTTATCTTTATTAGCAGACAACCATGCACCCCACCAGGAATAAGTGGAGTTTGCAATGATAAAATCATCACACAGTGACATCAGACATAGATCAACACGATTATCATCATTCTCAGAAATCATGAAATGCTCTCCAGAAAAGAGTTCTTGCTCGTTACACCATGCAGGATCATCAGAAAAAACAATCACATTGCGATGTGCCTCAAAGTGAGACAGTGCCTCCTTGTAGTAATCAAGAGTGCATGGCGGATGATTAGCAGAGTTAATTACATAATCAGTGCGACGAACATGAAGTGCAACAGGATTCTCTACATCTTCAATCATCTCCTTACATGGTGCAAGAATATCATCTTTAAATGTAAAGTCCTCACGGACTTCATCTTCAATGTGCTTAAAGTATTTTTCCGTTTGGAAATATCCTTGCAACGTCACATTATCAGGACACTCGTCAAAGAATTGCTGATCGAAGTTATGAACTCTCTCAGACAATGTTGGTGCATTAAAAAGACCTGTCCGAACTTTTAAATCAAAAGAATCAAACAATTCTGTTCGCAACATGTTCCCAATACCATCATCGACGGCATCAGGATGATAGGCAATCATGTAATCATAACCATGATGTTTTGCAATACCTTTTAGAGAGGCATACTGAAACATCTGGTTGGCAAGTCTTCCCATCCTACCAAGGGCATTAAATCCTATCATTGACGTGCTTTCAAGTAGTCCTGATCACTATAATACTCCTCAAGTTGCTCTTTGTCAAACTCAATCAAAGTATCATGCAAACTCTTATTATGTTCGATGAAAGGATTAGTGAACCAAGAATTATCAGTTCTTGCATGTTCCATGTGATATACATGTGCATCTAATCTATACACATTATATCCTAGTTTATGGAATCTAAAGTATCTTTCATCATCCTCATATCCATATGCAATAAAGTTCTCATTTTCTAATCCACCCTCAATATATTTTTTGGTAGAAAAGAATTGACAGAATCCATATTTTGCATCATAGACTCTAGACCTCTTTCTAAGAACAGAAAGATCATAGTCTTCATTGATAAATTCAGAAACTAATTCATCTGTAGCAAAAATCTGATATTGCCAGTCCCCATCACCATAGGGATAGACAACATCACATTCACCAGAAAGAATCTTTTCTTCTGATGTAACATATGATTCTAGTGGCAAAATGATGTCACAATCATAATTTACCACTACATCTGTGGTAGTCATCATGACCATATCATTTAACAGTCTAGTTCGATGAAAATAATTCTTATCATTCTCCTCAAAAATATGAGTTAGTCTGTCTGCTTTATCACCAACACATTCCCGAATTTGCGGTAAAGCTTTCTCAGCAAACACCGAAGTCTTATCGGACTCTTTGACAATGATTTTACAATCAGTATTATCAAGAAGATAGATTGAACTTACAATTACATTTCTAAGTCTATCATCACTCTCAATCCTGAGAGACATGATAAAAGTTGTATTAGTTAATTTCATTTTCTGCAGTAGTGTATTTGGTGTCTATATCATCATTGAGGTCTCCTCGGATCCAACCCTCTGGGAAGAAATCCTTCATATACTTATAAGAGTCACAACGATTAGTAAAGTCTGGACCAAAATAAGGGAACTGACAAACAATCTTTTTATCCTGACTCTTCTGCAACCATGCTCCCCACCAACCAAAGGTTGTATTGGGAACGATAGCACCGCTACACAGAGACATAAGGCATAGATCAACCCATGGAGACAAACTATACTCCAACTTACCACGACCGTTCCAGACAGCGTTAGGAGAGTATTCTCGTTGCTCTGACAGAAGGAAACGATCCTGCTTAAACAATTCCTGTTCTTTTACCCAATCAAGTTTATCTGTCAGGATGAGTACAGGTGTATCTTTGGAGAAGTGCTCCTCAAGCATTCTCTCATACCAACTAATTGATGCGACAGGAAACTGGTTAGGTCTACCCGTTGCATCAACACGACGAACATGGAGAAAGATTAAATCATCATACTGGTCTGTGAACTCTTTACAGGGTCCATAGATGTCATCAATAAACTCAAAGTCCTCTCTGATTTCATCCTCAATATGCTTGAAGTATTTCTCAGATTGTCTGAATCCATCAATGTTTACGTTATCAGGACAGTTCTCGAATGTTTCCTCATCAAAGTCAAAGTTAGGTTCATTTAAAGTCGGACCATTGACATATCCAAAGTTCTTCAGATGTGGGAGTTTAAATCCCTCAAAGATATTATAGTCAGCCATACGATTGGTATCCCGATCTTTTGGCGGAATACACCAATCATATCCATGCTTTGCTGCAATACCTCTTAGAGCAGCATACTCGAACATTTGATTGCCAAGTCTGCCGTTAATACCAAGTCTGTTATATCCGATCATATTAATTACTCAAAACGTCAAGGACTCTGATGATTTGTTTCTTAGAACCAATTGTGATCCTAACACAGTCATCTAGGTTTGTAAAAGAACTTCTATCCCTAATAAGAATTTTATTCTCTTTCATCTTCTTCAGAACTTCTTCTGAATTTGGAGTCTTGACTAAAACAAAGTTAGCATGACTTTCAATGGCAGTGTATTCCGAAGGTAGATTGTCAATGAAGAATCTCTTGGAATCATTCATCTCATCAATCCTTGCATCCAGATAATCAATATCATTCAGAACTGCAATACCACAGAGTTGTGCAAGTGCATTAACAGTTTTACCATTACGAATTTTTCTCAAATGGAAAAGAAGATCGGGGTGTGCCATGACATATCCCAGTCTGACAGCAGCCAATCCAAATGCCTTTGAGAAGGTTCTAGTGACAATCAAGTTCTTATGCGAGATCACAAGATGGCAACATGATTGTTTTGCAAACTCATAATATGCCTCATCAACAACAAACAAAGTGTCTGGGCATGAGGTAATTAGATGTTCGATTACATCAACACCAATCAACTTACCAGTTGGATTGTTTGGGTTGACAAGATAAACCACATCAGATTTTGAGCAATGATTAAAATCATAGTGATGTTTACCCAAAGGTTCGATGATCTGAACCCTTTTGTAATTGTCAGTATTGATAGAAATAAAAGTATCCTCCTGCGTGTAAGAAGGCGGATACGATAATACCTTAGTGTCCTTATCTACAAACACGGTGAAGATGTCTTTCAGACCATCATCAGATCCGTTGTATACGTCGATAAAGTCTACTGGAAGAGAGACGTACTTAGACAACTCCTCCTTTAGTTTTGTGGCAGTAATGTCTGGATATCTTTCATAACGATAGAAAGTCTTCATCACCTCAAAAACTTTATTTGAAGGAGGAAACTCTGACTCATTCCAATCAAAACATTCCCAGTCAGGAGAGAGACTAGATCTCCCTCCTACGTTATAGGGTTTTAGTGCGTTTACACTCTCTCGGTTATTGATCATCAATCAGGTAACGAACTTGGTACGGTGAAGACAGCATCAGAAGAAAAGATTCCCCAGTTGTCAACAAAATCTTTTTCACCCATCTTAAGTGTAGCATACTTTTTAGATGGATGCATGAACACTACAAGGTCAGTTCTGTCAACACATTCCTGTGCAGACACACACTTCTGAATATGATCATTTGCACCATTCAGATTTGTAAAGGTTTCGTCCAGTTCATCAAATGCATAGATCTCTTTCTCTTTAGAAATAAGATCATTGATAAGTCTTGACGATGGAGATCCAATAGTCACTGGAGAGTTGGGTTTAAAAGAAACACCAACAATACCAATACGATCATAGTTCTCACACTTTTTGAGGATACTCTTATATACATCTTCATTCACTTCATTTGCAAACTCAAGATGCTTTGCTTGCTTTCCTCTATCACACGCAAACTTGATAAAGGCAGAAGTGTCTCTAGGGAAGCATGTTCCGCCAAATGGAGTTCCATACCCAAAGAAGTAGGGAGAAATTCTTTTATCAATGCCGATAGTATCAGTAATTCTGTGAACATCAACATTATCCATACCTTCACAACACTCACCAAGGAAGTTGGCAAAAGTAATTTTATTGACAATGAATGCATTCAGAGCAACCTTTGCTACCTCAGTCTCTTCCAGTGTCAAGTATTTTTTAGGTGGATTATTGTCATGGAAGTGTCCCCAAATCTGAGTGACCACTCCTACGTCCTCCCAGTTATTAGCACCGACAAGGAAGAATTCTGGATTTAAGAAATCCTTGATTACATTACCAAGTCTTACAAAGTCTGGGACATATGCAAATCCAAATCCTTCTTCAAACTTTCTACCAGAGATTTTCTCTACTAGTTTGATAAGTCGTGCAATAGTTCCAGGAAGAACTGTTGATGACAAGATGATGGTATGATATTCCTTATCACTCTTCTTCAGATTAACTGCAAGGTCCGTGAGAGCAGACTCAACAAACTCTGCAGAATATCCAGTATCACCAAGTTGAGTATTAACGAGAATAATTGATGCATCAGTCTCATCTACTGCTCTCTTATATGAATCAGTAAATCCAATAAAGTTAGTTGGGTGAGGAAAGATATTACTCAGTCCTGGTTCATAGAAGGGAAGTTCATTATTACTAAGTTTATCTAAAACATACTCATTCTTATCTACTCCAAGAATCTTGTTTCCCGCCTGTGCTAAACAACAAGCAAGAGGAAGTCCAAGTTTACCAAGTCCAATAAAACTTACATTCATACCTTTTCAAAAAATAAATTGTCGTTAGATAAATCATATCCAGAATTGTCACAAAGTTGATATCCTTTGGACTTCATAAATTCTCCGTATTGATCTCCACCCTCAATACAAATTAATTTAACATTATAAACGTCAAAATCAAGATGGTCAAGGACTTCACCTTCTGATCCCTCGATGTCAAGGTTCATAAAGTCGATGTCTTTTGGTGCATTATATTTTTCAAGTAGATCCATGATAGGCATTGCATCAACAGAGTAATTTCTCTTTGAGTGCTTATCAAGCCACTCTGCATTCATTCTTTCTGGATCAAGAGATGCACATCCAATACCCATCCCGTCAGGTTCATAAAGATCAACAGACTTCAGAGTCTGATGAATTGCGCCAGGATAAAACTCAACACCCTCAACATCACCATAACATTTTTCGATGTTTTCTTTATGAACTTCCGAAGGTTCTACCAGAATTCCGCTCCAGTCATATAGACTCAAGAGTTTATAACTGAGACTCCCAGAGACTGGGCAGGCAGCAGCAATATCAATTAGATACCCACCAGTTTTCTGATTAAAATAATTAATAGTAAATTTGTCTTCATCACCACCAGACTTACACAGTTCTGCAGGCCATGTGATACGTGTTGCTCTACTAACGATGTTCCTCATCACTTCACCTCATTAATAATACTTCTGATCTTTTGAGTTCTTTCGTCTCTGGCAATCTCAGACACCTTCATCACATTGTAATCCATATCACCAAGTCTTGATCTCAAACCACTGAGAATTTCACTATGTATGTCTTCAGAGTGATCGGCATTTTGAACATACTTAAAGATAATGTTCTTTTCAGACTTCTGAATAATTTGGAACATCTTCACTGCTGGCATCTTTTTATCAATCCAACTGTAGAAGTTTACTCCAGGAAGTCTAGATCCATTAGAAGAGACCAAGATGTCACTACTACGTCCATTGATCTCCTTTACCTTACCGTTCTGCAAAACAAAAGTGTCTTCTGTTCTGTATCTGATAAGTGGCATATAGTAATTGATGAACCCAGTGGCAATCAATCCATGAGTTCCATCTCCATTGTCATAGAACTCATCCACACCATACTCTAGATTTTGATTGTAGTCTCTAGAAGACTCTATTTGGTGCATGAAAGAAACTTTTTCCATCTGACCATAATGACCACAAGGTTTAATGCCAAATACATCCTCTACCTTGTCATACCATTGATTCAGCATCTTCTCAGAAGTCACATGGATCTTCTCAATCAGATCCAACTTAAGATTGTTCTCTTCACATAGACAGGCAAGAATATATGCGGACGAAGGGTATGTGCAAATAGTCTGATAGTCGCCGGAATTAATCTTATCAATATACTTTCCGATAGTCTGATCATTAAGATGATAGGCAGACATGTAGAGACGCTTCAGTTCATAATCATAATACCAAAGAGGCGAATCACTTTCCTTTGGCACATATCGTCTCAACCAAACACTGGGAGTATCATACATCTGTGCTCCTTGCTCAAGATATGCTCGCATGTTAAATGCTGCTTCTTTCTTGAATACATCATCGTTCACATAGAACTTTAGTTTATCTCCACTAGATCCACTTGTCGTAATTGGATATCCTCTATCAGAAGAAAGATTACCTGCCACCATGGTATTATGGTTATCCATAATAATCTTTTTGGTAAGTTCAGGAAAATTCTTTAGATCATCGATTGTCCTAAAGTCTTCTGGTTTCCAATTATTATCAACAAAAATTTGCTTGTAAAATGGAACGTTCTGATAGCAATGACTCAAAAGATTTTGCATCTGCGTCAGTTGATATTCTTTTTTAGTTTCGATATCCCACTTAGAAGATTCCATCAAAAAAGAAAGGGTATTCTCATACACCTTTCCATACCTTTTAGAAAAAGGAACTGAATTATAGTAGAGTCTCTTTATAAATCCCGGAGATCTCTTTACAATTTTATTGACACTGCCCATCAAAAAAGTCCTCACTATTGATTGCTTTATCGTCGATGTAGTAAGTGGCTGCGAATTTTACTCCGGTCCTTAATGTATGAAACTTGAGTCCCCATGAACGAAGTTGATCAAACGTTCTTTCATAGTGGTTGATTTTAGAGTCACATCCTCTTGCAGTTTCTACAATGATGTGATGCCCTTCTTCCCACAACTTGTTTACCACTTCGATTCTATCACGAAATGGTTCTGCCTCAAAATACATCCATCTCTTTTCTTCCTCATTGTATGGAGGATTGCATAAAGTATGATCTAGATCAAATACGTATTTACTCATTACTCAAAACAAATTTGGGACTCATCGAAATTACCATGATAATCAGTGATGACGCAATTGTCAATCTTCATAGCAAAGTTATCTCTAATAATCGACATTCCATTCTCTGCACCAAAGAGAGCAGACATATAACTGAATGAACTGTTCGACAAGACTCTGATGTCACTCTTGGTAAGATGATATATAGAGGTCAAAGGATGCTCCCAGAGATGAAGTTTGACTGGGACATCTAGATTAGTAAAGACCTCAAAGTCCTTTTCCTCTCCCCTAGAATAGATATGAAATTCTTTTTCGATATCTGAATTCTTACTGAGGAGTTCATTCAACTTGTTGATCAAGTTGATATAGTATTGTTCCTTTGAATTACCAGGCACATACTGTTCTCTCTGAGCACTAAGATCATTATCTCTACCTTCGATGAAGTTAGTAATATGAATGCCAATATTCAGTTTATCATCATCAAAGTAATACTTACTTTCGTTGAATCTAATTCGCTTGGCAAGTGTTGAGTGATATCCAGCGTCCTTGTATGCATCAAAGTTTGCATCAGCAAAACTCTGAAGTTGTGCTGTAGGAAGTTCTACATAGATTTCATCAGCAGTCATTCTATGCTGATTAATAAATTCTACTAGAGAATTATCAATCCGTTCTGCCTTTGCGATCTTTGCATTTGATAGATCAACCTTATTAAATTGAAAGTTAAAGAAGTCTGTAACAGCATCACAGTATTCTTCTTGTGTAGAATATTCTTGATAGTGCTGAAGTCCAGTAAAAGGTCTGCCAACAAATTCTACTTGCATCATCCTCGATAGGACGTATGCATGGATCTGACATTGTGCTACAGCGCCAATTCCTTCTGTTTGATTGCCATCAGCAGGTGTATATAAAAAGATCATCAGCAACCCTCAAAGTCAGATAAGTTATCAATCGGTTCAAAAGTTATCTCTGGATTCATAATCAGAGTTCCCATAAACATATTACTAGCAGATCCAAGAACATGCTTTGTTTTACTTGCAAGTAAAACGTCAAGGAGAACATTTCTATATTCAGTTTCATATTCTTCGTCAGTCATACTGACATTTCCATCACCACGTCCACCAACCCAATCACTATCAGTTGCAAGTCTTTCTCTATCAGTAAAGATACACTTGTCACCAAACTCTTCTACGAATCTATCAACAAATGGTTGGATCTGTGTTACCAGTAAGACTGCATCATAATCATCAATTCTTTTCTTTACAGACTCAATCGCACAATCAATTACATAATTTGTGTCTGTCAGAGGTCTATTTGTTTTAGGATCTATGTAATGTGGGGTCGTTCTAAGCATGATAGATAGAACTTTTTTCCCTGCAATCAATTGCTCCTCTTGATCTACAAGTTTAGCAAACTCATCATTAAACTCAAGTTTGTTCCACTGCCTATTCAGGGCAACCGTAACTTCTTTTAAAGTTTCTAGATTATTGAACTGCTCTTTAGAGTTACCCTTTCCACCCCTATGAAGATCATCTGGGTATGCCTTTACAAATTTCTTATTTACATCGATCGGATTTGATTCTAAGTAAGTCGATTCAAGAATATTAGTATTGATTAAATCACTTTCCTTAAAAAATTTCAGGAGAAGATTACTCCCTACAATTTCTTCATAGTTGTCACACTCTGAAGAATGCAAATAACTTCTTCCTCCTGGAGGACAGGGTTCGTAATCTAGAAAATGATTACCCCCTGCACTCGTTTTATTGATCGCATGTAGTTGCAGATTTACATCGTTCTCTGGATTCTCCGCGACCAACATCCAAGCAAGTTGACAAGTCAACCCACTAAAAACTCCAGCGGAGTTTCCTACAACAATATTCATGCTCTAACCTCAATCTGTTCTTTGATCCAATTGTAAGTAATACGAATACCTTCCTCAAGTGTTTGAGAGTAATCCCAACCAAGATTCTCACGAATCAAATCATTATTAGAGTTGCGCCCACGTACACCAAGAGGTGCATCAAGTTTATGAAGTTTCTGAACATCCTTACCAGCAACCTTAGCAGCAGTATCAACCAATTGATTGATCGTAACCATTTCCTCAGATCCAATATTAACAGGACCTATGAAATCACTGTCCATTAACCGTCTAGTTGCTTCAATGCATTCGTCAATGAACAGGAAGGAACGAGTCTGTAAGCCATCTCCCCACACCTCGATTGCTCCACCCTGCTCCGGGAGGTAAGCGACTTTACGGCAGATTGCAGCTGGTGCTTTCTCTCTACCTCCTTCCCAGGTTCCTTCTGGTCCGAAGATATTGTG
>MDTD01007666.1_pt1 | contig 10852 bp, 14 predicted proteins | sample 811221 | NCBI WGS metagenome assembly MDTD01 (sample SAMN05326646, study PRJNA326480) | marine metagenome | isolation source: seawater | place: Pacific Ocean: South West | collected 2011
CAGAATAAGGGTAACGTTTACGCGCACAAAAACTTAGATTACACTAGAAGGGTATGAGAATTCTTGGTGTAGACCCAGGCACAGGTATTTTAGGGTTTGGCGTAGTAGATGTTATGCCAGGTAAGGGCTTCACGTTTAAACTTGTTGATGCTGGGGTTGTGACGACACCGGCACACACACCTCACGCCGAACGGCTTGAGGATATCTACACCAGCCTAAAAGAAATAATTGAAGCAACGAAACCGGACGTATTTTCGGTTGAAAAGCTCTTCTTTACAAATAACATTACTACTGCCATGTCTGTGGCGGAGGCTCGGGGAGTGTCGCTACTGGTTGCCAAGCAAGCAAACGTACCGATATTTGAATATACACCGCTACAGATAAAACAGACGTTAACTGGGTATGGGCGGGCAGATAAAAAGCAGATGCAAGAAATGGTGAGGGTGCAACTAGGATTAAAAGAAGCACCGAAGCCAGACGACTGCGCCGATGCCCTGGCAGCTGCGATAACTCACGCCGTATTAGGTCGCGCCCCTGATGGCACGATAGCTGCCAAGTAGCCTACCTTGTTGCGTTGGGCTACAAATGCCGTAACTAGGTCTTGATACTGACTTGCGGATCCATTAAACAATTTGCTCATTCGCCAAATACGCATCCAGTCACCTCGCCTATCGTTTAGGTAGAATCCAATGCTGCTATATCTACCACTCTCCCAGTCTCTGGCGGTCGTATGAATTGCTAGTGTTGTTGCGAGGCAGTCGTGCGGTCCGGAAAGCTTTGTGACAACTTGACAAAAGTGAAGAGGCGTCGACAGGTTATATGAGTAACGATATTCGCGTAAACTATCGAAAAGCTCGCGGAGCAGTTGGCGGACTGCCGTTTCAGAGAGTGAGAAAAGCGCCAGCGACAAACCGTTTTCTGCTACGTTGTATGCTAATAAGTCGATGCAGGTTGAAAGTTGGCGATATAGCGGGAGGGTACTTACCCGTGCGCGATACTCAAGCAGCACTTTTAACTGGGAAATAATAAATAGGCGCTCGTTGTTAGAGGTGAATAACCTGTGGGTGTCCCGGGCTGCGACGGTAACCGAGTAGTACCCTGAAGCGTCATTTCTTATAACGGTGTGCATACTACTAACTATAAAGATATAAAATTACCTTTTTATGAACTCTTCTCATAAAATGCAGCAAGTAGCGTCACTGGCGAAACTATGCCATAATAGACCATAATGATTGCGCATGTTACCGGGGTTGTTGCCGAAAAGTTTGGAAGTTCTATTATCGTCGACGTACACGATGTGGGCTATGAAGTTCAAGTGTCGGCTGGTGACTTTGAAAAAGCGCTCTTAGGCGAGCCGGTAAAGTTTCACACCTACCACCACATTCGCGAACAATCGCAAGAGCTGTACGGCTTTTCGTCGTTAGCAGCCAAAAAGCTTTTTGAACTTCTTATTACTGTGCAGGGCGTTGGCCCTAAGGCGGCGTTGTCTATTCTATCTCTCAGTGAGAGTGAGCACGTACGCAACGCCATTGCCAGTGGCGACAGCGCCTATATTGCCAAAGCTAGTGGAGTGGGTAAGAAAATAGCCGAGCGGGTAGTGGTGGATCTTTCTGATAAAGTTGGCCTTGCAGTAACCGTTGCGCACGCGAGTGGCACTGTACAGCCAGAAGTAGGCGACGATGCGGTTGAGGCGCTTATTGCGCTAGGGTACTCCTTACAAGATGCCTTAAGTGCCTTAGAAGCAATTCCTAAAGACCTTCCCACTGCACAGCGCGTAACGCAGGCATTAAAGGTGCAATAACATGGCTATTGAACGCTTAGTAGACACCACGACAAATGATGCTGATGCCGAAGAGCTCATTATTGAAGTCAGCCTTCGCCCGCAAACATTTAACGACTACGTAGGCCAAGAACGTCTCAAAAAGAACCTTAAGCTTGCTATAGATGCGGCCAAAAAGCGCGGTGAACCACTAGACCATATACTTCTCTATGGTCCCCCTGGGCTAGGCAAGACCACCATGGCTACCGTAATTGCCCACGAGATGGGGGCGAATATTCGGGTGACGGCTGGCCCCGCTATTGAACGCGCCGCCGACCTCGCGAGTATTCTTACCAGCCTTACTGATGGGGATATATTATTTATTGATGAAATCCATCGCCTTAGTCGTTCGGTTGAGGAAGTGCTGTATGCCGCCATGGAAGATTACAAACTCGACATCATGATTGGCAAGGGCCCCGGTGCACGCAGTGTTCGACTTGATCTTCCCAAGTTTACGGTTATTGGCGCTACGACGCGTACTGGTGCATTGGCCGCGCCGCTTCGTGATCGGTTTGGTCACATTTATCGACTAGAGTTTTATACGCCCGAAGAAATAGGGCACATTATTGCCCGCGCGGCGTCAATTCTAGGAAGTACTATTAATGCTGATGCCGCTACTGTTCTTTCTACTCGTGCTCGCCTTACCCCGCGTATCGCAAATCGCCTTTTAAAGCGAGTGCGTGACTATGCGGACGTGAACGGTGACGGGATTATTGACACGACAGTCACTACTAAGGCATTGTCTTTACTTGAGATTGACGAGCTTGGCCTTGACTCGGGTGATCGTAACCTTCTTACGCAGATGGTAGATATGTATGGCACGCAGCCAGTGGGGCTTACTACCCTTGCTGCGCTAACGGGTGACGAAACGAGTACAATTGAAGACTTTTACGAGCCGTACTTGCTACAGATTGGCCTTATAGAGCGCACCCCAAGGGGGCGCCGCGCAACAGTTCGTGCGTATAAGCACCTTGGAAAGCAACACGAATATCCTACGGAAGAATTGGTATAATAAGGGTATGAACCCAATACCTTCGCCACAAGATACTCCTGATGCTCCGCAGCCTGTCGCCTACGATGCGCAGGGAAGGCCACTCTATGCGCACCCTCCCACGCCACAACCAACGGTGGTGCACGTTTCTCGCGCCCACACCCCCGAACAACCAGTTATTAGCCCGGAAGTGCAGCGAAAACACGAGCGTTCCAAGCATGTGTACCCGTTTTTAAACCTTAGCGATGGCGAGTATGTTATTCGTGCGGTTCGCCGTCATCCTATTGGCCTTATTATACCGCTTGCTGTTGGGACGCTTCTTCTTGCTATAGTGTTCATGGTGCTTGTGAGCTACCCGGATATTATTGCTAAAGTAAACCTTACTGGCGCTTTGGCAAATACTGGTGCAGTGAGTGTCTTCCTGCTATTATTTGCTGTCCTTATTGGGCTGGGTATGTTCATTGTGTACTACGTGTATACGCATAATAAGTTTTTTCTTACCAACGAGAGTGTCATTCAGGAAATTCAACACAGCTTGTTCTCTCATCACGAGCAAACAGTAAGCCTTGCGAATATCGAGGACGCAAGCTATACGAAGCACGGCATTATTCAGTCACTATTCAATTATGGTGATATACGGCTTAGCACCGAGGGTGACGAGACAACTTACCGGTTTAGCTACGTGGCAAACCCGAAGGAGCATATCGCTCGCTTAAACAATGCAGTAGAGGCCTTTAAGAATGGCCGTCCTGTAGGTGACGACTAATTAGTCGTTACGGCTTTCTTTAATAAAGTCGGCCTCGTTCTCAAGGGTAGTACGAAGTGTGTAGCTTTTGCACGTGTCTCCGCTGCAGTTCGTTCCTTCGTAGCGGTAGTTACTGTCACTTTCGTTTATTCGTATGTCATTTGGGTCGGTGAATAGCTCTGGGTCAACAGAGGGGAGTGTTTCACTGGTAATAGTGCGGGGGTATGCCTGATTTTCCTTGTAGTACACTTCTTCTAAGCCGTAATACATGGCATTGATAGCCGTTTTACGGGTGGTGTCGCGTGCCGCCGATTCTACCTGAGATTTTTGCAGAAAGAAAAGAACACTTGCGCCAGCAAGGATAACGACAACAATAAGTAATTCTACAATAGTAAAGCCACGTGAAGATTTCATCTCTAGATATTATAGCAAATTAAGAATCGTCTGCGTATAATAGATAGAGAGAAAGAGAGGGAATTATGGCAACTAAGAAAACTGACACGGCCGCTACTACCAAGGCAAGCACAACCCCATCAAACACCGCTTCAGATGCAAAACTAAAGGCACTCGGGCTCGCCCAAGAGCAAATTAACAAACAATTTGGCGACGGCGCTATTCGCCGCCTGGGCGATTCTACAACGGTAGATGTCGAGCTTATTAGTGCCGGTGCGCGTAGCCTCGACCTTGCCCTAGGGGGCGGTTATCCTAAAGGCCGTATTGTAGAAATTTATGGCCCCGAGTCATCTGGTAAGACTACGCTTACTTTGCATGCCATTGCAGAAATCCAAAAAAAGGGTGGCACAGCCGCATTCGTAGACGCCGAGCACGCACTCGACCCTGCCTATGCCCGCCGTCTTGGTGTTGACACTGACAATCTACTTGTTGCTCAGCCGGATAACGGCGAACAAGCCTTAGAGATTGTAGAAACACTTGTCCGTTCAAATGCGGTTGATCTCGTTGTGGTCGACTCGGTTGCTGCACTTGTACCTCAAGCCGAGATTGAGGGTGAAATGGGTGATAGTCACATGGGGCTTCAAGCTCGTCTTATGAGTCAGGCACTTCGTAAGCTCACGGGTATTATTAATAAAAGCAAAACCATTGTCGTATTTATTAACCAGATTCGTATGAAGATTGGTGTAATGTTCGGTAACCCCGAAACAACCACTGGTGGTAATGCTCTTAAGTTCTATGCGTCGGTGCGTATGGATATTCGTCGAACCGGGCAGATAAAATCGGGTGAAGATATAATTGGTAACCGAACGAAGGTAAAGATCGTAAAGAACAAGATTGCTCCGCCGTTCCGTGCAGCTGAGTTCGATATCATGTACAACGAGGGTATCTCTAGGACGGGTGACGTACTTGACCTTGCAGTACAACATGGGGTTGTAGGTAAGAGTGGTGCCTGGTTCGACTATAAAGATGGCAAAATTGGGCAAGGTCGCGAAGCCGCAAAACAATACCTGGCCGATAACAAGCCGGTGCTTGAGGAAATTGAAAAAGAAGTGCGCAAAAAGGTAGCGGTAGCCGAAGCTACTGAATGAAAATTACCGCCCTCAAAACCCAAGTAAAGAACCCTAACCGGGTGAACGTATTTGTTGATGGAAAATATCGTTTTTCGTTAGACGCCCTTCAAGTTCTTGAGCTCGGTGTCAGAACCGGCGTCGAGTATGAAGAACAGGTACTGCACGAGATTGAAGCGGAGGGGCAGTTCAGCAAGGTGTACGCGCGCAGTTTAGAGTACGCACTGATGCGGCCGCGGAGTCGCAAAGAGATACGTGAGTATCTGTATCGTAAAACACGCCCTGTACGCACAAAAACTGGTGCTATGCGCGAAGGCGTAGCCCCAGAAATAACCGCAAGAGTATTTGATAGGCTTATCGAAAAAAACCACGTCAACGATGAGCGGTTTGCCGCATTTTGGGTAGAAAACCGTAATGTCCGTAAAGGGGTGAGTGCGAAGAAACTTCGTGCAGAGCTACAAGCGAAGGGCGTAGAAGCGACTATCATAGACCTCGCCCTCACGCATACTGAACGGAGCGACGAGGATGAGCTAAGAAAAGTGTACGAAAAAAAGAAGGCGCGGTATGATGACAAACAAAAACTTATCGCCTATCTTGCACGGCAAGGTTTCAATTACGACTTAATACGCTCGGTTATGGCAGAGGACACTGAGTATTCAGATTAACTCTCTGGCTCCGGGTGTTGTGCTGGTTTTGAGTTTCTAAAGGGATTAACAAATTCTGTGCGCAGTGTATTCATAACAGGCTCCACTGTTTTCTTTGCCGCTGATTTTACGACAATAGCCGAGTCGTTTATCTCAATAATCTGAGAACGATGTATAAGGAACCCTGTGTCATTGAATGCGCCGAAGATGCCTCGACGTACATTAATTTGCTGAATTGTAAACGAGCTGGTGTCTAGTGTGTAGTCGTCCACTTTACCTAATTTGTGTCTGTGCTCGTCAATAACCGCCATACCGATGAGGGGGAAGTTAAGTGTGTACAGTTTTTCAATCTGTATAACGTCATGGAGTCCGATAATTTCGTCGGTGCTATCGATAATCATTCCGAGTCGACCGTATTCACGAATATCGGCTGTACGTAAAAAAGATGGTTTTTCGGTTAGCAACGCTCCATCTATCTCGTAGGCTGCTATATGCAGATTAGCCGGATTAATAATAGGCTTCTCGATGTACGCAAGCCTTCCCCCTGTCTGAAGACTCATGACGGGTGTGCGAAGTAATCGAGAGCCAAGTACTAACATCGTATGTTTAGTATAAGCGGTTTTGCCAAATTGCGCTACTCGCCGAAAGCGTTCACTCTACCCTCTGGAAGAACAACTCCCGACGAAGGCTGGCTACTATTGTGAAGCGCTTGAATACGATCGAGCGTTGCTTGGTCGATAGTACCAGGGGTGATTGGGGACACGTACGTATCATCTGGTGGGCTATTTGTAAGCATGTCGTTAATTAATAAGACCGCCACGGCAAGACACCCAATCATCACTACGAAAAAGAGGGTCATATGGAACTTGCTAAACAGGGTTGCAAGCGGTTTAAGAGAGAGGGAGGGGGAAGATGGTTTACTCATGGGGTTACCTCACATATATCTTTATAGTAATATCGCCAACCTTAATGCTGTTACTATCACCACCGGTAATATGACTTACGGGCAGTGAAGTTACTTGCAGTTTTGGTACATTCTCTTCAACATTCTGAAGGAAGTAAATAAGCTTATCGTACGTTACCGAGCCCTCATTGAATGAAATGACAATTGTCTTTGATCCATCTTCCGCGTCCGCGAAGCGGGTGTTAGTAATGGATAAACCAGCTACGGTTGCGTAGTTGCGTACTGCAGCAAGTGCCTCTGCTTGATAATTATCTGGCGTAGCAAATAGTTGGTTTGCTTTACCGACAAGTGTCTCGCTTTCAGTAAGCTGGGTTTTTAAGGCCTGAAGGCTACTGAGCTGTTCGTAGCTCGCGTCTGCATCAAGTAGCCGATGGTTCACCTCGGTTCCGTATTTACGTGTTTCACCAAGCGCATAGTAGAATAGTGCCCCGCTTCCAAGGGTAACTAGTACGAGCATAACACTAAGTAGCGCACGCATTTTTTGTGGAGTAAACCCTTTTCGCTCTTTGTTCATACCTATAGCCCCCCTGTTTTATTAAGGGTAACGCTCATGGTGACGACGATTGGATATTCAGGTATACCCCCCTCGGAAGAGGTGGATTGAATATCTACCGATGTAAATAGCTGAGTTGTAGACTTGAGCTGATTTCCAAGGGCTGCTGCGTCAGAATCTGTTTTTGCGAAGCCTTTTAGTTCAAAAGGCGTGCCGTTAAAGTGTGAATCGTCGAGTGTAAGCTCGTTAAGAAGTGTATTTTCTGGGGTAGCTTGACCAAGGGCAACAAGGAAGTTTGAATAACTTACGTCTTGGTCAAGTACTGTCTTTGCCTCGGTAAGCTGCGCGCTTAGCCCCTCCACCTCTTGGCGAGTGGCACTATAAACACCTGCTTTGACATCGTTGGCGTCGATGCGCGCCTGAGCACTTGCCATGGTGTTTTGTAGAATAATGTAATAAAAGTAAAGCACCCCCATGATAAACGCCAAGGCCATTGCTACGAGTGCGATGTATCGGAGTAAAACAATATTGGTGCGCGCCGCACGGATATCCTTTTTTAAACCATTTGGAAGCAGATTAATCATTTCCAAACTCCCCTAGGGGTAATACTTGCTACCCCAGCGACAGTTATATAGCGAGGCCTAAACTGCTTGCCTGGTTCCTGGAGCTTGCCGAAATCAAGCTTTTGCCAAGGGCTTGCGACCCGAGCGGCAATAAGTAGTTCATTCGTAAAATATTCACCAACGCCAGGAAGGTTACTTCCGCTTCCAACAATAAGAAGTTGCTCAAGCTTCCGGTCACTATTAATACGCTCGTTATAATATCGCATTACCTTTTTTGTCTCAGAAATAATACGCTCGAGGCTTGGCTTCAGGGCTTCTGATAATTTTTGCTGGCGCGGACCGGCGCTTAATCCGTTCAATACTTTTAATTGATGAGCGTTTTCGAGGGCGATATTAAGCTTTTTAGCAATATCTAGGGTAAAGCTGTTGCCCCCAATGGGAAGACCCCCGGTAACCCGTATAGACCCTCGATCAAGAATTGCGATGTCGGTTGTCGCTGGGCCAATATCAACAACAACAGTAGGAAGCGACCCACCTTCGGTTGCGGTGAGTACTCGCCCTACAGAATTAATGCTGGGCTCTATAAGTACGGGGGTTAACCCGGCGGCATCAACGTGCTTCGTAATAATATCAACCGTGCTCTTTGATACGGCGCTCATAAGCACGGTAAGTGTGCCGCGATTACGCTCGATAATTTGGTAGTCGATATACAATGTCGAGACAGGGATGGGGATGTACTGCTCTGCCTCTAAGCTGACGGCCTCGTCAAGCGATTTCTCTGCCGAGGCAGGGAGTGTAAATGTTCGTGTATAGCTTCGAGCTGTCGGGAGAGCGATAGCCACCCGTTTGCTTGAGACTGACCCAAGTACTTTTTCGTTTAGCAGCTGTTTCAAATTATCTACTAAAAAGGTATTCTCTGGATTCTCTAGGGATTCTTTCATTTTGAGCGGATCAAGGTCAAGCGACCCATAGCCATTTACGAGCCAACGCTTAGAATCAATAGACATTACTTTGATGCCTGTGCTACTGATGTCTAGTCCTATAATTGGTTTGTCTTTAAAGAAAAATTTTGACATATGCCCACAGAGATATTCTACCCTTGTATTATAGCATGAGCACTTTTAAAAACAGTCCTTTTATTGGATATTTTGTGAAAGTGAAGCGATAGGGGTCATAACACTTGCTGCGATAAGCCCAACCATACCACCCATAACGACAATCATTACGGGCTCGATAATAGAACTAATACCATCAATGGCTAAGTCGACCTCTTCTTCGTAAAAATCGGCAACCTTGACAAGTACGGTATCGGTTTGTCCTGTCTCTTCACCAACGGCGAGCATTTGTCCGACAATACTGGGGAAGAGTGGGTTCGTATCAATAACTGCCGATAGTTGTTTTCCGTTTTTCACTTCAACGACGGCGTTTTTAAGCGCTTCCTCGTATAACACATTACCCACAGCCCTTGAGGTAACCGAGAGCGATTCAAGTACTGATACCCCGGCGCCCATAAGTGCTGAAAAGGTACGCGCAAATCGCGCAACAGCAGTTTTCTTTACGATATTGTTTACCCCCGGGGTCTTCAGAAGAAGCGTATGGAAGTGCCGCTTACCCCTTTTGGTTCGAATGTAATAAACTATGCCGAAAATAAGCCCCGCGAGAGCAGGTACAATAATATACCAATAGGTTGTAAGCCCGTTACTGATAGCAAGCATCATGACAGTAATAAACGGCAGCTCGGCGTCTGGCCCCCCCAGGTCGGTAATAATTTTGCCAATTTGAGGAACAACGAAAATCATGAGCCCAAAAAACGCACCAACGGTAATAAACATAAGTACCATTGGGTAGGTCATGGCGCTTTTTATTTTTTTACGAATAGCGGTGCTTTTTTCTTGCTGGAAAGCAATACGCTTCAAGATATCGTCAAGAATACCCGCCGCTTCACCAGCGCGCACCATATTCACGTAAATATCATTGAACGCTTTAGGGTGTTTTGCGAGCGCATCACCCAACGCCATACCACCTTCTACATCTTTAATTACTTCCCCAAGAATATTTTTTAGCGCCTTATCTTCGGCGTGCTTCTCGATGGATGATAATGCCCTAAGGAGTGGCACCCCAGCCCCAACCATAGCACTTAGTTGACGCGTAAACGCCACGAGGGTGTCGAGCTTTACCTTGGTAGGAGTACCAAAAAGGTTATTAAGGTCGATAGAACCTTTTTTCTTGTCTTTTAATTGCTTAACACTAATAGGACGAAGGTTTTGTTTAGCAAGCGCCGCGATAACGGCTGCCCTGTCGGTAAGTTCAGTGGTTCCTTTTACTACTTTATTGTCAGTAGTGGAGGCGACGTAAGAGAAACTTGGCATGGTTGCTAGTCCTTGCTTACTCTTAGGATTTCTTCAATGGTAGTTTCGCCCCGGAGCGCTTTTATAAGACCATCAATTTGCATAGTAATCATACCTTCGCGAATCGCTTGATCTTCAACGTCGTCACTTGTGGCATGAGCCATAATGAGTTTTTGGATCGCTTCTGTGTTTGTAAGTACTTCGTAGATACCGACTCGTCCTCGGTACCCTTCATGGACATCTTCGGTATTGTGCTCTTTGTCTGCGCGCCAGAGTGTTTTGATGCCGTTTTCATCGGTACTAAGGGGTGCATCACCACCAAGCCCGCCAGCAGCGGCTTGCTTTTCAAGCTCGTGGATAGCGCGCATAATGCCGTTACCTTCGAGATGGAAGGAGTTCATAATGGATGTGATTTCTTCTTGACTTGGTACGTAGCTTTGGCGAGACTCTTTATGGAGTCGGCGCACAAGTCGCTGCCCAACAACCGCGCGTATAGTACTAGCGATAAGGAAAGGCTCAATGCCCATATCAAGCAAACGAGGCAGGGCGGTGGCGGCATTGTTAGTGTGCAGGGTACTAAACACCATGTGTCCTGTAAGGGCAGCCTGAATAGCAAGCCCTGCGGTTTCACCGTCACGCACCTCACCTACCATGATAATGTTTGGGTCTTGACGAAGTAGTGCCCTTAGGCCACTTGCGAACGTCATCCCTGCCTTAGGATTAGTCTGCGTTTGGTTAACGCCGATAATTTTATATTCAACCGGG